>Ga0209579_10000897_pt1 | contig 26295 bp, 21 predicted proteins | sample Coa_R1_2_FD_187152 | JGI IMG/M metagenome (GOLD analysis project Ga0209579, IMG submission 187152) | Surface soil microbial communities from Centralia Pennsylvania, which are recovering from an underground coalmine fire - Coalmine... | ecosystem: Environmental > Terrestrial > Soil >... | reverse complement strand
ATCTGTTAGCGTAGCTCCGTATGGCTGAAACGCTGCTGTTTTTAATTGAGTTGGTCGGCGTTCAAGGAGACCGGCGAAAAAAGGACGCGTTATTTACTAACATTTTGAGCCTATTAGCGGAAAAGCAGGATGCTTCAAACGCTAAGATGAAGCCGCAATCGGAACGAAAGTCTAAAAAAGAAGCCCAACTCTGACGCTTCTCAGGCGTCCTTTATGCGGCTCTCACTGTCTCGCAATTCTGGCATCGGAAACGAAATTCTTGATTACCCGCAACAGAAAACGGATGCGGAATACGCTGACGACCTTGTTAAGTTTATTGGTCCGCAAAAGAACGCCAGAGTAATCGTGGATCCACCCGCAGCGTCACTCAAAGCCGAGATGACCAAGCGGGGCATTTGGCATTGCGATGCAAAAATGATGTGAACGAAGGTATCCGAAAAGCATCGATGGTTCTCAATCAACGGCTCGTTCGATTTTGCCGACAGACTGCACCAAAGACGATCCAAGAAATGCAAACATACGCCTGGGATCCGAAAGCCACCCAGCGCGGCGAAGAGAAACCTTCTCGATTGCCGGCCGAGACACACGAAAAGCAGGATCAGCACTGATGAGACGATTAAGTAGACAATCAGCGTGATTGCCGTAGAGACCCCTGAGGTCTTAAGCCAGATCGGGAGAAACATTCGCGGCGGGCAGGATGCTGACCAGGGCAATCAACGCGAAAACCACCGAGTGGACCAGCGCGATGATCGAGCGCTTGCGGTTCGTCAGGATCGCGAAGTGTTTCATTTATGAAGGCGATCCTCACGCATACGCATGTAACCCCGGCAAAAGATAACGAATACGAGGTCTTCCACTTTCCCTAGTCACAAATTCCTGTGTTGCCCGTCACTGCGGGGCTTGCAGTCTTGTGATGAAAATGCAGGCACCGCACTTTACAGATGGTAGCTGGCAGATCTTGAAACCAGCACGCCTCGCCCGAGGTGAAGCCGTGAAAACCGAAGAAATCATACTCTCCTTCGTTAAGCTGATTCTGGTGATGATCGTACTCACCGCAACCGCTTTGGTCGCACAAACTTTCCGCGGCACGATCCTCGGCACAGTCACCGACGTGACTGGTGCGTGGGTAACCGGTGCCACTGTCAAAGTCAAGAACATGGACACCGGTTTAGAACGAATGACGCAGACCACCGCAGACGGCAGCTACTCCATGCCGGAACTCCCGATCGGAAACTACGCCGTGACCATCACTCAGGGTGGCTTTCAGACCTCAATCACGAGCAACGTAGTGGTTAACGTTGCTACCGAGCGCCGTGTCGACGCCGTACTAAAACCTGGCCAGGTATCAGAGAAGATCGAGGTTTCCGGCATCGGACTACCTGACGTCGAGACCACCAGCAATGAATTAGGTGGCGTTTTAACCACGGCCGCTGTCGAAGATCTTCCAATTAACGGCCGCGACTATACCAAGCTCATTTATCTAAACCCGGGTGTAGCCGGGTCCCCCGACCAGATTACGGATTCTCCCGGTTCATTCGGTGAGTTTTCCATGAACGGGGCGCGGGGGCGATCGAACAATTATCTGCTCGATGGCACGGATATGAATGACGGGTACCGCAACGACCCAGCCATTAACCAGGGCGGGGTCTTCGCTGTACCGTCAGCAATTCTCCCGATTGACGCGGTAGGAGAAATGCGGGTGCTTTCCAACTTCGAGCCGGAATACGGTCGCAACGCCGGTGCAACCGTCAACATTGTTACCAAGAGCGGCACGAACAACCTTCATGGCGACGTCTTCGAATATTTCCGCAACGATGCGCTGGATGCTCGCAACTATTTTAACTTCGCCAACCAGCCTCGCGCGCCGTTCCATAACAACCAGTTTGGTGGCGCGCTCGGCGGTCCGATTGTAAAAGACAAAACGTTTTTCTTTTTGGACTATGAAGGACAGCGCGAAAGCGTTGGCACCGTGACTTTGGATTGCGTGCCCGATCCCGCACAGGTCAACGCCGACATTGCCGCCAATGGCCCGGCTAATCCAGTGACCGCGGCGATACTGAAATTCTGGCCAGCGCCGAACATTCCCGGGACTTTTGGAAATCCCTCAGCGACCGCTGGAGTTGGCGAGGATATCGGCTGCCCCGCGGGGCCGAATGCATCCCTGGTGACACCCTCGTACAACAACCTGAGCAGCGTTATCGCCAAGATTGACCAGAATTTCAATCAAAGCAACATCCTCACGGGGCGGTACTTCTTTGGCGACAGCACGCAATCATTTCCGCTGGCGCTGACAGCTTCCGGCGGCGAATTGCCAGGTTTCAACACGATCACGCCAACTCGCGTGCAACTGGTTTCCCTTTCTTACGTCCACACCTTTGGCACAACCAAAGTGAATGAAATACGCTATGGTTGGAACCGTTTCGCGGAAGGATTCTTTCCTCAGGACCAGAAGTTTGAGCCGAGCTCGATTGGCCTATGTGCTGCCAGCTCCGTGGCGGACTGTACCGGGCTGGTCCCACATAATTCCGGCATGCCGATTATTCTTGCGGCTGCAACCCCGAGCGGAGCAACCAGCTTCTTCGCGCAACCGGGTACCACTTCTGGCGATCCGCGGCAGCGTGTAGATACCAACAATCAGTTCGTCGAAAACTTCTCGTGGAAAATCACCAAGCACGACTTGAAGATGGGGTTTGATTTCCGCCGTACCAGCGTTGAACAGTATTTCAACAAGTACTTTCGCGGCAGAATCAAGTTCGCCGATTTGAGCACGTTTCTCGAAGGAGACCCTGAAGGCGGTGGGTTTGGCAGCCTGCAGTACTCAGGGTACACGCGGCGGCATACCCGCGAGAACGGATATGGTCTCTATTTGCAGGATAGCTTCCGCATAACTCCTCGCATCACCCTGAACTACGGTTTGCGTTGGGACTACTACGGCGTGATTTCCGAGAAAAACAATCTGTTTGACAACTTCGCCGTCACCAGCATCAATCCGGCGACCGATACTGGCCTAGGGACTGTGGTTCCGGTCGGAACAGCGGGGCAGCCTGGGCTGTACAACCCAGATCACAAGAACTTTTCTCCTAGAACAAGCCTTGCCTGGGATGTGACCGGCAGAAGCAAGACCGTGATTCGGGCCGGTTGGGGCCTTTTCTATGATGCATTCTCGCAGGATATGTTTATGGGCCACCTGCCGTATCCAGCCTTTTACGCTCCCGGTCCTGCTTATGCCAACTTTGGACCAAATCCCGTTACTTCGGCGGGCCTTGGCGTAACTAGCATCACTCCCGGCGTTCCCATTTATGCGCCGTCTAATTGTGGCATTGTCGAATGCGACGTGTTCGCCGCTGCACGCAACATCAAGACGCCATATATGGAGAACTACAATCTGAACTTCCAGCAACAACTGACCAACAAAGTGGTGTTGCAGGTGGGGTATGTAGGGTCGCAGGGCCATCGTCTCTTCCGCTTTGTTGATCTCAATCAGCCTACGCAGGCGAAAATTACGGCATGCGATCTCGGCACAACGCCGGACTGTGCTGGTCCTGCTGGTATTCAAGACTTCAGCGTACCCCGGGTATTTGGAACCGCTGGTGTTGGTGCGTTCTATATTTTTCAGGAGCAGTCCACCGCTAAGTCGAACTACAACTCGTTGCAGAGCAGTTTGAGGATTAACAACTGGCACAACATCACATCGACCGCTAATTTTGTGTGGTCCAAATCGCTGGACACGGCGAGTGACGGCGAGGACTTTGTCGTCAATGCCGCCCAGCCTCAGGACAGCAACAATCCCCAGCTTGAATATGGGCCTTCGAATTTCAACATTTCCAAACGTCTCACCTGGGTCTTCGCTTACGACTTTCCCAGGATGACGGGCGGGATGCAGCGGTTAAAAAATGGCTGGGGGCTAGAAAGCACTGTTTCGTTACAAAGTGGTCAGCCCTTTACTCTGAATTACAACGCAGAAGATGATTTCAGTGGAAGCGGCGAAGGTTACGATCGTCCGGATGTGGTTGGCCCCGTTAAGTACGACTACCGCCATCCCGACAACTTCCTGCAGCTCAGTTCTTTTGCCATACCCTGCACCATCACCGCTGCCGCACAGGCTGCGCCGTCAGGCTTTGCCTCCGACTGCGTGCCGGGCACGCGCCATTTTGGCGATCTGGGACGCAACTCCCTAGTGGGTCCAACCTACAAGCAGTGGGATTTTGCTATCTACAAAAACACCGCTTTAACGGAGCGTGTGAAGATGCAGTTACGAGCGGAGTTCTTTAATATACTGAACCATCCTAACTTCTCCAGCCCGCTTCTTCCCGCTTTCATTGCCGACGCCTGGTCGCCGAGTGGCGTTTTCGGTGTGCAAGGCAACCGGGAAGTCAGCACCGGCCCATATCCGATCGTTGCTACCGGCGACGTGGGTATCGGCAATCCGTTTCTGGGCGGAGGCGGTCCGAGAGGGATCCAGTTAGCGGCGAAGTTCACGTTCTAAATACCGAACCATTGTTCGATCATTGTGCGGCGTTCGAATTGTACGGCAGGCCCCCTGAGTTTATAGCCATTCATCATCTAAGGTCTATCCTCGGTGCGTAGGCCAAGGTAGATAAATGCGTCACTTCCCGCGCATCGTAGGTGAAGGATACGAACGAGGCCGGGGATGGGCAATCCCCGCGTATGGCCCCGGCCTATGGTCCCTACCTTGACCAACTGCCCTCAGGCAAGCGAAACTCCTTTACTACTCAAATCAATACGAGCGCGCGGCTGCCAATTAACAGACCGTCCTCGACATACAAAAGCGGATTCTCCCGCTGCTCAGATGATTGCATTCGCAGATTTTCAGAAGAAACAGTTCGGGCAGGCGATCGTTTAGGCGGTGACCAGGCGAAGCTCACGGAAGGCCTGCACCAGATATTCGGCCTGCGTTCGGAGTACGGGCTCACCGTCGTCCGGACTCTGGCGAATGCGCGCATGCGCAGAGACGCTCCGTTCGACCAGATCTTCCCAGACTTCGGCGTCGATGATTCGCGTGCACTCGGCGCAGGCGTACCAGTTCAAGTCAGCAAGATCGGTTCCGTATTCCTGGAACACTCGGGAAACACCGCAAAAATCGCAACATGATGGGGGACGGTCCATACGCTTACTCCTTATCTCCGCATTTATGCGGCGGGTGTTTGGGCATTGCCATCACCGATGCGTTCGGCGCTTTCCCACGCGCTTCGGTACGCGCGCAGGAGATAGAGCGCGTCTTCCAGGGACTCCTTCTCTTCTCTCGTTCCGCCGACGTAGAAGAGTTCGCGCGCCCGCGCGAGAACGGCGGCTTCCGCTTCGCATACTTTCTGGCGGACTATGCTTTTGTCTGGTTCAAGGATGGCTGCTCGGTAGAGGGTCTTCCAGTCCGCATGTACTGGACGCAGAGGAAACGCCGTACTCATAACTCACTCCTGCGACGGTGGACGCTGGAATGTTCGGTGCCTTTCTCCGAACGTTACTCCGGTTCCTGTGCACATTCAACAAGCAATTCACCATTGTTACAATCGCGTGAAAAGAATCATTTGTGATTCTGATCACAGCCCCGCACCATGCAGATCCTTTACTCTTTTATGATTTGCCCAATGCGAGAGGGTGGCATGCTTTGGAAGAAATTCACGGTGTCGTGGCACAAGTTCTGGAGTTCGCGCACCCCAGATGATGGCGAGCAAGGACGCAAGATTATCGAGAGACTGCTCGAATTAAGCAGGCACCCTCCCATTGGAACGTCTTCCGAACGGCTAATCCTGATGATCGGCGAAAACGCAAAGAGGCCTGAGACTATTGCCGAATACACATCGGTATGGCTCTTCGCATGCTCTCGTCGGGCGAGGAAGAGCAGGACATCGCGGAGTGCGCGATGATGCTCACGGTCATTCTGGTACCGTCTGCACTGCTGGCCTTATCGGTTGCGATGCGAATAACGCTTCTCGCCACTCCTTCGTGATCGCGCAACTGCGCTGGATAGATGAGGCAAGCCGGATTTCCTGCACTGCTCAGTCTGGGTTTTCGACGAGTTCTCGGGAATGATGGCGCAAGATGATGACACCAGTCAGCACAGCACAAAGCAGCATGAGAAAGCGAAAGTACCGGGCGGGCGGGACATTCTGATCTCCGATGATGTTTCGCAGCAGTCCAAGGCTGGCGCTAGTGGCACAGAATGCAAAATAAAGCTTTTCTATGGCCGGGCGAGACACACGAAACAGCACGATGAGCACGAAGGAAACGATTAAATAGATGATCAATGTGATCGCGGTAGAAGTACCGGCGGTCTTGAGCCAGATCGGAGTAACATTCGTGGAGCGTAGGACGCTAGCCAAGGCAATCAACGCAAAAACGACCGAGTGGATCAGCGCTATGATCGAGCGCTTACGGTTCGTCAGGATCGCATAGTGCTTCATTTATGCAGGCTGATCCTCACGCATACGCGTGTAATCCCGGCAAAAGATATGTCACCCCGAAGAACGTGAACATTACTACCGCAAAACCAAGAATGGCGAAGTAAGCTGCACGACGACCGCGCCAGCCACGGGTAATTCGCATGTGCAGGTAGCCGGCATAGACCAGCCAGGTGATGGCTGCCCATGTTTCTTTCGGATCCCAACTCCAATAGGAACCCCATGTGCGGTTCGCCCAGTAGGCGCCAGCGGCAATCATCAAAGTAAGCAGAGGAAATGCGATGGCGATGGTGCGATACGTAATGCGATCGAGTTCCTCGGCGCTGGGGAGCATGCGCTCCAGATCGGTGCGGCGCCAGAGCAGCAGTAGATAAAGTAGCGAAGCAAAAATTCCGCCGACCAGACCTGAGAGAATGAATGGACTAGCGGCCAGGCTGGTCGGATATAAACCCTCTGCGTCGAGCGATGCGTATTGCCCGTCTCGTGCCCTCAATAGAAAGAACGCAAGCGCCATGATCTGGAGAAGAATGCTGACAAACACGGCGCGATTTGCCATGTCCAGCGTGCTTTCACTCTGGGTTTTGCGGCCAATGAGATAAAGAACGAATGGTGCAGCGACGCCGGCCAGCACGATCACCATCAGCCAGCCGAGGTCAGGAATTGTGACAAATAGCCGCACGCCTTTCGAGATAAAGATCTCGGATTTTTCTTGCGGGTTCCAGGCGATGACGTTCAAGCCTCCCCATTTCTCGAATCGGGTGAGCACTCCGCAATATGTGCCGACGCAGAACAGGCTAGTGGCCGCGAGGAAGGCTTCGGTCTTCACTTTGTCCTGAATCAAAAACATCATCGCCAGCGCAAAACTCAACGCGCACGCCGCGTACGCCAGCATGGCCAAGGTAACGTGCACGTGCAACCAGGTGGATTGCAGCGCGGGAACCAATGGATGAACTTCGGTACGCAACAACTGCATGAGTACCACGCCTACGATGGCAACGGGCATGGTGACGGTGCCGATCACCTTCACTCCATATTTCTTCTCAGCGATCAATGTCAGAGCAGCCAAGGTCCAGACGAAGCTAAGCAGCATTTCGTAAATGCTCGCGAACGGCGGATGGCCTGCCTCGTACCACCTGTGCGCGACGGCGCCCGTATTTGCCACGAGACCCGCCCAGGTAGCCAGCGAGGCAAAGCGGATATACGAAGGGGTGCCGGTCACGCCAAAGCCGAGATAGAGCGTTCCCGCGCCCGCATAGAAAATGAGTGCCGCATAGAGCAGGTTCGATTCGCTGAGCAGATTCCCGCTCTTGACTACGTTCAAGAACGCCATAAACAGCAGGAACGCAATACCCAGGCCGACCGCAACCAACAGCGTGGTCCCGGTGGCGGCGGGTTTCTGTTCAACAACTCTTGCGCGCGACATAGGTTCCTCCATACGTGGTTACTTTGCTGAGAGCGGTATCACGTGCTCGACAGCGGTGATTGCTGATACTGCATTGATCTCCGCTTCGATTCCCCGTACCAGCTTTTGAAAATTCTGTTCGAATGCATCTTTATTTCTGTTGGCGGCGCCGCCGATCCACAGGGTCAGTTGCCCCGACGCATTCTCGACTGGCACAGCCCAAACCCGCGCATGAACGATATAGAAAACGAATGCCAAGCCAAGTCCCATGAGCAGCACCCCGCCCCAAACTGCCCACTGCCCCGGTTCGTGCGAAACTTCGAGCCCGGTGTAGTACCCCATCTGAACGTCCTTGCCTTCAAACTGGTAAGGTGAAGCGGAGTTCTGCTCGAAACCGGGGATGGGTGGCAGCCATACATTTGCCGCTTTGCCGGTCTTTTTTGACTCAACAATCAAATGAGCGGCAGGATTTTCCAGATCATTGGAACGCGCGTATATCTGGCCGTCCTGGACGACGTAGTCCGGAATGAACTCGGCAAGGCGTACGGTTGTGTCATCGTCGAGTGCAACCGTCTCATTTAAACCAATTGAAATGTCCTTGGCGGGTCCTTTCGCCGATGTAGCCGTCAAGACCAACTTGTCGACTTTTCCTGTGTGTCCGTAGCTCGCCTGATAAAAACGGATGCCGCGATACACAAGCGGATCGTTGACCACGATTTCCTTGCGTTGGACTTCCCGGCCGTTTTCAACCACCACCAGCTTCGACCACCAGCGCTTCGGAGTTCCGTCAGCGTAATTTTCCTGACCGGCGCCGTCGCAGCGAACGGCAAACGGCAGGGTGCGGGTAACGGCGTTCTGCTGAATCTGGCTGGATTGCTGTCCGCGGGTCAGAGACAAGAAGCCGCGCCAGCCATAAACACCATCCACGATGCCGCCGACGAAGATCAGCAGAAGGCTGGCGTGCACAATGTAAACCGCCATCTCCGAGATACGATGACGCTCGCCGAAAACCGAAAAGCTGTTTTCCCGCACGATGCGCTCCGGTTTCAGACCGGTTTTCTGGAAAACGCGCTCTGCAGCGGCCAAAGCTGTTTCTTCATTCAAAATGGAAATCTGGGCGTGAAGAGGAAGGGCTTTGCGAAAACTCTCATCCGGGCTCTTATAAGGACGCGAATAAAAGCGCCAGGCATTGGGAAACCGCTGAATCGATGCTGCAACGATCGACAGACTCACCAGGGAGAGCAGCAGAAGGAACCACCAGGCATGAAAAACGTCAGTTAGGCCCACGCCGTCCAGGAAACGAAGCATTTGTGGGGAATAGGCGCGCTGGAGATCGTCGGGGTCAGTTGCCGGCCGCTGCAAGATCAAAGTACCGGCCGCCGAGATAATCACCGTAATGATCAGCAGAATTACCCCGGTTTTCACCGCTCCAATTGTTTGCCAGATTCGCCGAATCATCGTCTTAGCCATGGCATGCCTTTCCTAGACAGTTTTGCGGTCCAAAATGTCTTTCGGACTGTGCGTGTTGAATTTTTCAACATGGTCTCGTTTTGGCGGCTTGGTTCCGAAATATTGGGGTGATTCTGACCCCCACCCCGAACTGCCATTGCCGCTCAACTCACTGTAAAAAAACTCCTTTTTCCGCAATGTGATGAGGATCACAACAGAATGTGAGGCGAATCATAGAGGGTCTTAATAAGGAGGTATGAAATGTGATCCAAGGCCAATCGTGATGGCAACGGCAAAAGCGGCTCAGATGCAAGGTGCCACAAGGGAATGCGGATTACTTCCGTCCTGTGACCAGTCCCATTACGGAACCGGTCCTGAGGTGATGAACAATTCCGCTGTAACAATTTTCAACATCGATTCCTCCCGCCAAAATGTTCTGGGTCGGCTACTTGCATCCGGTGTTCAAAAGTTCCGCAGCTTAGCATGCCTTGCTCTGGTTCTGGCTGCCGCGAGCAGCGCCTTCGCCGCCAAGCATCCAGTACTGCTTGATCCCAAAGCTGACCCCTCCACTTGCATCGCTTGCCATGAAGACAAGACCAAGGGCAAATCCGTGCATTCGGCAATGCAGATGGGATGCACCAGTTGCCATGAGATCCGAACTAATAAGGATGTGACTCGGGTCAAACTGATTACGACCACGCCTTATGCCCTTTGCCTCACCTGCCACGCAGACAAGAAAGCGGCAGATCTGAAAGGCACGGTTCATCCACCAGCGGTCCGCGACTGTGTCAAGTGTCACGATCCGCATAGTTCAGAAAACAAGAACCAACTACTGAAGGCGACCTCTGGGGACGAGAAACAGAATCTCTGCCTGAGCTGCCACAAGATCGGCGTAGACGTACCCGCGAAGGGCAGCCGGCACGCGGCCCTCGATATGGGCTGCGACACCTGCCACACAACGCATAAGACCGGCGAGGTGGGCAAAGCGGAATTTGACTTCCACCTGACCAAGGCCACTCCGGCGCTCTGCATCGATTGCCATGACGCGAGCAGCGCCGATCTGCAGAAGGCTCATCAGAATCAGCCCTTTGCCAAGGCGGATTGCCTGACCTGTCACGATCCGCATCAATCCGCGGCTCCCAAGCTGATGGCAAAGTTCACGCATCCGCCATTCGCCGATAAGCAATGCGACGTTTGCCACGCTGCGCCGAAAGATGGAAAAGTCGTTCTGACGCAAGCCGACGCGAAATCACTTTGCGTGACTTGCCATGATGACAAAGCCAAGCTGATCGAAAGCGCCAAGGTTCAGCATCCGGGAGCGGCGGGCGATTGCACCGACTGCCACAATCCGCATGCCAGCAGCCAGCCCGGCTTGCCAAAAACAACGCGCGTAGATATATGCCTGAGCTGCCATAGCGACATAGCCGACCTCAAGCAGAAGCACGTTCTTCACGAGCCGGCATTTAAACAAGGATGCAGCACCTGCCACGAGCCACACGGCGGCGAGAATCCGCGCTTATTGCGGGCTGCGTCAGTCAACTCCCTGTGCCTGGAGTGCCACGGTCCGGATGCGGAGCCCAAGAAACTTGAGAGCGAGCATCTGGTCACGATCTTCAACGGGCAAGTGAAGCTGCCGGAGAACTACTTCGCCCGCATGCCGATCCTGCCGCTGAAGTACGACCTGGGACACCCGACTGACCGGCATCCGGTTTCGACCGTCGTGAACGTGAAGACCAAAATGCCGATTCAGATGACCTGTTTGACCTGTCACCAGCCGCACGCCGCGAACGAGCCGGGAATGCTGGTGAAGGACCAAAAGAACAACATGGCTTTCTGCAAGAGCTGCCATGCCAACGGCTTGGACCTGACGGACGTAAACATGGGAGGCCAGTAAGATGCCAGATCGCCGGTCAAATTTCCTTCGTGCTGGAACTGCGAGCGCGGCCCTGTTGCTGTCCCTGCTGCTCAGCGCATTGCCGCTGAGTGCCCAGAAGAAAAAGGGCCCGCCTCCTCCTGACGTGAAGCCGGGAGATCAGAGGCAGACGGCTTACTTCGATCTCAGCAAGATCGTGTGGCCGAACCCGCCGGCAATCGCGCGCATCAAGTTTCTCGATCTCTACACCGGGGAAAAGATCGACCGTAGCAAATACGAAGCAAAGAAGAAGAAACAGACCTGGATGGACCGCCTGGCGGGAGCGCAAAACACCGACCAGATCAAGATCACCAGTCTGCCCTTCCAGCTCATTCGCACCTACGGCGTGGGTTCCGATTCGAAGGGGCGCGTTTATGCGGCTGACCAGGGCGTCGGCGGAATTTTTGTCTTCGACCCGGAAAATAAAGACAAAGTCGAACTGATCGGCAAAGACGAGCACGTGCACTTTCAGATGCTGGCAGGGCTGGCGATCGATGACAACGATCGCATCTTCGTGACCGATCTCAAGGCACGTCACGTCCTGGTGCTCAATCCCAAACATGAGCCGGAAGGGGTTTTCGGTTCGGACGTGCTGGTGCGCCCAGGCGGTATCGCTATCGATACGGAAAATCGCTTTGCCTATGTAGTCGACTCGGGCAACGACGTCGTGGATGTGTTTGACGCGGACAGTTACAAGCTGCTGCGCCAGATTGGCAAGCCCAGCCATAAGCATGAGTCGACTGACCCGGGAACCTTCGCGCTGCCCGAGGGCGTAGCCGTCGACGGTGACGGCAATGTCTACGTTACCGACACCTTCAATAACCGAATCGAGATCTTCGACGCCGAAGGCAATTTCATCAACATGTTCGGCAAGAACGGCGACGCGCCCAATGACCTGGAGCGTCCGAAAGGGATCGCAGTCGATGGCGATGGCCACATCTGGGTGGTCGATGCCGCCACGAACCAGGTGAAGGTTTTCCGCAACGATGGCCGCTTGCTGATTTATTTCGGCGGTCAGGGATATTACCCCGGCCAGTTCATGGGCCCGTGGGGAATTGCCATCGACAAGTTCAACCGCGTCATCGTCTCCGAGACGTTCCCCGGCCGCGTGCAGTTGTTCCGCTACGTAACGGATTCCGAGGCTGAAACCGAGCAGGCGGAGCGCGCGAAGGGCGGCGAGAAACGCAGCCCGAATTCGGCGCAGCAGGCGAGCGCCGCTGCTCCCGCGACGAAAGAGGTGTCGCCCAAATGACGGTCACCCGCGCTAACGCGGCGAAAAAGTTTTGGCGGTCCGCGGACCTCCAAAAAGGTAGGGCTCCGAGGCCCGCCATTAGTACAGCAGTCATGTGTTGCAACACAAATAGGAGGTTGTACTTATGAAAAGAATTATACTAATGCTGTTCGTCATTCTCGCTATCGCCGCTGTGGCGATGGCGCAGTATCAGACGCTTCCCACACCTGGCAGCGTCACCCAAACCTACTCCCCCAAGCCAACCGGCGCCTTCACCTACAAGGGCGGCCCTGACGTATTGGGCGCGCACAACGGCTACGGCCGCGGTTGCGTTATGTGCCACACTCCGCACAGCGGCGCGTGGGGCAACGGCGTGCAAAGCGGCGATCCGCAGAACGGTATGTACGCTCTGTGGGGCCAGGACCTTTCTCCGCTGTTCGGCGCGAAGTTTAACTTCAGCGGCGACGGCGCGGCGACTTACCCGGTCACCCTGCCCACCGGCGGCACCATCACCAGTGCGCATGATGCCAATACCGTCATCCTGTTCTGCCTGAGCTGCCACGATGGCGTGGCGACGAAGGTAGGCATGATGCAGGGTCAAACGGTTGAGACCCTGCCCATCGTGGGCGGCACAGCTCCAACCCTGCTCGGACTGGCAGCTCCATCCGCCGGGACAGCGTATAGCAACGACCACCCGGTGGGCGGCAGCGCGAACGTAAGCTGCGGCGGCGGGTACAACTGGGACTGCGCGGCAACCGGCGGAGGCAACACGAATAACAAGATCGTACCTAGCACCGGTGCGAACTTCACCGCGTTCCTGACCAACAATCCGTCTTCCTTCTGGAACCAGAAGGGCTACCCGCTGGCCACCTTCGGTGGCACGACGGTCAATGCCGTCACCTGCACCACCTGCCATGACCAGCACAGCATGACCGCGTATGTCGGCGCCAACGGCACGACCTACACGACCATGTTCTTCATTCGCGGCTATTACAACCCGACCACCAACGGCAACTCTGTGGCGCAATTCTGCCGCAACTGCCATGGTGGCGAGTCGAACGAAATGCACGGTGTGGCCGGAGTTCCCACTGTGTAGTTGCTTTTTCACTCTGGGGAGGGGCGTGGTCCCCTCCCTGGTTCTAAAGGAGAGATGTTGTGGGGCATCAACTCCAAAATCGGATCGAAGCTGAAAGCAAAGTGGGGCAGTTCAGAGACAGTTCGCATGAGGAAACGACTTCACTCGCAATGAAGCCGTGCCCTGATACGAAGCGAGTTAATCGCATGACACCTCAAACTAATAACCGGCTGCAACGTTACGCTCGAGTGGGCATGCTCGCTGCCGGGCTGCTGTTTGCGTTTTCGTTGGCGACAGCTCAGGTCGCCTCGCACGTTTCCACCACGGCTGATGCGTCGAACAGCTCTCACTTCAGCACCACTCCCGCATTGCAGCCGGTAGGCCGTCCGGTCGCGAGGGTGAATGGAGCGGTGCTGACGGATCGCGACCTGCTCCGCGAAATGTTTAACATCTTCCCCTACGCGCGCCTGCACAACGGTTTCCCGCAGGCCATGGAAGCTGACATCCGTGCCGGCGCCATGAAAATGATGGTCTTCGAGGAACTGGTTTACCAGCAGGCAAAGCGCAACAACATGACCGTGCCTCCGGAGCAGGTCACGCGGGGCATGACCGAGTTCCGCAAGAAGTTCGATTCGCCGCAAGAATACCGGGACTTCATGAAAGAGGAGTTTCACGGCTCCCAGCAGTTGCTGCAAACCAAGGTAGAGCGGTCGTTGCTCATCGACAAGTATCTCAAGCTGAAAGTGGCGGATCGATCGTCGGTAACGATGGCGGATGCCAAAACTTACTTCGATCAGCACCAGGACCGCTTTCAGATCACCGAATCGTTCTCCTTCCAGAGCATTACGCTCCTTCCGCCGCCGAACGCGACTGCGTCGCAGTTGAAGGAAGAGCGCAAGCGTGCCGAAGACGCGCTGAAAGAGGCAAAAGCGACCAAGAACTACGAGGAGTTCGGGGTGCTGGCCGAAAAGATTTCCGAAGATGATTTCCGCGTAATGATGGGCGACCACAAGGCTGCCGACCGCTCGAAACTGCCTCCCGCCGTGGTAAACGCGCTGACGGCGATGCAACCGGACCAGGTGAGCGATCTGATTGAGTTCGACAAAAATACATACACCGTTGTGCGGTTAAACGCCCACATTCCACAGGGAACGATGAAGTTCGACGACGTAAAGGATTCTCTGCGCACACAAATGCAAAAAAACAAAACCGAGGAATTGCGCCGTGATCTGGATGCGCGGCTCAGAAAGAACGCGAAGGTGGAGGAGCTTTGAAGTGGAGGACTCCGGTATCGATTGTTGTGGCAGTCGCGTTGACGATAGCATTTGGTTTGCGTGCGACGGCCCAAGTGAATTTTGGAGACGCCAGCTTTCATCTGAACGGTCTTCTTTCCGGCGGGTACAGCGCAGATTATTCCAACATCGCCAACTCGGATCACAACAACATCGGCGCGGGCACGGCTGATCTGTTCGGCTCCTATCACGATCCCAATTTTCTCGGATTCAGCATTGCGCCTTTCTATAACCAGTCCCGGCTCAACTCCAATTTTCAGTCAGTAACCGCCGCCAGCGGAGTGGACGCAAATGCAGCGCTCTTCAGCGGCAGCAATTTTCCCGGATCCATCAGTTATTCGAGGGTCTATAACAGCACTGGAAATTATGGGCTGCCGCTGCTTACAAATCTCAACAGCGAAGGCGTGCCGCAGGCCGCGAGCTACAACACCGACAACAATACGGGTACGCTCGGTATCAACTGGGGCCTGCATCTGGACGATCTGCCGCGGCTGAATTTCAGCTTCGCGGACGGGGACGCCGACTATTCGATTTTTGGCGCGAATGCGAGCGGAACGACACATTTTGACAACATCTCGCTAACGTCGTCCTATAAATTTGCCGGGTTCTTTATGGGCGGTGGATTTCAGCACAGCGGCGCGAATTCACTGACCCCCGAGGTGCTGGTTTCAGAGCCTTCGCTGCAATCAAATTCGACTACCAATACGTGGTCTTTCGACGTGGCACATGATCTTCCATGGCATGGGGGATCTTCCTTCGGCTGGACCAGATCAGGCATAAACACCCTGGATACGGTGTTAGGTGATTCCGGCTCGCGCAATAGTTACGACGCCACCATAACCACGCTGAATGGAAGCCTCAATGTCACGCCGTTCAAGAACTTCAATGCAGGATTCAATGCGTACTACACGGACAATCTCGAAGGCACGCTATACCAGCAATTATTAGGGGCAGGAGCGATCGTGCCGCAAGGCGAGGCAGAAATTCCTTCGGATGCTTTGAGCCTGACCGGCTACGGCAATTACGACATCGGGACGCATATTCACCTGCGGGGCACCGTGATGCGGCAGGAACAATCGTTTCTGGGCGAGAACCTTGGTTCGAATTCAACCACCGGAACCGTCATGTACAGCAATGCGTTGTTTGGCGGATACGTAACCCTGACCGGGGGAGTGACGCGGACCTGGCTCACGGGAGGAATTCAATATCACGCCACGACGGGTACCAACGACTCAGTCACTTACACTCGCAGAGTAGGGAAATGGAACGTGAATGGCGCTTTTGGCTATTCGCAAGACGTCCAGACCGTGCTGATTGCATATACCAGTTCAGGGTTCAATTACACAGGTGGCCTCGGCCGCAAGCTCAGCCGCCACACATATTGGGGGGCGTACGCGGCCGGCGCGAAAAGCCTGCTGACCGAGGTGCCGGGATCCGCGAATGCCAGCCAGAGCTACACCACCACGCTCTCCTTGAACAAATTTAGCGTGAGCGGCTCCTACGCGAAGTCGAACGGGAACGCGCTGATTACGCCCACTGGTCTGGTGTCCACGCCCGTGCCACTGCCGATCTTGAACCCGACCTCGGTTGTGCTGTTCAATGGCACATCGTACGCCGCAGGAGTTGGAGCGAGCCCGGTTCGGGGCCTGACGATGACGGCGAACTTCTCGAAGGGCATCAGCAATACTCAAACCAGGGCCTCGACCATATCGTACTCAAACAACAATAACCAGAATGTAAATGCAATTATTTATTACAACTTCCGCAAATTGAATTTCACGGCGGGATACAGTAGGTTAGTGCAGGGATTTAGCATCGCTGATGTGCCTTTTACCAAGGTGGGATCCTATTACGTCGGTGTTTCGCGACAGTTCAATTTCTTCTGATGGTAGTTGGGGGATGCAAACGCGTAGGGCACGTGGCAGTGAGGAGCTTGCTGGTGCTGGCCCTGGTGTCGCCGGCCGCAGCAGGACCGAAAAATACTTCCTCAAGCCTTTCAAGCGTACCGCAGCTTGAACTCGACGGCGGACGCAAGCTGACATACGAAGGCAGCTTCGGCTCCGAGGCTGACGTCAGAACCAAGCGCGGTTTCTGGAAACATTTGCTGGACGTGGTCGCCGGCGAAGCGCAGTTGCACTCCGTGGTCCTTCCTTACAGCGTGGTTACCGACTCGCATGGCCGCGTGATTGTCACCGACCGGGGCGCAGACGGTATTCACATTTTTGATTTTGCCGAGCATAAGTACAAATTTATTTCACATATTAAAGAAGATGACGGACTGGAAGCGCCGCAATGTGTTGCCGTGGATGCCGCAGACAACATTTATGTGACCGATTCCGAGACGGGCAAGATCTTTGTCTTCGATTCCAACGGAAAGTTTCAGCGGGTGATTGGGAGCCTGAAAGGCGGCGAGGGATACTTTAAGCGCCCCACCGGAATCGCGGTTGATTCGAAAGCCGAGCGGATCTACGTCACGGATACTTTGCGCAATCAAATTTTTGTGCTCGACATGCAAGGAAACGTACTGCAGAGAATCGGCAAGCTGGGATCCGGCAATGGAGAATTCAAGTTGCCCACCGAGTTGCGGCTGGACGACGAAGGCTTGATTGTCGTCGATGCCATGAACTTCCGCATCCAGGTGTTGGATCGATCCGGCGCATTCAAATATGCAATTGGGCACATCGGCGAGGGACAAGGCCAGATGTTTCGGCCCAAAGGAATCGGGGTCGATTCGGAAGGCCATATCTACATGGTGGAAGGCCTGAGCGGGATGGTGCAGGTGTTCAACCGCGAAGGACAGTTGTTGTATTACTTCGGGCAGAAGGGTACGGGATTCGGGGAATTTCAGTTGCCGACGGGATTGTTTATCGATCGCAACGACCGCGTGTTTGTGGTGGATTCGTACAACCGGCGGGTTCAGGTCTTCCATTACTTCGGGCTGCACAAGGGAGCTGAAGGAGGTGGACAGTGAGAGCGACCCGAGTCGCGATCGTGATCACGTTGTTGGCTGCCGTTGCCGTGCTGGGGCAGAGCACAGATGTGATTGGCCCGCATGACCTGTCGCCCGGCGGTACATCTCCGATCAAGGGAACGTTGTCCGGTTCGTGCCTGTATTGCCATGCCCCACATTCGGGTCTCAACGGGCAAGCCGGGGTTGCGCAAACTCCGCTGTGGAACCAAAAGCTTTCGAATGTGCAGGCGTACACGGTGTACAGCAGCACGACGCTGGTGAACACGCCAAATCCGTCGCCGCCACTGGGAACGGACAGCACGTTATGTCTCAGTTGCCATGATGGCACGGTGGCGGGATCACCGGGAGCGCTGGTTGCCTACGGGCAGGTTCCGATGAGCGGGCAGATGAATGCTGCGGATGTGTTTGGCACAAGTCTCTCAACGATGCATCCGGTCAGCTTTGTGCTTCCGTTGAAGGCTTCTCCGGATTTGGTGCCGTCGCTGACGGCGAGCCCGCCCACCACGGCCGATACAACAGGCGCCGTCAAGCTCATCAATGGAAATGTGGAGTGCACGAGTTGCCACAATCCGCACGTTCAGAATATTGACCCGAATAATCCGAATTTTCTGGTGATCAACAATTCTGGAAGCGCACTTTGCCTGGCTTGCCATAGCACGATTCCAACGGGTACGGGAATGGGACTGACGAATGTCGCTGACGCAAGCCCTGCAAGCCCGTCCGGATCGCTCGGCATGATGGCGAGCCATGCGAACCAGCTGACCGTGATGAATGTCGGACTATCCACACACGCGGTTTCGTCTGTGCCGATTACGACGAATTTGATTGGCAATGTGACAGTGAAGAATGTGGGAACGCCCGCAAGCCCACCCGCGACAAGGGCGGACAAAATCAATCCGCTGGCAGGATGGTCTGCTAGTATTCATGCCATGGCTACGAACAGTGTGGCCAGGCAAGTGTCGGTTGAGAATAGCCTTCCGACGCAGCAGCGAGCGGCCGTCAATGCGAAACAGGCCTCGCTCGGTTCCTATGGCACGGTAGCAAAAAACGGCTGTTCCTCTTGCCACACCCAGCACAATGCCATTGGGGGGAATTCATTGCTGCGTGCGGTTGACGACCAGACCTGCATCATTTGTCATAACGGCAGCTCGAATGTGTCGCCTCCCGCGCCCAATATTCTGTCGGAAGTGCTTGCGCCAAAGAATGGTCACGCTTTTTCGCCAGGGAACACGGCGCATCGCAGCAATGAAAATGCACTATTGAATCAAAACCTGCACGTCACGTGTGTGGATTGCCACAATCCACACTCGGCGAAAAAGGTGACCGGCTCTCCCGCAGCGCCCGCTATACGAACTTCTCAAGGCCGAATTCTTGGGATTAGCGCAACCGATGGCGTGAGCGTACTGAATCCCGCAATCAACCAATATGAAAATTGTTTGCGCTGCCATGGTACGAGCACCGGCAAGCAATCGAAAACGAATTTCGGCTATTTGCCGGTACGGCTGATTTCCGGTGGCGATCCTCTGAACATGATTCCGCAATTCAGCAATGCGATTTCGAGTCATCCAGTGACGCATGATCGCCTGAGCGCGCTCCCGCAACCCAGTTTGCGCGCTAACATGCTCAACCTCGACGGCCGGAGTCAAGGGCGCAACATGGCTAGTCGCATTCTTTGCACCGATTGCCACGATAGCGACGATAATCGCGAATTCGGAGGCACCGGGCCGAATGGTCCGCACGGCTCGATATTTACGCACATTTTGGAGCGCCGTTACGAGTTCAGCCAGGCACAGCTGCCGGGCAAGTTCATTACAAATCTCTTCCCGAATCCGAGCTTAAGCGTCGAGGGAGGCGCCAGCGGAGGGCCGTATGCGCTGTGTGGCAAGTGCCACGATCTCACGCAGATTGTGAATAACACCAGTTTCAGCGAGCACGCTCGCCATGTGGTGCAGGACGGCTTCTCGTGTTCAGTGTGTCACACTGCTCACGGCACGGGGGTTCAGCCCGGCAGCAGTTTCGGGCAACGCCTCATTAACTTTGATCTCAATGTGGTAGCTCCCAACGGTTCGACGCCTATCTCTTACAACCGTGGGACGAACTCCTGCAGCCTGGTTTGTCATAACCACGCGCACCAGTCCAGTGCGCCGGCAGGTGCGGTTAAGCCCGGCCGCCGCTCGTAAAGCCTGCGGGACATTCGACCGATACCCCGACCTCTTGGGCAGAGTGATTTTAGAAGCTTATTTGTTCTGTCCGGCCCCTCTCGCGCGCCGATAACAAAAAATGTAATCGATGATTTGCGGCTCGTGGGACATCTCGGTCGTTGTTACCCACACCTTCTCCAGCCCTGAGGGGACTGTATCGGGCAGTTTGTCATTGGATAGGAGGTAGGCGCCAGGCTTCAGCATGGCGGCGATATTTTTTCTTGCAAGCGTCTGCTCAAGAGCGCCGTAATAAAGAAAAATATTTGTTCCGATCACCAGGTCGAACTTTTGGTTGGGCTCGATGTCGAGCTGTTGGTACACCACGTTCGCGTCTAATGGCGTGATGCGCCGCACGATCCCGGGCCGAATCCTCACGGCGCGAGTCTTGGTTGCACTCGCGGCTTGGGGTACAGGAATTGAGGGAACCGCATCTCCGATTTCACTTCCGAGATTCTGCCAATACGTGGTAAATCTCTCCCGATAATACTGGCTCATCGGTCTTTCGGTATTCCACGGAAGTTGCACAACATAAGGCTGTCCCGAAGCGGCCTTTTTCCGCCAGCGCTCGATGTGCAGATTCACCTCCGGACTGATGTCCAGTGTGTACAGTTCGGCGCTCGCAGGATCTGCGAGACCCAATCTAAACAGCGAGTCCAGCACCGCAAAGGGCTGAATGGTCTGCGGCGGATAGAAATCGTTTCCCGCCTCTTTATTTGCGAAGTCCAGACCGGGTCCGACGATCGCAATTCGCCTCACACTTGCATGCTTTAACAACCCTTTCCCTGCCATTTCGCGGAACGTCGCATCAATCTGGTAGTCCGGCCATAAATTGCTATCGAGCGAAATACCACGATCCTGAAACATCTCGAATCTTCGGTCATCCTTGGTTTCCGCGCGATATTTCAGAAAGTCGTCACGCATTCGGGCTAGATTGGTCAGAAGATACTGCTTGACCTCGGCGCGTTCCGCGGGAGTTTTCAGAAAAAATCCCTTCTTCTCGAGAAAAGCACGCATCCCTGCAATGCCTTCGGGCGGATTTGGTGCAGCTAGTGCTCGAATAAGATCGTCAGCCCGCTTATCTGCAAAGGCATTAACTAAAGAACTGTCGCCGTAGTGCACGAGGTATGCATCATCGATTCGGTACTCTTTGGTGAAAGTAACCCCAAACCGCAGGAGATTGGTAAGCGTGTCTTCCGTACCGCGGTCGAGCCGATTTCGAACCTCGCGATCCTGATGCTCCACCCAATCAGCCCATTTCGCTGCATCAATCGTTTCAATCGGGCCAAGTTCGGTCGGCAGCGAACTGCTCATTCCTCTTACAACGTCCTGTGCCGAATCCAGCGAAATGAAACTGACCTTAGGGACAGCTTGTCCCGAGCAAATCAAGTGGCAGAGAACAAGGAATAAAAGGGTCAGCTGTAGGCGGTTTCTTTTCATTGCTGGCCAGTTCCAACATTAGAGGAAGCAGCAGGGCCGCATCGTGTGCTCAGTCACGACCCATTGTGACCTCCATCACATCGGGCTGAGACATCGCTGACGTTACATGGAATCAGCAGTGATAGGGGTCTTCGGCCGCGAAATCCAGGATTCTCGCACGAGCGGCGGTGGATGGAGCCAAACCAATATGCCTGAAACAATCTCTGGCTGGACGGGCAGGCAAGTCTACATAAGCGCAGCAATTTGCCTGGCCCTCGGGGTAACTCTCGGATACCTATTTCGCGGCTCTGAGGCGACCTCGCCTGCAGCTTCGGTTGCAACGGTCGCAAAAACCGATAACAGCGCACCCCAGATGCCCTCTTTGCAGCAGATGAAAGAGATGGCATTAAATCAGGCCGGGCCGCTCCTGGGGAAATTGAAAACTGATCCAAACAATGCTGCCCTTTTGGCCCAAGTCGGAGGAATCTACGAGACGACTCACCAGTTCAAGGAAGCTGCTGATTATTACAAGCAATCGCTGGCCATTAATCCAAGGAACGTTGTCCTTCGCAACGAACTGGCAACCTGCCTGTATTACACGGGTGACGTCGATGGAGGAGTGCAGCAACTTGACCAAGTATTGAAGGATGACCCCAAAAATGCCAACGCATTATTCAATCTCGGCATGATCCGCTGGCAGGGGAAGAACGACGCGAACGGAGCCGTAAGCGCCTGGAAGGAGTTGCTGAAGCTGAATCCCGAGCTTGAGGAGCAGAAAAAAGCTGAGGTGAAAAAACTAATTTCCGATGCTACTCAACATAGCGGTATGAACATCCCCAAGAAAGGTTCTGAGGAATAACGTCATGTCAGAAATCAAAAATAGATCCAATGCCAGTAACTGGACGAACAGCCAAGCTTACACTCTGATCGTGATTTGCCTTCTCGTAGGAATCGCCGGTGGTTGGTTTTTGCGCGGTTCGGCCTCACCGGTATCCGCGGCGGCCGCACAAGGCAACGGCGTGGTGCCCCCAACAGGCATGGGCGAACAGCCGTCGCCGGAGCAGATGAAGAAGATGGCCGACACGCAAGCTGCTCCTCTGCTGGAACAGCTAAAATCTGATTCCGACAATGTGGAGTTGCTGACCAAGGCCGGCAACATTTACTACGACACCCAACAATATCCAACAGCGATTGATTACTACCGGCGCGTTTTGAATCTGCAACCTGCCAATACCGCAGTGCGTACCGATTTTGCCACCGCGATCTGGTACACGGGAGATGCCGACACGGCGATTGCCGAATTCAACAAGACTCTTTCCTTAGAACCCAACAAGCCGAACACCTTATTCAACCTTGGCGTAGTGAAGTGGCAGGGCAAAATGGATGTCAACGGCGCGCTTGCCGCGTGGCAAAAATTGCTGGACACGAATCCGAACTACGAGAACAAACAAAAAGTGCTGGAACTGATGGCCCAAGCCAAAAAACATTCGAACCTGAAACCAGGGACCGGAGCAGTAGCGCAGTAGCTTATTTTTCGTGGGCAAATTCGGGTGAAAACAATGATAGCCAGGTCCGACTTCTCGTTCGTCGCGATGGGAGCAAGAAACTGCGGCAGCCTTTCCAGGACGAGACAAGCTCCTGTGTGGCTCGTTCCTGTTCTTCTTGCAATCCTGCAAATCCCAGCTTTGGCGCAGAGCGAGAATCTGAGGGAAACAGGGAAGTCTGGCATCACGCACGGTAGTATTTATTACCTGGGAAGCTTTTCCTCGGCAAAGGATCTCGTTCCATCCAGCGGCATTTGCGGCGCCTTCGGACTCCTGGGAAGGCCGCCAGTTCAGATTCCTGAGGGCGTTGGCTTGGACGGCTATTCTTCACGTTGTGAAACGGTGGTCGACGCATTTGCCGGCACGCGAGAGTTTGCCCAGGAAAGTGAACTGTCTTCGCCTTACAGGATAATCGGCGATTCCCAAGGACGTCTGATCGTGGCCGATCGCGGGATGTTCCCGGCCATACACATTTTCGATTTCAAAAATCGAAAACACTCGCGTATTACTGAAGGTGCCGGTACCTTCCTTCAATCTCCCTCTGCCCTGGCCGTCAACGGACACGACCAACTGTATGTGGCGGATGCCTACCTTGGAGCCATTCTCGTTTTCCAGCAAAACGGGAAGTTCCGGCGCTATATAGGCAACCGGGAAGGGGAGCGGCTTTTCAATCGACCGAGCGGCATCGCAATCGATTTAACTTCTGGTCATATTTATGTCGCCGACCCTCCGCGAAATATTGTGGTCATCCTGAATTCCGAGGGCAAGATTCTGTCAAAGATTGGCACGACCAGGGGCGGCGAAGGCCCGGGGGAGTTTCTGGCCCCAAGCGATGTAATGGTGCATAACGGCGAACTATTTGTGTTGGATTCGCAGAACTATCGTATTCAAGTGTTCGATCTTGCAGGAAACTTTCAGCAAAGTCTTCATCTTGAATCCATGCAGCGCTCGCAAAGTTTATTCATCGATAGCCGAGGCCGCATTTACCTGGATGGACCACAGGACACGATGCAGGTGTTCGAGAATGATGGGCGACTGGTTTTCCAATTCGGCGTTACTGGCACTCGTTATGGCCAGTTCAAGGAACCCGCGGGGATCTGGATTGACGGGCAAGATCGCATCTATGTGGCCGATACGGGGAATCACCGGGTCCAGTCATTTGAGTGGGGACTCGACCACGGCCCCAAACTTCCTCATCCGTAGGTGGGCGAGTGTTTTCGACGCGTTGCTTAATAATGGATCACCGTATGCAGGCGCTTCTTGAGGGAAAAGGATTTCTGCGGGAACCTCTCCGAAAAGACGAGAAAGCCAAAAAGTACCCCGCCTCCGATCCGCCATTGTTGCGAGGTGTGCGTTTTTGGGCGCGCTCGCTCTTACTGTCGCTAAGCATCTTGCCAGGCTCAGCTCTCCCCGACCCGCAGCCTAGCAACGAACACCTGAGTACGTCAGTGCACCTGAGTTTTGTCCGCGAGTTTTCTTCGGCCGAAGACGTCAAAGGGATTTCTCACCCGATTTTGAACAAAGCTCTCGATATTGTTGCTGGTCCAAAGGATCCTTCGCCGCCGCCTGAGAGCATGTTGCTGCAACCGCATGCGGTGACAAGCGACTTCAACGGTCGCATTTTCGTCACGGATGTTACTGGCGGCGTGGTGCACGTATTTGATTTTGCCAACCACGAATATTGGGTACTTGGAACTGGTACTCACCTGCGCTCCCCGCTGGGGGTCGCTACCGATCATGACGGGAATGTCTACGTGAGCGATAGCAGCTTGCGAACCGTGTTCGTCTATGATTCGAAAGGTAAGTTCCTTCATTATCTGAAGAAGCCTCGCGGCGACGAATCTTACTTCGACGCACCTCTTGGGATTGCAATCGATCCCGCAACAGAACACATATATGTTTGCGACACGCCCCGACACATGGTCATCGTTCTTGACAAGAAAGGCCATGTCATCGCCACTTTGGGCAAGCGCGGCGGGGGGACTGCACCGGGGGAATTCAAGTATCCAACACAGGTGGTGGCCCGGGCTGAGGAAATATTCGTGCTCGATGTAGGTAACTCGCGAGTACAAATCCTGGATTCAAGAGGTCGCTTTGAAAAACAGATTCAACTTGCCAATGTTGACAACCGGGCTGGGTTGGCGGTTGACGACGAAGGCAAGATTTATGTAACCGACCCGGAGATCGAGCACCTCGAAGCGTTCGACCATGATGGGAGATTTCTTTATAGTTTCGGACAGCCCGGAACCAGCGCCGGCCAATTCAACTGGATTTCCGGGGCATGGGTAGACTCCGGTAGCTGCCTCTATATTGTGGATAGCGAAAACAAACGGGTACAACTATTTCAAATTCCCGGACAGCGTGCAGGAAGATGCTAATCGAATAGCGCGCCGCGAAAACAATTTTCGCACTGAACATTCCGTAACTTCAGTAAATCAATTCAAACACCTCGCGCGTAAGTTTCTTCTCGTTAACATTGCGTAACCAACATGTAAGAAGAACGTAAGTGCACCGTTGCTGGAGTGGAAGCATAATCACTACGATTCGGCGTCCTGCAGCTGGGTGTAGTCTGCATTTTCTTAAGGAACTATTCGAATCGAGATGTTGATGCCAGTGACATCTTGAGGGCTGGCAAGAACGGTGACTTGCGTTGCAAGCTGCCCTTCTAGATAACTGAACGACGGTGTTCTCCCGCCGTGACCGGAATGGGCTTGCCCGAAAGCCGGTTCGAATCCGGTCACCCGATTCGCACCGATGAATCCGCCGTCCATCTCCTAAAACTTTATTGCCCGAAACGGACGATCTTTTCGTGCGTAGCGGGTAAGTCTCGCGCGGACACTCACGTCTACGCGGATTCTGACGATGTATTAGACAGGCACCGTCTTGCCCTCGCAACAGCGTTGATCAGGAGCCACCCTCGCATCTGAGGCCAAAGTTCACGGGAGGAAGTCATGACGCGTCATCGGTTCTGCCTTTCGATATTGATGCAAACTCATTGCAATATTCTTTGCCCGCTTCGCTCAGTTTCACATGCATCTCTCATCTTTTTCGTCGCCGGATTGATCACAATAATGTCCGTCGCAGGCACGCTTTGTGTCGCGCAGGAACAATCCCTGATGACGCGTCATGTGCGCGACTTGATCCTCAATCGACAAGCGAAGTTACTCGGACACATGACGGCCACAAAGTCTATGCGCCTTGTTATGGCGCTGCCGCTACGTGATCAGTCAGAGCTCGAAGACGTTCTCCAGAAACTCTATGATCCATCCAGCCGTTCCTATCGGCACTTTCTTACGGTGAAACAGTTCACTGAACGATTTGGCCCAAGACAGGAGGATTATGACGCGGTCATTCGCTTCGCAAAGCTAAAAAAAATTTACTGT
>Ga0209579_10000893_pt1 | contig 26478 bp, 32 predicted proteins | sample Coa_R1_2_FD_187152 | JGI IMG/M metagenome (GOLD analysis project Ga0209579, IMG submission 187152) | Surface soil microbial communities from Centralia Pennsylvania, which are recovering from an underground coalmine fire - Coalmine... | ecosystem: Environmental > Terrestrial > Soil >... | reverse complement strand
TTCTTTTCGGAAGCGCTTGCGGGCGGATTCATCGCCGAGGGTTCCCGGTGGAAGCACCTTGATGGCTACTTCGCGGTCGAGATGTTCATCGTGAGCGCGATAGACTTCGCCTATGCCGCCAGCGCCAATTTTCGCGAGGACGCAGTAATGGCCTAGTGTCTGGCCGACCAGTGAGTCGACGCTGACCGTGTGATTCGCCGTGGGGAAGACATTCGCGATCGGAGATATGTCAGTACAGCGGACTAAAATCGGCGACGTCCTGAACACACAAGAGAAGCAAATTTTCCCACATTATTTATATGACTACGGAAACTGGTCGTCAGTGATTAATGTTGCGGCCGCTTGTGATTAATGTGCGTGCTGTTCGGACTTGATGCAAAGCGCATAGTTAGTCCGTCTGCAGAAGTTAACTGCTGAACGGGGTGTTCTTTTCTTTCCTCGCCGGTGAGAAGCCAGTCAACGGATTTGCCGAAGGCTCGGCTGATGGCAAGTTGTTGCTCGGGCCTGAGTTAACTTCGTGCTCCGACTTCGTTCCAGATCCGCCTCGAGGAACCGTTTTCAGACCGGAGAATGGAAGTGGGACGTGCTGAGCCGCACAAAACTAATGTCGGACAATAATAATGATAATGCAGGCCGGCTGAGAGCCCGTACTTACCCCGGTTCAAACAGCAGAAATGTGGTGGAGGCAGAGCTAATCATGCGACCGTGGATCAACTGTTTTGCTCCACGATCCACCCTCGCGCATCAAAGCAAACAAAATGTTGGATGACCCATGCACCGTGAGGCTGTTTTCCAGTTCATCTGGTGCCTTCCGGCGTTCCACAGTACATTAATTACCTTACGACTTTGCTCGTCTGGTCCAGAAATGGCGCCTGCAGGCCATTGTCAGCCCAATCGTAATTGACTAGCCACCTGGAAGTGTTTAAGGAAGCATCGAAGTTCGGCGGAAGAGTACGGAAAGCAAATGGTATGTCTTTCCTTAACCAAGTCCTGAAGCCGAATTGTTTGAAAGCCGGCTGCATCTGCTCGTGAGAGCAACTGAGGAATATCATGCGTGGACTTTGATCATTGCCGCCGACTTGCAGAATGGATAATAAAATTCCATAAGCCAATGCCTTTGCATCCTCTCCATCACACTGGGAGACCATTATCTGTTGAGGAGATTCATTGATAATCACGTAGCCCACGGTTGTTCCTGTAAGCAAAATCCGGAACAGGCGATAACGTACAAACGAGAGGGACAAATTATAGCGCCAGTTCAAATATTCGACGCTGGGTGCGAAACGAAATACAAAAGGTGATCGGCACGGAAGTAAATCCGGAGTATAAGAATGTTCTTCGCAGACGCTGACGTCGGAAGGAACTCGTGAAGTTAAACTTGCAATTCTGTTTCCGATGAACTGGCGGATTATCGAATTTGCCGCAGCCGCTGCCCGCGTTCGCGGATATAAGGTGTACCCGTTTAGAAAGTATCTCCGTACTCCCAGTATTGGTATCCAGCCATAGTGACGGAGAACATTGAGAGCTTTTCGACTTGCCATCAGCATCATGCCAAAGCTACTGGGGTTAGCTTGCGCTGAAAATTTAGTCAGCTGACCTCCAATGCCGGGCTCAAGCGAGAACCAGTTAGAACCCATCCGTATCGTGATCTCCCGTGACTCATGTTGGAAGGCGAGCAGCTCGCGCCCAAGAGTGCCCAGCACACGGCCAGAATCCGAGAGGAAGAGGTATAGCTTGCAGCAGTCGCGGGTGGCATAGTAATAGTCCACAAACGGCCGGTGCGCGAGGTTCATACGCCGCGGCACCTGCACAACCATTTCCTGCAACTGATCGAACAACTCCGGGGTGTATTCGATGATTGCCATACGGAAACAGAAGACATATTAATAGTCGGCTGTGCGGCTATCAAAAAAAAACTGCAGATGAACTACTCTAGGAATTGTGCCTTGGGCAAGGCTCCGCGATTCAGCCACTTTGCAAGCCGCTCTCAACTGCTACGTAAAGAGCTCGCGCACGAGCCTCTTTTCCGCCCGAACCTCGGCTGATTGCTTCCGAATTTCGGGCGATCTGCCGTTCGTGCCAATTGAGGAGCCAGTCACGGACTTGCCGAAGTGTTCGATGGGGCCGGGCTCAGCGACCATCCGTCGAACTGGCCCCGAAGGGGTCTATGCCTTCACATGCTTTCCACGTTACTGCATGGCTTAAGCCATGATTCAGCGGGTACCGAGCGCATAACTTACAGCCATATGGCTTCCGAAGAAGCGGTTCACGAAGACTGACCGCTCCCTCTCTTTACACGAGCTGGAAAACCGCAAGCCGTGTTGCTCTTCGATCGAACGTCAACGTACGAGTACAACCGGCCCGGGCTCCGAGACCCGCGATCAGTGCATCTGCAAACGATCCGTGGCCCCGTTTAAGAACCATGGCACTAAAGACTTCCTGTTCGCTTTCGATCACCAGAACTTCGACTTGCAGCATGCGTTCCACGGCGGCTGCGATTTCCTGGGCGTTTAAGCCATAGGCGCGATCCAGTACCCAGACCGTCTCGACCATTGCGATCACGGTTACGTAACCCGGATTCCGCGGCGTCAAACGGCGCTCAAGAATTTCCGTTGCCTTGGCTGACTGTGCTGGATCGTCCTGTGTGAGATAACGCACAAGGATATTGGTATCGAGTCCGATCATCGATGTCGCCGGCGCGGATTTCGACTCACCGCACTCTCTGCCGCAGCTGCGGTCATTTGCTCAGTGGTCACACCACGCCGAGCTCGTGATTTGAGCATACCCCGTAATGCCGAAGCAGGCACTTTCGGCAGCAAGACCACACTGCCGTCCGGATGCAGGAAGAACTTAACCCGATCCCCCGGATTCAGCCCGAGATGCTCGCGGATCGGCTTGGGAATGGCAGCTTGACCTTTGACCGTAATCGCGCTTTCCAAAATTTGCCTCCGCTCGCGAATGAGCTTCTTCTCGGGTTGTAACTTCGTGTGCATAAGCTGTATCAGTCCGGAAGCCCTCCCAACTTCTGTAACAGTTCAGCGGTGGTGTACCACTCGATCCCGGCTTCCTCAAAATCGTTGTCATTCGACCACACAGGTAAGTTCATCTGAAGTGCGAGTGCGAGGATATCGACATCGTCTGGATCGCGATTGGCTATCAATTCGCGAGCCCGGGGCACAGAGGAAGCGTAAGTCGTTTCTTCTATCACGGTGACGGGCAAAGCGGCGACTGCTAACAGCAACGTGTCAAGCGATAAGCGTTTCTTCCTCGCTAAAATGACCGTGTACTCCTGCACTTCGGCTAAGGTCCGCTCGGCAGTCAACAATTCATCGATTTTAGGGTGCTGTAGAACGGCTTTTGCTCGACCCCCAAGCACGGCGGCGAGGAGAACATTAGCGTCGGCGACGAGTCTCACGTTTCCTCTTCCGCCACGACTGGAAGTCTGTCACGATCTCTTCTTCCTTTAGTCCGCGTTTCCGGAGCTGCCGCGCGATTTCCGAACTCAGTGTGGCGAACAACTCACGTTTGAATTCAACGGGAAGACTGGTTTCTGGACGTGGGAAAAACACCCCGGCCAATCGCCCCCGGCGAGTGACCAGGATCGGATCCTTGGAGCGTAAGTAGCCAGTAGCATTGTCCCGGAACTCCCGTACCGTACTTATTTTCATGTGGTCACCCCAGTGGTCATTATATCCGAGACATAATGACTAAAGGCAAGCTTTGTTGTCGATAGCGGAAATTACTACTGGCAACTTCTCGCATGCGATGAGCAAATTGGCATGTTCGCCATTGACAATAACGAGCACCTCATTGATCCTGCGCTGTCGAGGTTTGTTCTAGAAGTTAAAGACCTGTCTACCTCAGACGGAAATTGGGAACGAATGACAATCAGAGAGTGCATCGAGTTGCTCGAAAGCGCTGGGGTCATCGACAGTTTGTAACCTGTGGTTTCACACAACGTCCTCCCTCACCAGCAAACCGTATGAGGTGCATGCATGACATTCGAAGAGGATTGCCGTGCTCCCAACGGAAATGGATCGCACTCAAGTGTGGTCCACCGACTCTTGTTTATGTAGCCAAACAAGGTACTAAGGCGAGACCTCAAATACCGTTCCGCATCCACCGTGACATGGCTTTTCATCGCCGCCCGTATAGGTCGTCCCGTAGAGCTTCCCATGAGTGTCTTGCATTAACCCGCCATATGGAAGTTTGCCGTCAGCGCAGGATGTTTCGCCACAAAAACTGTGAAGCACAGTCTCTTCGCCTTTGGTGGTGAGTTTGAACACCGTGCCACAACCAACGTTTTGGCTGCCCTCGCAGTGGGCACCGCCCTGCAGTGTTGTCCCGTAGAGATTCCCACGAGCGTCCTGTATTAGTCCAGCAAATGGGTAATAACCGTCAGCGCAGTTCTTCCGACTACAAAACCTGTAAAATACCGACTCTTTGCCCCCGGTGGTGAGCTTGAACACTGCGCCGCAATTACCGTAATAGGGGCAGTTGGTGGCATAGCCGCCGTTGGCGGTCGTCCCGAAGAGGTTTCCATAAGCGTCTTGCACCAACCAGCCGTATGGATTTTGGCCGTCATCGCAATACATTTGCTGGCAGAACGTATGGAGCGTAGTCAGTCTCCCCGCTTTTGTGACCCTGTAAACGGTGCCGCTCGCGTAGCTACTGATGGCTTGAGAAGTAGTTCCATAAAAGTCTCCGTCCGCTGTCTCTATTAGCGGTGCATATGGATATGTACCTAGTGACATTTCGGTACCCTCGAAGCTGTGGAGGATAGTTAGAGATCCCTCTGCGGTAATTTTGAAGACCGAGCCACAGCCCTCGACGGACTCGGTGAAACAACCTCCTGCCCCGCCGTAGAGGGTCGTCCCATAGAAGTTCCCGTCACTTCCATGTACCAATCCCCCTATCGGCTGACTGCCGTCGGTTGGCGATCCTGCGAAGCTATAGAGCGAGGTTAAAGTCCCGTGCGGGGTGATCTTGAACACGGTGCCGCAGCCTCGGATTTCGTAGCATTCGGTGAGATTTCCTCCCCACCTGGTTGTTCCGTAGAAATCTCCGTCAGTTGCTTGTACGAGAGTACCGTCGGGAGTGGAGCCGTCAGTGCCATCGAAGTTATGCAACGTGATTAGCCTGCCATCTGGCGTGATCTTAAACACCGTGCCGTCGTTGTTTTTTCCTCCTGCGCTAGTGGTCCCGTACAGGTTGCCCTCAGCATCCTGAACCAATGCTCCCACAGGGTTTGCACCGTTTGTGCCGTCGAAAATTATCAGAGTCTTGAAGGCCTGGGCTGGTGCCGCAATCGTCGCCATACAAACTGCGAACAAAGCACACCCCATCCTCAATCTATTTACTTTTGTCATTGAATCCTCCCTGGCGTCAAACGTGGCGAAGGGGCGCTTTACCACGTGTCTTGAGAGCTGAAAATCTAGCCGGGGGCCCTGGTTGTTGGAATCGCGTAGGACGCGGATGCCAGACGGAAAGCCACGCTATATCGCGAAACGTGAGCTGTCAAGATCCAAACACGAATTCTTCGGTTGCGGTTTCAGTAGTTACGCTCAGAGCCTATGAGTTGGGACAGGCAGTTCGCAAAGCAAGGCGATTACCAGCTAAATGTCTGGAAACAGCTTGACGGTTCTGGGTGGTCATACTTCCTTTGGCGATGGTCAAAGAGCGGAATAACGAGGGTGGGCAGGGGCGCCGCGACGTACGGGGAGGCGTGCCAAAAAGCGTGAGGCAGCCGTATTCCATCTAGCCACTCTTCTGCCAACAACGCGATCCAAAAGGCTGCTGTCTACTCAGCGCGAACTCATTTGGGAGCGACGAAAGAAGCCTGATTAGGAATCGCCCACCTCGCCGACTCGCACTCGGGATTCAAAAAGGTCCGCCCCCCAGCTTGTATTTTCCGCATTCCTAGTGCTTCAGCGTGCGGATATATTTCACAAGATCGGTGATCTGATCGCTTGTCAGTTTGCCGTCGTATTTCGGCATTTTGCCTTTTCCATTGGTGACGATGTTGGTGAGGTCGGCATCAGACTGGCTCTGCACCTCCGCCGATCCAAGATCGCGAAGATTCAGATTCTTTCCCATGGCCGTTTGACCTTTTCCATCCGGCCCATGGCACATTGCACATTTCGATTTGAACAAATCAACTCCAGTCTGTGCTGGTGAGAAGTTCGAGAACACCACTGCAAACGCAGCAACTGACAGTACGGCGATAAATGAATTCTTCATTTTCTCAGTCTCCTCCATGGACACCCTTGTAACCGCTCACAACTGATTCAACCCCGGAACCCTGCCCGAGTTGCAAGACGCTAAGTCCCATGTCTGTTGAGAAACACAACAGTGTCATTAACTAAATTGTGGTTTACACGCGCTCTGCAATTCTGATCGTGCGGTGCTCATTATTATCGGGTCAATGATCCCGGCTCATCACCACATCGCCCTGCTTAGATAGAAACGGCGACGATCTCGCGCATCCAGTACAGTTCCTCGCTGACTTTCGAGCCGCTTCCTGATTATCTCGGCATTCTCCGAATTGACTCCCACTTCTTCGAGTGCTGCGCGAAAGTGATTGAGGAACATATCGAAGTGCGCATCGGTCAGACCGTGAACTCTAGATGGGGCATGAACTTCATGAATATTTTTCCCTGTGTATACACTTCCAGCGAGCAGCATGGAAATGAACATAGCCTGCCGAGATCGCAGGTGTGCCATGTCAACCCCTTCAAAGAAATGCTGCAAATTCTCATCCCGCAAGACCTTGTCGTAGAAGAGTTCCGTAGCGGTCTCAATAGTGCTTCGGCCCCCAATCAGGTCAAATAAGTCTTCAATCATGGTGTCCTCAGTGCCAATAGATGAAGTCGCGAATTCGTTGCAACAAAATCTGCTTCTTTTACGCAGGTTCCAATACCAGCTCAGGAGGGTTCTCTTTGCACCGAAGTGCTTTAGCCACTTGCTCGCTGTGCGCGACCTTGGCACTCAGGATTGTGAGTAAGTGTTGGCGGAGTGCGGGCTGCCGGTGCAAAAGAGAAACTAAGTCTTGAGGTGTTACGAACCCGAGTTCAGAATCCTCTGCGACTGTGGCACTCATGCTGTAGTTTCCTCTGCTGAGCGTTGCGGGTAAGCCGACTAACGCGCCAGGGCCGCAGACACTCCCGATTGCGGCTGGAACATCGACACCGAAGTCCAGCCTTACCGCGCCTTTGATGATAAGGTACATGCCAAAGGCTTTTTCTCCGCGGCGGAACAGTACAGTTGACCTTCGTTTGCGGAGTCTTTGGCAGCGCCGATCAAGCGCAGCATACAGATCGGAGTGTGCGATATAGCATGCCATCCTGTTACCCTCCCCTTCAGGCTATTTCACGAAGATTAGGACGAAGCTCGGATCGCCAGGTATGACGTGCATCACAGATGATTGTGAGGAAATGCTTCTAGCTCGGCGTGACTAGATTGATTACTTCGGACGACTTTGACGATTACTACTGGTTGCTGTCCACAAGCTTGGCTCCTGATCAGCTTGATATCGATGAGCGAGAGTGAGTGACCTACATCACTGCTAAATATTTTTCACGGCAGAATATTTGTCACAGCCCTATCCGGCAGAACAAGACTATAGCGTGAGATGAAGCAACATGCCTGCGCCTGGTCGGAAAATTGCCCCACATATGGATGAGCGTGCATTGGAAGATGCTCGATTTGCGATGCGACTTTCATTAGCGGTGGGATTACTGATGCTTGGCGGCAAAGCTACCGCTTACTTCATGACCCACTCTGCAGCCATTCTCTCCGATGCTGCCGAGTCGGTGGTGCACGTCATAGCTGTGGCATTCGCTGCATTCAGTCTCAGACTTAGCTCCAGACCTGCGGCTCCCCAGTTCCTCTACGGCTACGAGAGGATCACATTTTTCTCGGCCGGGTTCGAAGGCGCAATGATCATCGTGGCGGCAATCGCCATTGTCGTCGCTGCTATCCAGAAGTGGATAGCTGGGCTGCGCTTGGAAAATCTAGGATGGGGAGCGTTACTGGTATTCCTGGCTGGAGTCCTGAATGCGGTGCTCGGTTACTATCTCTTGCGTGTGGGTCGGCGGACGAACTCGCTAATCCTCGAAGCGGACGGCAAACACGTACTGACCGACAGCCTGACTAGCTTCGGCGTGGTAGCAGGACTAGGCTTGGTGCTACTAACGCGCTGGAAACCATTCGATCCAATCGTAGCTTTTGTGGTCGCCGCAAACATACTCTGGTCAGGCGGACTCTTGGTCTGGCGCTCGGCGGTCGGGCTTCTGGATTACTCCGATCCGACTGCGGGCAGGGAGATTCGCAAAAAGCTCGATGCCATTTGCACTGACCTTGCTATTCAGTATCATGGCGTTCGGTACCGAACGACCGGATATCGGCAAATCATTGAAGTACACCTTTTGTTTCCTCACTCAACATCGGTCAGCGAGGCGCATCGCTTGGCGACGATACTGGAAGAACGTCTGCCAGTTGAACTCAGAATGCCTTCCGAAGTAATCACGCACTTGGAGGCACTAGAAGACCACGCTCATGTCCACCGAGAAGAACACTACACAGGAGAGCCGGAATAGAATTCATTAGCGGCACTGACTTTGAGTCGCTCCAGATACGGATGTCGGGTTGGCGTCGTTGCATAAACTTTTGTGCCGACGACTCTCAAGAACCTGTTTGGACGGCTAACAAGCGTGAAAATCGGGCCCACGACAGCCCGGTTCGTACAGCTCTATGCTCTCGCCCGAGAACACCCATCCTTCTCGGCCGTCGCTAAGCCTGATTCTCACTGCCATGTGATCCCGCTTCTGAATGACTTGCTTAACCTCAACGTGGTCTTTGGGGCCGATCACAGCGATGAAGTCAGACCCTGGATAGTCAGCAGGAGGCGTGTCGCCCCGAAAAACGTGAACGGTTCCGTAGACAGTTAGGGTTTGTTTCTGAGCATCGTTAGATTCACAACTGAACGGCAATGCGGCGAAGACGATTACCGCCAAGGTGAAGGCAAACAGGTATCTCAACATCTTTTGCCATGGGATCGAATAGTATTTCATGACTGCACCTGCGATTGGCGTGATCATTGCCAAGCACGAACACTACGCATCCTGCCAATCAGACTAGCGTCATTGCCGAACTATAGGCTTCCCGGAGAAAGTTGTCAGTGACAAACGATTGCCAAGGTGGTGAAGTCTTTCCTGGGAGCGAGCAGTGCAATCACTGACAGCAGCAGTCGAGAAGAGTTCAATAATGTTGGGAGGAATTAAAACTGAATACCTTTCTGAATTGGGCCCGGCTCCGCTAGGTGCGGGGTTGCACATTCAGCCGCCGCTCGGCGGCGAGGAGCCGGGCCGCTATATCCCTTAACCGATATCCAAACCATAAGAGTTCCTCGGCGACCAGGTTATGCACAGCGTAGCCCATCAGAGCCATTCACAGGCACTACACAAATCACTAGCGTTGGTGCGGGCGGTTCGGGAAGCCGCCCACGCATTTCTCCTAGTCTGCTGTGGAGAGGCCAATGTTGGGGAGATTACTGGACGCAGTGTTTGGCTGTAAGCACGGCCGGTACACTTTTCCAATCACCGCTCATCGTGGTTCCCGCAACAAGGCTGCCTCGTTGACCGGAACTTACATCGTATGCCTCAATTGCGGGCGGGAATTTCCGTACGACTGGGAGGAGATGAAGGTGATCAAGACACCATCGGAACGGCGCGATTATCTGCGTTCCTTGGCGACCGAAGAAGCCTAAAGCCTAAGAGATCACCCACCACAATCAGGCGGACTTCTTTGCCACGACTACAAACTCGATGAGTCTTCCCCGTTCCTGAGGTGGAACCCACTTCACAGCGCTCTTGAAAGTGTTGGGAATGTAGAACTCGATTATCTTAGCCACAGCTGCACCCTTGCATTAACTGTATCTTCCCAAGCTCTGCCGTCGTGTTTACTTGGCATGTCCCTATCTACATAAACACCTCCACCATTAAGAAGTTGTTCTTGGTATGCCTGAAGTTGGACTTGCGGCAACGGCTTGGGATGCGATCTGCTGTTAGCAGATTGTCAAAAGATAGTTGAAGAAGTTGCAGGCGATCCCTAACACCCTTGTGCCAGAAAACTCACCCGTTAGTGGCGTTGCACAATCCTTACGCTGCTCATAGCATGTGCTGCATTCGTCACATCTGAGGGGCGCAAATGACTATTCCCCGCCGCACGAACGGGGCTTTCACAAATCCTCTCGCGTTCAACCGGAGCTTTCCTTCTCGTAACTCTTTCGACCAAGTCGTCACTACCCTTCACCTGCGACCCGAACAGTATCCATATTCTCTCGCGCTGAGAGAGTGGGTGGCACGCAACAAAGGTGAAAAGTATGTGCCGACGGAAGTGCTGAAGGCTTTTGGGTTCGACGCAGAGCAGTAGCTTATTGGCAGTTTCGCGTACTCGGCTTTGGATTCTTGTAGGGGGCGGAACGGTTTTTCCTGGAGTGTGAGGAAGTCCATCGCCAACATCACAATGCAATGTGCCACTTGCCCTTGCGGGCGAGATGCCGCATGCCTATCCTCCATGATGTTGGAGTGTTCTTTTTCATGAGTTAAGACCTCCGGGATTTGTGTTGCTGATTATCGCCCGTCATCCGTGCTTCCCGTGACGGGCGTTTCTTTTGCGAGCGCTCCGCTGATTGTTTGGCTGGAGCCAACACGATCAGAGCTTCCGCTACTTCGATTCTTGCAGGAGAACAACGTCAGAATCCCAGTGGCCGCGCAGAACAGCCAACGTTTTTCCGTCAGGCGAAAAGCTGAACGACCAGATTTGTTCCGACTTGAAATCTGTGGCGGCATGGCCCGGAGAACCATCCAGCGGCTGCACCCAAATGTTATCTATCCCACCCTCTTGGCTTGCATACGCTAAGGACTTACCATCTGGCGTGAATTTCAGGCTGCCCGAATAATGCTTGGCGTCGGCAATTCGTGACGAACTCGATGATTCGAGTTGGAAGAAAGCAATCTTTACCGTCCCGTCTTTTAAGTTCGTTACGGGGGTCGCCAACACTCTGCCGTCGGGCGCAGTGCGGGCAGACGATCTCCCGTTCCTCATAGTCAGTGAATGTTAGGTCTGGCAGAAAAGACTTTTTGCAGGAACGGCAATAGAAATCGTGGTAGGGCATGATGACCTCCCTACGTTCTTACCCATATTTTAGACTTCGGCTCCAAGTCACTTCAATGGAACAAAAGGGTTGGTATTCGCCAGGACTCCCTTGCACATAACCTTAATGGGCAAATACCGCTATGGCTGTATAGACCGTGCTAGACCGTGTCGGCATCTATTCTTGTGGGACGTTAAATGCCCTTGAGGTGGAAGATGGAACGACTAAAGGGCAAGGTGATCTGGTTCAACAACGCTAAGGGCTACGGCTTTATCGCCTGCGAGGGCAGGCCGGATGTCTTTGTTCATTACAGTCAGATTGAGGCAGAAGGATACAAGGCCCTGCATGAAGGGGACACGGTAGAGTTTGAGATATCGGAAGGGCCTAAGGGTCGCCCGCAAGCGAGCAAGGTGCTTAAAGCGGCATGAGCACTTACGCCGCCTTAGGCCCGCGTTTGTTGTGCTCTGCCGTCGCCCGATTCGAATGCATCGCTGCGTGCAAGATCATGCATGACAGACAGAAATTTTCGCTGCACATCTCGTAGTTTTCGGTATGCGGTTCGCAGATCGGAATGCCACAGTCAGAACATTGGCCAGCGGCAACATTCTCGCAATGATCCCAGAGCACATCAGACAAATTGCAGCCATTTGACTCGCCTCACCAAATCAAAGCTTCGATAGCACTTCTAACGCCAGCGTTTTCTCCTTGGCTTTGATCTGCTCGTCGTCCTTTTTTAGATCAAAGCCCCAGACCTGAACCACAAAGACGTTATCGCCTTTCCGCACGCTGAGAGTTGTGGCATAACCGGGAGTAGTGCCGTACACGGCTTCATCTCCGATGCCACTAACCGGTGTCTTGGTGATTCCATTGCCGACCGGCATCTTGAGGTAGGCGAACTCCTGGGGTTTCTTCAGTGTCAGGGTGACCTTCTTGGCGCGTGTTCCTGGAGTAGTAGCCGCCGACCAGCCGCACATGGTAGGAACAACTTGCTTACCTGGCGCGCGCAGACTGGTGCCGTCCCAGGTGATGGGTATGTGCCCCACGCGATATAACTCGATCAAAGCGCGGGTAACGGCTCACCTTCAGGCTGTGGACTCGTGCTACTGAGCCAACGAGCAGGTTCTCCCTCCACATGAACAAGCCCGAAATTGGCGACGTGAAGGATTTCACGCTGGATGTCATGGTGATGGTGGGTCACGAAGTGCAAATGGATTCTTGAACAAAAGAGAATTCCCAACGGTGTACGGCAGCAAGTTCAAGGCACAGCCAGACGTACGGTCTTGCTGAGACATCATGTTGGAAGCAAGCTCAACCTCATGTGCTTGCAGAACGATAGCGACAGTGTGTGATGATCATCACGGAAATCCGAAATACGAGAGTGGATAATCACACATAGGTGTTCCACATGCCTCGAAAAGGGATTGGGCCACTTCTCTTAATGTGGGGGACTTATGCTGCATCCTTGGCAGCAATTCTGACGGTTGTTTTCATTGTTTTTCCCAACATTAAACCCGTACAGAAAGCAGAACATGTTTCGCAGTCTGCTGCGAAGGACGATTTAATTTTGGGCACTTGGCAACAATACGGCCTCAATCCCACGACTCAGCAATGGGACTACTGGGGCACATTTATCGTAGCCAAAGCAAATGGCATTTACACCATGAGCCCAAGCGAACAACCAGAGACTCCCTACCTTGCAAATTCAATCGGCATTTTCGACATCCAGTCAGATGGTGATACCTGGAGTTTCGACTCAAAACAGACTGGTGGCACAGCAAGCATCTTCAACTTGAAACGAGCCTCCGACACCGAATTTGAGGGCACTGCCAGTTCAGCGGGACTACCGATGACGCTCACAAAGTGGATTAAAGTCCAATGATGAACATCTAGCCAAAAAGTCGATGTTCGACTTCAGCCACTTCTATAGGACGGGAACATTCCTCATGATCGTTCGCCACCTGAGTGATTCGAGTGCTGACCGGATAGCAACGCACGAATCGAGAATCGTAGGGCTTCAGCAGTTCAGTCACAGCAGCCACATTCTGCAAACCAGGATCGAGCCATGTCATAGCCGTCAGGATCGAGAATCACGGGCATCCTGTCGTAAACGGCCGAGGTCACGGCATTCGGAGTCGTGGTCAAAATCGAACAAGTCTTAACTCAGTGGCCTTCAGGATTCTTCCAGCCGCCCCATAATAACGCGAACAACTCGCCGTCACTGACCTCGAGGCAGAAGGGCTGCTTCGCCGAGCCACGCCGTTGCCACTCATAGAATCCATCTCCCTGGACGAGGCATCTGCGCAATTTCATCGCATCACGGAAGGCGGGCAAGGTGTGTGCGGTCTCCGACCTCGCGTTGATCATCCTCGCCGCGCCAGATGTGTCCTTCGCCCACGATGGAATCAAGCCCCAGCGCATGCTCGAAATCTGACCAACAGGTTCTTTCGGATGCTGGCGGATGACCGGTACTGGCCGGCTTGGGGCGATATTGTAGCGCGAATTCCAGTCGTCGTCCCACGGAGCGGTCTGGAAATACTCCTCGATGATCTGCTTCCGTCGCGAGAGTCGGTAGCGACCGCACATCGGAAGATTATGGCAGGTTTGGGTCATAATAGGCGGTAGCGGAGTGCGGAGCCCACATGACTACAACTGCAAAAAGAATGGTCGTGTTCTCAGTTTTTAGTACGGTTGGCGATGCGACTTTGCTTCGTATCTGTTGCATCGTTCTTGAATGATAGTGATAAGCTGACGCATATGAAGCCTAGAATGCACTGCCGTATAGCCTTTTCCCTCCTGTTTGCCGCCCTTTTTATGTTGGTCGGTGCTGAAATGCAGTCGCAGACCTCCACCGGTACGAGCTCAAGTTCGCAGCTTGTGGGGCAACTGAGCAAAGAACTTTCAATCACACGTCCGCAAGCACGTGGCGGAGCTGGTGCTCTATTCAGTTTGGCAAAAAGCCGATTGACATCGGACGAATTCAGCAAGATCGCGGCAGCGGTGCCTGGTATGGGTGGTTTACTCAAAGCCGCTCCCGCGCCGACTCAAAGCTCAGGATTGTCAACGCTAGAAGGTTCACTCCCAGGCAATATGGGCCGTACCGCTGAAACCGCGGAAGCTTTCCACAAACTCGGACTCTCCCCCGAGATGGCAACGAAATTCGTGCCCATAATGAGCAAGTTCGTACGATCTAAAGGCGGCGACGGTACTGCGTCTTTGTTGGAAAAAGCGCTGAAGTAAGCTTAGTGGTAGGGATAGAGTCAGTGTGCCTAGCAGCAGGTTCTGGGTAGGCAGGATTCATTGACTTGAAAATCGGACTCACGTAACATTGCGCGCCAGTGATCGGCCAAACCATCTCGCATTACAAAGTTATTGAGAAGCTTGGGGGAGGTGGGATGGGCGTCGTCTACAAGGCCGAAGATACCCGGCTGCATCGCTTCGTCGCTCTGAAGTTTCTACCCGACGACGTCGCCAAAGATTCGCAGGCATTACTTCGTTTCCGGCGCGAGGCGCAAGCTGCTTCAACCTTAAATCACCCTCACATATGCACGATTTATGACATCGGCGAAGAAGGTGAACGCGCTTTCATCGCGATGGAGTTTCTGGAAGGTGTCACCCTCAAACACAAAGTCGAGAGCCTAGCTTTAAAGACCGAAGAGTTCCTGGACCTAAGCATTCAAATTGCCGATGCCCTTGAGGCCGCCCACTCCCGTGGCATCGTGCATCGCGACATCAAACCGGCAAACATTTTTGTCACTGGGCGAGGTCAGGCGAAGATTCTGGACTTTGGACTTGCCAAGGTCAATGTAGGCCGCCAGCTTGCTGCTTCGATGGGTGGGTCGACAGTCGCCGATGTGAGAGATCAACTCACGATGGCAGGCAGCACAGTCGGCACTGTTGCCTACATGTCTCCGGAACAGGCCCGCGGTGAAGAACTCGATGCACGCACCGATCTGTTTTCCTTTGGTGCCGTGATGTATGAGATGTGCACTAGCCAAGTGGCATTCAGCGGCGGCACTTCAGCAATTATCTTTGAAGCAATTTTGAATCGCGTGCCAACTCCGCCTCTTGAGCTCAATCCCAGCGTGCCACCGGATGTCAGTCGCATTATCGCGCATGCACTCGAAAAAGACCGCGAACTCCGTTACCAGACGGCATCTGAAATTCGCGCGGAACTCAAGCGCCTCAAGCGCGACCTCGACTCGAAGCGCAGTGCGGCTGTGGTGCAGGGAACTGTAGCGCAGGCGGTTCCACTGGCGACGACACGTGAAACGAAGAAGCGATACGCATCTCCGACGATGGCATTACTGGTTTTCGCGATCTTAGTTTTAGGTGTCGGGGCGGGATGGTTTCTGCGTGGCAGTTTGGTTCATGAATCCCAACCCTCCTACCACCAGCTCACATTCCGACGCGGTACCATTCGCTCAGCATTTTTTTCTCCCAACGGACAATCGCTTGTTTATGGGGCTTCCTGGGAAGGATCTCCGATTGATCTTTTCATTACGAGTCCGGAGAGTCCCCAATCGCGTTCTCTCAATCTCGAAGGAGCGGCACTTCTGGCGATGTCGTCTTCCGGAGAGATGGCGATATCGGTGAATAGTCGTCCCTCCGGCCCTTATGCGCAGATCGGTACTCTATCAAGAGTGCCGTTGAATGGCGGAGCTCCCCGACCCGTGCTGGAAGACGTACAGTGGGCCGATTGGTCTCCTGACGGAAATAATTTGGCGATCGTGCGCGACGTCAACGGTCGCAATCAGCTCGAGTTTCCTATCGGCAAAGCGCTCTACCAGACCTCCGGCTGGATTAGCCATCCCCGCGTATCCAGAAAAGGGGACCTGGTCGCATTTCTCGACCACCCCTTGCCAGGCGACGACGGTGGCTCGGTGAAAGTGGTAGACCTAAAGGGGAATGCCAAGACTTTGTCAGGCGATTTTCAAACCGTGCAGGGGCTGGCATGGTCAGCGGATGATCGAGAAATTTGGTTTACCGCTGCCGACCTCGGTCTAAAACGTGCCATTTTTGCTGTCACCCCCGGCGGTCGCCAGCGCGCCATCGCAACTGTTCCAGGCACACTGTTAGTGCAAGACATCTGGAAGGATGGCCGCGTGTTGCTCTCCAAGGACGCTTGGCGGCGAGAACTGATCGGACTTGCGGTGGGTGATAGCAAGGAGCACGATCTTTCGTGGCTTGATTACTCTTACCCTTCAGACCTCTCCGCTGACGGCAAGACTCTGCTATTCACTGAGGCAGGTGAAGGCGGAGGAACCAATTACTCTGTGTATCAGCGCAAGATTGGCGAGATGTCGGCCGTCCGCTTAGGCGATGGAATGGGCCTCAGCCTCTCTCCTGACCAAAAATGGGTGATTGCCAGTGTACCAACCGCACCCGCACCGCTTGTTCTCCTGCCCACGGGTCCCGGCGAAGTCAAGACTCTAACGCATGACGCGATTAATCACAGCCGGGCTAAATGGCTTCCCAATGGCCGAGGTTTTCTGTTCTCTGGCAAGGAGCCAGGGCATGCGGCGCGCATTTATCGCCAAGACTCGCCCGATGCAAAACCTGTGCCGATCTCACCCGAGGGGATTGATCCACTCGTATTGGTTCTGTCGCCGGACGGACAGCAGGTCATCAGCATCGGGGCAGATCAGAAGGCTTACTCATATCCTGTATCGGGAGCAGAGCCTCGCGCCATCCAAGGCCTTGAACCGGGCGAACAGCCGATTCAATGGAGCACAGATGGGAAAGAGCTTTATTTCTTCAAACCAGGGGATCTGCCCGCTAAAGTCTATCGTTTGGATTTGTCGTCAGGGCACCGGAGTCCGTGGAAAGAGCTCATCCCGTCGGATGCAGCCGGAGTAAGCCGCCTCGGTCCGATCGTAATTACGCCTGACGGTAAAGCATGCTTATACGGCTATCATCGAATTCTTTCTGATCTGTATTTGGTGGAAGGCCTGAAGTAAAGGCACTGCTTCGGGTTCCAAGCAGGCGACCATTCACTGTGAGGCATTTAGCACGTTGTCGCAGAGTTCATAGAGTGGTAATGCTTCGGTTATCGTCGCCTCCAGGTGTTCAAAAATCTTTTTGTTTGGGACGCCACTTTTGTTTTTTGATCTGCCCAGCAGAGAGATGAATTCGCCAGCCGAGGGGTATCCTCGAGTGCCAGTAAAAGATGAAAAGCCTTAATCTATAGGCGCTGAACCTTTGCATCTAAAGCAGAGGAATCTGATTAGATGAGCGTCGTCTCCAAAACTTTCTTATAGAGACTTCAAAAAGTTAATGATTGCTTCTTGCTCATCTTTTTTCATTTTTTCAAATTGCTGGGTAATATGAGTTGCCTCCCCGCGGTGTCGCTGGATCGCGTCCCGAAATGTCATCGACGCGCCGTCGTGCATCAGGCGGGGACGCAAGCGGACTCCCCACAAGGGCGGCGTTCGTATCTTGTTGCGGCTGCTTTCGAAATCCTGTTTAGAAAGGTAATTCGACATGATCTGGAAGACCTTCTTCCCGTAATGCTCCGGCGTCGCTTGTAGAATTCCATCCCCCGTGCCCACATCGTGCATGAGAAAGTCCCCGTAAGGATGAAACGTAATTGATCCGAGCGCGCTCGGAATCGTGTACGTTCCACCATTAATCTTACTTCCCACAGGGGCAGTGGTTAAAGTTTCCACATGGCAAGTCGCACAGCCGATCTTGTCAAATAAGTGTTCACCTTTTTTTCCAAGCGGGCTGCTCGCTAACTGCGAATCGCGAGCAGGTGCTTTCGTAGCTCTTACAAATCTCGCAAAGTGATCAATGTCAGACAGACCGTCTGGCCCGGGGGTGTCATTCGGTTCGGCCGCGGTGTTACAGACCTTGGTGACCTCATCCGGTTGAAGCCGATTTGTAATCCCCATTTCGTTGAGGTAAGCATCAGCCGCAAATGACAGCAAGCTCGCATGCTGATCCTTCCAGCCGAACCTACCCACGCTCATCTGGCCCGGCGCTTCTACGATCGGCACCTCGAGAATCTGTCCGCAGATTTTGTGATGTGAGGATTTGCATTGTTTCTCGGCGAGATCAATGAAGCTTTGATCAGCAACCGCTTCGACAAACCCATCTCCTAGCAAATTCAAAGAGAGTCGAAATGTCCGAATCGTCTCTGCGTCTGGTACTCGCTCTTGAATTTCGTCACTAGGAAATGCAGTATTGGGACAAATCGCCCGATCATTCACGAGGGATCGGCCAGAAATTACCTCGGATCCATGAGCGATCAGAATATCTGGATTCCGGAAGTGCCCGTCTGGTCCGAGATGGCCGACGCGCAATTCCGTAACCTGGGAGGCGGCGCCTGGAACTGGACTCTGGTGGCATTCGCGGCAAGATTGCGCATTATATAAAGGACCAAGGCCGTCGCTGATGCTTTCTGTTTCCTCGAATTTTGCCTGATCAGCTTGATGGGTTGTGTCGTCCACCATTCCATTACTTTTGTTATCGAAACCAGTGGGTGCTTCCGAGGCTGGCAAAGCGGCCAAGGCTAATAGGGCCACAGCAACAATCGAAGCGTACAAGAAAGGGTGTCTCATCGTTTTGCCTCTGGAGGAAGGGCTTTGCTGTGAATAGCACCTTGACCACACAGGAAGCAAGTGCCCACCGGGCGGCGCTATTCGGTCGCTCCCGGGCGAGTTTTTGTGCTTTCTAACTCTTGGCGGTGCACTCTTTCACTGTGGTTTTTAACGATGATATTGGAAACAAACAACTTCTTGGCTTCGTTTCGCAAAAACCCAACTCGTTTGCATAAGTTAACTGCTAAGCGGTCGCACCAGAGGACTCAGCGTTCTTTTCTTTCCTCGGCGGTGAGAAGCCAGTCAACGGACTACATCAGAGCTTGGGAGGTGAGTTAAGTTTGTATTTCGGCCCCCCCAATCCTGCTCTCGGCCCGCCACGGATCGACAACCGGAATCGAAAGGTCATCAAAATGACTGGTGTTGCGCGTGGCCAATGTAGCGTGACGACCTAGCGCTATGCCCGCAATCATTGTGTCACGCAGATCCACGGGACGCCCTTTTCGTTTGCGAGATGCCATCAGGTCTCCCGCGTGTTGAGCCGCAAGCGCATCAAATCCAGCGATTCGTTGCCCGATTTTATCCAGAACCTCTTCAAAGGCCTGCGCTAACAGGGACCTTTTCTTTCCTGTGGCCAGTATCTGCAATCCAAATCGGACTTCAAGAATGGTCACCGAAGTCGTCCACACTGATGTCCGAGGCTGCTTATCAAGCCAAGTAACGACGTTGCTGTCCGGGATCGCGCGCATCAATGCCGAGAAGACATTCGTATCCAAAATGATCATGACTCGAAATCGAGCGGCCGGATGCCGCTTCCTCGTAGCTCCGGAATATCCGATTCCAGTCCTGCGTTCGCGAATAGGGAAGAAATCTCGGTACCGAGGCCAGTGCTACCGACCTCGGGTTCATTCGCTGCGTTGCGGAGGATATCTCGCACTTCTTCCTCCATACTGCGCCCGTGTTGCTTGGCGCGGCGCTGCAGGCGAGCCTTTACTGAATTTTCTAGGTTACGGACCACAAGTTGACCCATAGCAATTGCTCCGATCGTAATGATATCATGATATCACACACTGAGAAGAGGCATTCAGCCGGTTTGCAGGCGGTTTAGTAGCTCTCGGCTCTGCAGTGAACCGCGGCCTAAGCTCGAACTGTGCAAGGAAAGTCCTGGATGAACCCCATGCACCGCGAAAACCGCGGTGCATGGGTTCGGGGTACTAGGCGGGTTGCAAGCGGTTGATTAGCTCTCGACTGCTCTGTAAGAGTGCACGGATGAGCTTTTGTTCTGCTCGAACCTCCTCGGAGTACAAGCCATGCTTGAAGCGGGCACGCCTGGACCGTGCCAAACCTTCAGACGTTTTCGGCCCAGTGCTGCGACCGCCATGCATGCGACAGCGTTGCCGGCCCCTTATCGCTGGAGATCGACATGGTGTCCCGCGGCGAGTCTTAGCGCCGCAGCGTGGGGCACTGTTTGGATCGCCGGGCGGGTTTCCATTTTTGAGCCACCCTCTTCGAGGTGGCAAAAGCGGATCTGGGGGATTACTTTGTGATGTCATTTGCAGATTCATCCTTCGGACCTGTATGGCTCACATTGCCTACAATCGCTTGGCCGCCGGCAATATTGACATCGCCTTCAACCACCATCTTCTGGCTAGTCCCCCCTCGGTTCGGAAGCCATATGGCTGTAGGTTATGAGTTCGGTACTCGCCCCGGAACTCCCGTACCTACTTATTTTTCATGTGGTCACCCCAGTGGCCATATGTCAGAGACATTGCGGTAGGAACGCTTTATTCCCCTGTCACGAGGAAACGTGAGATTTATCACCGACCAATGCTGACAATATGCAGAGAATTATGTTGTCGCTATTCCGCTTGAGCCTCTTTTCTGCTGCGTCAGGCACGCGACTGGGCCCCGTTACTTCATGGCGCAAACTAGGCCGAAGATTCCCGCACTAGGAATGAAGAGAAACACGTATGTGGCCCCAAGGGCAAGAACCGGGTACCGCTATCTCTCCTGAACCCTGGTTACGAGGGCTTGATTTTCTCTGGCTAGAACTTACTTCAAGATGCAATCTGCGATGCTCACACTGCTATGCCGATGCTGGGCCAAGCTTACCTCAAGGTATGTCGCATGAGAACTGGTCGAGGGTACTTCGGGAAGCATTCGATCTGGGTTGCCGGAGGGTGCAATTCACTGGGGGCGAACCTAGCTTATATCCCGATCTGCCTCGCCTATTGGGTGACGCTAGAAGGATTGGGTTTGATTCTGTAGAGGTTTATACGAACGGCATTCGTCTGAGCCAGAGGTTGCGCAACGCTCTGATCAAAGAAAACGTGAATCTTGCATTCTCCGTGTATGGTTCACAATCACAAGTCCACGATGCGATCACGGGAAGGCAAGGAAGTTTCGAGAAAACCCTTAAGAGCATACGTTGGGCGTTGAAAGTGGGACTCAAGGTTCGTACGAGCATCATTGAGATGCCCTCCAACGCAGACGACATCAAAGCGACCCAGGGTCTCTTGCGAAGGTTCGGCGTCAGGTCGACTTATGTTGATTGCGTGAGGGCTGTGGGGAGGGGTGATGGTCGCGTTTCAACGAACGGCAAAGACCCTTGGGGAGAGCTCTGTGGTCAATGCTGGCGGCAAAAACTTGCCATCGATCCCGCTGGAAACGTGTTCCCATGTGTTTTTGCGCGGTTCTGCAACGTAGGTCACGTTTCGCAATCTCTTGCTTCAATTCTCAATAGTGAGCAGTTGTACAGTTTCCGTAAGGAGGTGTGGAAAATGAACAAACGTACAAAGAAGAGTCGGAGCTTAAGGTGCGCGCCACATCAGCAGCCGCCGTGTGCACCAGATATGAAAAAGATGCCATGCGCGCCAGATATCAAAAACCTGCCATGCGCACCAGATGTCAAGAAGCTGCCGTGTGCACCAGATATCAAAAAGCTGCCATGTGCACCAGATATCAAAAAGCTGCGATGTGCGCCAGATATTGAAAAGCCGTGCGCGCCAGATGTGGAGAAGAAAAAATGAGATGATGTGCGGCATGACGGCCAGGCCTGGTACCAGCTAAGAGGCTGCGCACCGGTACGTGGGCGTTAAGAACTTCCGTATTCGCCTCCTGTTATTCTCACAGCAGGATACGCCAAGATTAGTTCGGAAATTTCATACGGCGTATCAGTTCCTGGAAGCGCGGCTCTGATCTGACAGGATCAAGATCCGGATCAACCTTCAGATCAATGATTGATCTATTTTGCTCCCTATAAGCCGCGTCCAGCGACGCGAGTGCCTGATCTTTCTGGCCTAATCCAACATAGATTCTCGCGATATCGTACCGTGAGACATACCTTAGCCGTGACAACTGTCTTAGTTCGTTCAGAATATTCAGGGCAGCATTCTTCTTACCGGCTACGGCGAATGTGTGGGCGAGTTCTGCCCGAGCAGTCGGATGGCCGCCTGATAAGCGATCCAGCTTCAGATGGACGCTTATCGCCTCCTTAAACATCCCTTTGTGCAGATAAGCTCGCCCAAGGTCGTGATAGGTTGGGAGGAAGTTCTCATCCATCTGCAGCGTTTTCTGGTATTGTTCGATTGCTTGGTCGTATTGGCGCGAAAGGTAGGAAGGCCATCCAACTGCTTCGCTTATGATGAGTGAAAACGGGTCGAGCTCGCCGGCACGTGTTATCTCGGCTTGGGCTTCGTTAAAGCGACCTATGGCAGCCAAATAGACCGCGTACCGGTGATGGGCAGTCGCGTAGCTAGGGTTTAGCTCGATGGCTCGTTTATATTCACGCTCGGCATTCGGCCAGTCTTGTCTGGAGGCGCTTACCGCGCCCATCGTTGCATGAGCTTCAACTAGTAGATCGTCAAGTTGCAGCGCCTGCCTAGCTGCTACTTCCGCCTCTCGATATGCTTCCTGCGGCGGCATGAAATCACGGGCGGCCGCCACAAAGTAAGTATCCGCCAGTCCCGCGTAGCCAAGAGCATAATTTGGATCTATTTCCAGCGCCTGTTGAAAGAACGCCCGAGCTTCTTCCAGGTCTGTTGCTGTCCTCCTATTCCAGTAGTTACGTGCTTTCAAGTAAGCGTCATGAGCCTCTGCGTTGACCCGATAGGCTTTGCCGAGACGGGTCTCTTCCTCGGGAGTGAGCGCAAGGCTGATTCCCCGAGCTACAGATTTTGCCACATCATCCTGCAAAGCTAAAATGTCGCGAACCTCCCTTTGGTAGCTGCCCGTCCACAAATTCCGGTCGGTCGCCGCGTCGATAAGTTCTACCGTGACCCGGACCTGGTCGTTTGCGCGTCGCACCGATCCTTCGATAACTGCATCCACTCCCAACTCTTCGGCAATCTTTGGTAGAGGCTGTCGGGTCTGTTTATATTGCATCACCGACGTGCGAGAGATAACGGTCAAAGACCGGACCATTCCAAGAGTGGCAATCAGCTCCTCGTGCATACCATCTACGAAGTAGTCTTGCCCAGGGTCGCCAGACAGGTTTTCCAGAGGCAGCACAGCCAGGGACCGGATGTGATGTGACTGTGTCAGAACTGTCGTGCGGTCTCTCATGCCTGTGAGGTAGAAAGCGATGACTGCGCCTACGATCAAAAGCAAAGTAACGGCAGCAATCAGCCATGAGAACCATCGAGTACGCAGTTTTCCTTGCGGCTGGGCCGGTGATTCATTTCCTGTCGTCTGCGCACGTTGCAGATCCAGCAGTAGCTCTCTGGCCGATTGATAACGGCCGTCGACCTCTTTCTGAAGGCACTTCAGAACTATTGCATCAACTGTTGGCGAGATCTTTGGGTTGAGACTGCCGGGTGCTGCGGGCGCATGATGAAGAATTTGATCGGCCACTTGCAGGCCTGGCGCACAAAACGGCGCGTGGCCGGTAGCCATCTCGTACAGTACCACCCCCGCAGCCCAAACATCTGCACGTGCGTCCAGCCCTTCTTCTCGGACTTGTTCTGGCGCCATATAAGGCAGCGTGCCGACGAAACGCATGCATTCAGCCAGGCTTGCTGTGGCGCACTCAGACGATACTGGCATCATCAATTTCGCTATACCGAAATCCAGGATTTTCAGTCGTCCATCGGGTGTCATGCGGAGGTTCGAGGGTTTGATGTCGCGATGAAGAATACCTTGGTCATGGGCGGCTGCCAGCCCATCCGCAAGCTGTGTCCCGAGTGCGATGATCTCTTTTTCGGTTAGAGGTTGGGCAGCCAGTTTCTCGTTGAGCGTTATTCCGGGGATGTACTCCATAACCAGCAAGTCCACCCCCTGCTGGGTGTCGAAGTCGTGGATGGTCGCGATGTTGGGATGGTTCAACTTGGATAGGGCGAGAGCTTCTTTTCGGAAGCGCTTGCGGGCGGATTCATCGCCGAGGGTTCCCGGTGGAAGCACCTTGATGGCTACTTCGCGGTCGAGATGTTCATCGTGAGCGCGATAGACTTCGCCCATGCCGCCAGCGCCAATTTTCGCGAGAACGCAGTAATGGCCCAGTGTCTGGCCGACCAGTGAGTCGACGCTGACCGTGTGATTCGCCACGGGGAAGACATTCGCGATCGGAGATATGTCAGTACAGCGGACTAAAATCGGCGACGTCCTGAACACACAAGGGAAGCAAATCTTCCCACATTATTTATATGACTACAGGAACTGGTCGTCAGTGATTAATGTTGCGGCCGCTTGTGACTAATGTGCATGCCGTTCGGACTTGGTGCGCGGCAGAGCGCATAGCTAATCCGTCTGCAGGAGGTAACTGCTGAACTGCGTAATAGGCGTCAGCCTTCTGTTCTTTCCTCGCCGGTGAGAAGCCAGTCAACGGACTTGCCGAAGGCTCGACTGATCGACAAAAGCACGGAAGCCCGGTTCGTTGTCGCCACTTGGGATAGGGGTACGACTGGCGGGCTCATCCAACGTCATCATCCAATGCCATTCTAAAAGTCAGTCTTCCCGAATGCTGGTCAGACACTCCGGGCTGCCCGTCGGGAAGAGAGGCATGCAGCGTTCTCCTCGGCGCAATACTAGAAGCGATAAAGCGACAGGCTGGTAATATTTGCGATTCCAGTGAAATCTTGGTCCAGCGTGAAGACACTCGAGCCCTGCTCCATGGCAATAGCGGCGATCAGGGTATCAATCGTCGTTAGAGTAATTCCTTTGGCGCGCCCTGCGCGATAGATCCGCGCTGCCTCGCAGTACGTTTCAAAGCCGATCGGTTCGATCAGGTCCCACTGTGCCAGATACTTTTCGATAGGCCGCCAGTCTCTAATGAGGCCTTGCAAGACCTCCGCAGCCACGACTCCGGTGAGGGAAAAAGGTTCATCTTCTTCGATCATTCGACGCAATTCGGTACCGGCAGGTCCGGGAGAGGAACTGAAGAAATCAATCCACACCGAACTATCGACCAAGATCAGTTGCGATTTCTCCTGGACGTTTTAAGATCCCCTTTCCAGATGCCGCTTCCGTAGTAGCGAAGGATACCTTTGCGACTCTCGGAACGAACGAGCAATTCCAGAGCCTTATCCACAATCTGGCGTTTCGTCTTAAGGTGAGTGAGTTTCCGTGCTTTGCGGATCAGAACGTCGTCGATATCGATGTTAGTCCTGGCCATACACCGGCAATGATACACCATTCTACGAGGAAAAGGTGTATGCAATTCGAAGCGGGTTGAGATGACGAAGCGGCTACCTAGGCATCAAGCGATAACGAACGCCCGGCTGATGGCGAAATCTGAGCGTGGAACGGGGAAGGGAATCGAGAGCCCTTTCAGCAGCGTCCTTATAATAAGGACCAGCCCCTCTCCGAACGCACAATTAACACCGGAGCAAAAGCCAAACAGTGCAAGGAAATCGCCTCCGGAATCTAAAGAGTTCCGGTCAGGCGTGCGCTTCCTCGACGTGCTTCAGCGTCGGCAGTCGGTTGATGGACTTTCCTGCTTTCTTCTGTGCAATGCGTAGCTCGTAGAGGCTTTGCAGGTTGAGCCAAAACTCGGCTGTGGTCCCGAAGAAATGAGCAAGTCGAAGGGCCGTATCACCTGTGATAGCCCGCCTACCATTTAGGATTTCCGTTATACGGTTGGTTGGGACACTAAGCCGTCGTGCGAGCTCGGCAGCACTCATATCCAGCGCCTTCAGCTCCGCGTCCAAATGCTCACCAGGGTGAATTGCATGAATCACAATAATCTTCTCCTAATGGTAGTCAACAATCTCCACGTTCGAAGGCCCGGGTGATCCTCCAGGCCACTCAAAACAAATTCTCCATTGGTCGTTAATACGGATGCTGAACTGTCCCTTGCGGTCACCTTTCAAGGCTTCGAATCGGTTTCCGGGTAATGCGCTTAGATCTCTGAGCTCCACAGCGGCCTCCAAGCGATCAAGCTTCAGCCGGGCAGAGCGGTCAATCCCCGAAAACGCCTTGACCCGCTTACCGGAGGCGAAGTCACTGGTCCTTTTGTCCCGGTAGCTGACGATCACGCTGTAGAATTACAAATCATTATGTATTACGTCAAGCGTAATTCAAGAATGGTTCGCGGTGGGCGAAAATCCTGTAAGTAGCCAGTCAACGGACTTGGTCCGAGCCGGCCTCCACTCTGACGCTACTGCAGTCGCTCCCGTGCCAGTCTTTTGTGCTTTCTCGGTATTCGCAGTGCACTCTTGCGCTTCCCGTTTTAACGATGCTATTGAGAAAAATGGACTTCTTGGCTTCGTTTCGCAAAAAACTCTCAATTGGTTTGCATCGTTAACTGTTAAACGCTGGTAATAGGGGATCAGTGTTCTTTTCTTTCCTCGC
>Ga0209579_10000892_pt1 | contig 26488 bp, 26 predicted proteins | sample Coa_R1_2_FD_187152 | JGI IMG/M metagenome (GOLD analysis project Ga0209579, IMG submission 187152) | Surface soil microbial communities from Centralia Pennsylvania, which are recovering from an underground coalmine fire - Coalmine... | ecosystem: Environmental > Terrestrial > Soil >... | reverse complement strand
AATTTCGAGAACTTCCGGATCCGGGCATTGCTTTACGCAGGCAAGCCCAACTTCAGGATCCTCGACTCGATCGTGGTGACGTGACGAGGCACGGGGCATGGCTCACCCCGCAGAAACCGGAAGAGCCGAGCAACTCCGGTGCTTCGACTCCGCCGAAGTCGGGACAGACAAGGGCTTGCTCGTGCGCCTCCGGGGATTTGAACCCCGAACCTGCGGATTAAGAGTCCGTTGCTCTGCCGTTGAGCTAGAGGCGCACCGGAGAGTGTACGCGAGCGCCTCTGCGTCGCCACGAGCTGATTCACGCGTTGGCATCGACTGCTCCTGCACACGTACAACTTTGACGGCAATCGGATTCGGCACGGCGGCGGGCCGCTACGGTGACCGCTGCCGGCACACACGGCCGTGGCAGTCCCGCTGCGCAGTGCCGACGCCCGACGAACGCTTGGCAGGAGCGCGATGGAAAGCGGCGCACGACGAGCGGTGGAATCCCGGGAGGAGCGACCGGTCCGGGATGCCGATCACCACGTCGCCGGCGCCCTTGTCGCGGTGAGCCTCGCGGCACAGATGGTCCCCGCGGTCGTGGCGCTGGGCCAGTGGTCGCCGCTGCGAGTCCTGCCCTACGACCTCTGCCGTTGGCAAGGGCCGCGTTTTCCGCCCAAAGCCGCGCTCACGTTCGACGACGGGCCGCACCCTGAAGGGACGCCGGCGATCCTCGACCGCCTGGACGAATTGGGCGTGAAGGCGACGTTCTTCCCCCTGGCGCAGGCCGCAGAGCGTCATCCCGACCTCGTGACTGAGATCGCCCGGCGCGGACACGCGGTCGGGACCCACGGGTATCGGCACGGGCGGCACCTCCTGCACGGGCCCCGTTGGGTCTTTCGCGACCTCGACGAGGCGAAACGGGTCATGGCGGCGCTCGGTCACGTTCCGACGTGGTACCGGCCCGCGTACGGACAAGCTTCGGCCGCGACGCTCGCGGCCGCCCGGGTGAAGGGATGGCGGACGGTGCTCTGGTCGGCGTGGGGTCGCGAGTGGGCGACAAGCGATCCGGTCGCCGTCGCGGCGCGGATCGGGCGGCGGCTCAGGCCGGGGGCGATCGTGCTCCTGCACGACAGCGACCGCTTCGGACCCCAGGGCATGTGGCGGGTCGCCCGCGATTGCCTCGAGGGCATTGCAGAACGGATGCGCCTGTCCGGCCTCGAGGCGGCCACCCTCGATGAGCTGGTCCGATGAGCCATCCACGCAGCGCCCGTTAGCGTATGAGGGGGGCCGTCGTGGCGTGTCGAGCGCCGGGGCGGAGCGTTGCGGTCAGTTGCACCTGCGGGTGCGGCCGGGGTGTGGCGCGAACTCCACCCGGGCAGAGGTGCTCCTGACGCGCTCCCAGTGATCGGAGATCGAACATGACGAGGGACCGGACCGGGGTGGTCACCCTTGTGGGCACACCGGCGGCCCGGCCGCCCGGAGAGCCGCAGGCGGCGCGGTCGGCGCTCGTCCTCTCCGGGTCGATCGGCAAGGGCCACGACTCGGTCGCCGAGGCGTGCCGGGTCGCCTTCTCCGATGCCGAGGTTCCCGCCAGGGTGGTCGACTGCATGTCCATGCTCGGGGGCGCGGGGTCGCGCGCCGGCTCCGCCGTCTTTCGGGAGCTCCTTTCGGTCCCCGCCGCCTACGACGCGTTGCACTTCGGCCATCTGCGCACGGGTACCTGGTTGGCCTCGTTCCTCCAGTCGACCGCCACGCGTCAGATCCTCCCCAAGGTGAGGGCAGAGCTCGAATCGATGCGAGACGCAGAAGGCCAGCCTCTCGTCGTCTCGGTCTTCCCGACCGGTGTCTCGTCGGCGGCCGCGCTCAAGCGCGAGGTGGGGTCGCTCACGACGGTCGCGATCTGCACGGACGCGTGCGCGCACCGCATGTGGGTGGCCGACGGGACCGACCTCTACCTCGTCTGCTCGCCGCTCGCCGCGACGACCATCCAGCGCTACGCCCCCGACTCACCGGTGGTCGTGGTGCCGCCCCCCGTCAAGCCCGCCTTCTACGCGACGCCCCCGCAACGGATCGCCCGGGACGACTTCGGAGTGCCGGAGGGCGCCACCTGTGTGCTCCTCATGGCGGGCGGGTGGGGGTTGGCCCCGCTTGCGGAGACGGCCGAGGCCCTCGCCGGTGCCGGCTACTTCGTGCTCGCGGTGGCGGGGATGAACACCCGGCTCCACGCACGTCTGCAGGCCGTCTCGCAGCGGTGTTGGAGAGTCGTCCCATTCGGGATGACGCGGCGGGTACCCGAGCTCATGGCCGCAGCCGACGTCGTCGTCACCTCTTCGGGGCAGTCGTGCAACGAGGCCCGGGTTGTCGGGCGCTCGCTCGTCATCCTCGACGTCGTCCCCGGCCACGGCCGGGAGAACACTCTCCACGAGCTCGAGCAGGGCGCTGCGATCGCGTGCTCGCCGGACCCCGAGTCGGTCGCGTCCGCACTGCGCGTGATCCTGGCCGAGGAACACGAGCACCCGCCGTGGCCGGTCAGGAGCACGCAGGAGTGGCAGAAGCACTTCTTCGACGCGCTCGCATCGGTGGGCTTCGACGCGCGCGACCGCGCTCGGCGGGAGTTCGCCAGGGAGGCGGGTTGACCGCCGGTGGGAAAGCCGGGTGAGCTCCCGGCGACCGTCAGCGGAGCGTTCTGCCGAAGAAGTCCCAGATGATGGACCAGCCCTGGTTCGCCGCCTCGGCCCGGTACATGGTCGGCCGGTCGACCGCGAAGAAGGCGTGTCCGGCGTTCTCGAACATGTGGAACTCGAAGATCTTGCCGGCGGCTTCGAGGGCACGGCCGAAGGCCGCCACCTCCTCGGGGGACGGGTGCTGGTCCTCGGCGCCGAAGAGGCCGAGAAGCGGGCACGACAGGCCGTCGAGGAGGTCGACGATCGGTCCGACCTTGAGCGGGACCTCCGGCGGGGGCTTCTCGACGACGAAGGCTCCGTAGCAGTCGACCGCCGCGTCCAGCGGGAGTCGGCACGCGGCGAGGGCCGACTGACGTCCGCCCGAGCAGTACCCGATCGTCGCGACCTTGCCGTTCGAGCGGTCGAGGGCTCGGAGGTAGCGCGCCGCGCCGTCGACGTCCCCGACCAGCTGCTCGTCGGGCACCCCGCCGCGTTCGCGCACCACCGCGGAGGCTTCGCCCGGATCGCGGCCGATACCCTCTCGGCTGTACAGGTTCGGGCAGATGGCGAAGTATCCGTGAGCCGCAAACCGCCGCGTGATCTCCTTGGTCGGCTCGTCGTAGCCCGGCAGGTGGTGGATGACGACGACGCCTCCGTACGCGCCCTCGTCGAGGGGCTGTGCCAAGTACGCCTCGAGCTCGGCGTCGCCGTGGCCGGTGATCCTCACGGTCTCGGCCCGCATCGCGTCACCCATCGAACGCTCCCTTCAGCTCCGTCGGTCCTCCGGCGTCTTCGCCGTCGTCGCCGGGCGAGGCGGCCCGGGCGCCCGACGGTACCGGGGGGGCGGGGGAGTGGGCCAACACGCCCGGGACCGATGATCGGGCCACGCACGGTCGCCCCGTCCTCCGGCCCCACGTCGTCATCCGTCTGTCCGGGCCGGTCCCGCCGTGGCCGCTGACGGGGACGCCGACCGCGGGAATGCAGGCTTGTCGCCCGACAGGCCCGACCGGGGGCGACGCGTGGTGCGTGTCCCGTTGGCCGTCGTGGCCGTCGTCGCCGCGGTGGTGATCGTGGGCGCGGGGCTCGGTGGCTACCTCGCGAGTCGTGACGGTCGGACCTTGCCGAGGCACGCGGCGAGCTCGGCCAGCACCCGCGGGCCCAGAGCCAAGCCCAGGAGCACGACGACGACGTCGGCCGCGATCACGACGACCTCGACCACCTCGCCCCCTCCGCCCACCACGACCACGGGGCCGGGGACACTTCCGCAGACCGCCACACTCCCGCCCGCGTCGAGCGCACAGTTTGACGCGCAGATGCAGGACCTCTGGCACGCGGTCGTGGCCGACGACGTCACAGCCGCGCTTCCCGCCTTCTTCCCGAAGGGCGCGTACGTCCAACTGAAGTCGATCGCCGACGCGGCCGTGGACTGGCAGGACCGCCTCGTCGGCGACCTCCGCGCGGACGTCGGTGCCGCACACGCGCTCCTCGGCGCCGGCGCGCCCGGCGCGCAGCTCGTCGGCGTGAACGTGCCCGAGCCGTACGCGCACTGGATCCAACCGGGCGTCTGTGACAACTCGATCGGCTACTGGGAGGTTCCGAACGCACGGGTCGTGTACCGCGCGACAGGCGCGGCGGTGCGGTCCTTCGGCATCGCGTCGATGATCTCGTGGCGCGGCGTGTGGTACGTCGTGCACCTCGGTGCCGTGCTCCGGCCGACAACAACAACGCACGGCGTCGTCGACGATCCCGCGACAGGCCCCGGGGTGTCCGCGTACTCCTCCACCTGTTGACCGGCGCTGCCGCCGCCGAGGGCCGGCGCGTGGCCTCGGGGAGCCGCTACCTCTGGATCGACTTCACCTCGAGCAGCTCTTCGAGACCGAAGCGCCCGCGCTCGCGCCCGAACCCGGACTGTTTGTAGCCGCCGAAGGGCGCGGACGGGTTGAACCGTCCCCCGTTCACGTCGACCTGACCGGTCCGCAGCAACCGCGCGACGCGCAGCGCCCGCTCGGGGTCGGCGGCCCAGACGCCTCCGGCGAGCCCGTAGTCCGAGTCGTTGGCGATCCGCACCGCCTCCTCCTCGGTGTCGTAGGGCAGGATGGCGAGGACCGGCCCGAAGATCTCCTCCCGTGCGACGGTCATGTCGCTCGTGACGTCCGAGAAGACGGTCGGCCGGACGAAGAAGCCGCGGTCGAGGCCTTCGGGCGCTTCGGCGCCGCCCGTGAGGAGCTTCGCCCCCTCGCGCGAGGCCGTCTCGACGTAGGCGCGGACGCGCGCGCGCTGCGGGGCCGACACGAGGGGGCCGAGCGTGGTCGCCGGGTCGAGGGAGCTCCCGACCACGTACCCTTCGGCCGCTGCCACGGCACGGGCCTCGACGTCGGCGAGGCGCGAGCGCGGCACGATCATCCGCGTCAGCGCGGAGCAGGTCTGTCCGGAGTTCAAGAAGCACGAGACGACTCCGGAGGGCACCGCCTTGTCGAGGTCGGCGTCCTCGAGGATCACGTTCGCCGATTTCCCACCGAGCTCGAGCGCGACGCGCTTGACCGAACGTGACGCCAGCTCCATGACACGCCGGCCCGCCCGCGTCGAGCCGGTGAACGAGACCATGTCGACGCGCGGATCGGTCGCCAGGCACTCGCCGACGACGGCCCCCGGTCCGACGACCATGTTGAAGACCCCGGGAGGGAACCCGACCTCGTCGACGGCCTCCGCCAACGCGTAGGCGCCGAGGGGAGCGACCTCGCTCGGCTTCAGCACCACGGTGCAGCCGACCGCGAGCGCCGGAGCGACCTTCAACGCCATCTGGTACAGGGGGTAGTTCCAGGGCGTGATGGCGCCGAGCACGCCGACCGGCTCGCGGACGACGAGCGAGTTGCCGATCTCCTCCTCCCAACGCACGTCGGGGAGCGACGACGCGGCGTCGGCGAACGCCCCGACCGCGAGCCCCACCTGGATGATCGTGGAGAGCTTGAGCGGCATCCCGACCTCACGGGAGATCCTCTCGGCGATCGCGTCGCTGCGGGCGGCGATCGCCTCCGAGAGACGGCCGAGCAGCTTCGAGCGTTCGTCTGCGGGGGTGGCCGACCAGGCGCCGAACGCCTCGGCGGCGGCGGTGATGGCCCGGTCGGCGTCTTCCTCGACGCCTTCGGGCACCTTGGCGAAGACCTCCTCGGTGTTCGAGTCGATCACCTCGTGCACCCCCACGCCCGAGGGCTGCACCCATTCGCCTCCCACGTAGAAGGCGTCACGGACCTCCATCGCCGCTCCTCTCTCGTTTCCCCTCTGCTGACCGTTCCCGTTCGTGGTGCCGCGTCCGGCCCGTCCGCGGCTGATCCGGCTATCTCCCGGCCATGATGACGAAGCGCGGGACGACGCCGACCAGCCGCTCGGGCAGCTCGAGCTCCGCGCGCTCGGCCCACTCCACGTCGGAGAGGCGGCGCAGGCGCGGCGCCGGCCAGCCCGCCTCGAGGGCGAGCTCGACCAGGCGTGACGGGTGCGTGCCCGTCCCGAGCGGGAGCGACCGGCGCAGGTCGGGGTCGTACTCGGCGTGGTGCTCGGGCGGCGCCTGCCGCAGGCGGTGGAGGGCACGGCGGAGATAGCCCCGCCCCCGCTCGACGGCGTCGACCTCGCCCCAGAGGCTCTCGACCAGCACGAGCCGCCCGTCTGGTGCGGCTGAGCGCCACGCGCGGAGTGCGGCGGACGGGTCGGGAAGCGTCCAAAGGAGGTGCCGCTCCATCACGGCGTCGTAGGCGGACGCCGGCGGCTCGGTGGCCGAGCCGGCGACCGTCTCGACCTCGAGCCCGAGCTCGGTCGCGCGGGCCGCGAGGCGCTCGAGCATCGCCCGGGACACGTCGAGTGCGGTCACACGGTGGCCGAGCGACGCCGCGACGAGACTCAGAAAACCCGTCCCGGCACCACAGTCGAGGACCCGCGCGGGGGCCGGCGGCAACGCCGCCTCGAGCGCGGCGGTCCACGCCGCCCGCACCATCGGGCTTCTCGGGCGGTGCTGCTGCGAGTCGTCGTAGGTCCGGGCGTCGGCGTCCCAGTACTCCCGGATGTCTTCGAAGAGCGCCATGGTCACTCTCTACCGGATTCCGAAGCGGCGTCGTGCCGGACCGGTCGTGAACCGGGCGACGGAGACGTCGAGGCCGCCGCGAGGTCCGTTCGTCCACCGGCGCGGTGACAGAATCGACGACGCCATGCGCACGACCCACCCTTCGATTCCGGGCGGCACCGCCGCGCCCGCGGCGACCGAGAGCACCGCGGCGTCGAGCAACGAGTCGCACCCGGCGCGGGGCCCCGTCTCGCTGACGCAACAGTCCTCACTGCTCATGGCCCCCCACAACCCGAGCCGCGAGTTCATGAGCTGGGTCTATCAGCTGAACGGCCGGCTCGACGTGCCCGCGCTCGCGCAGGCGCTGGACGACCTCGTCGAGGCGCACGAGGTGTTGCGGACCGTCTTTGTCACCGGCGTCGGGGGCGAAGGGGCCGGGATCCCCGGCGTCGGGCCGGGGATGGTTCCCCCGCTCGCGGCGGTGCAGGCCGCCGAGCAGGTCGTGACCCCGTTCCGTCCCGGTGTGCTCAAGATCGTCGACCTCGACGACCGTCCGAAGGTGCAGGCCCTGGCCGCCGCCGTCCGGGCGGTCGAGGCCGAGTACCGGGATCTCTCTCCGTGGGACGAGCCGCGACTCTCGGCGACCCTGTACCGGGTCGCCCCCAAGACCCACGTGCTCTCCATCTTCGTCGCCGAAGCGCTCGTCGACGGCGAGTCGGGGACGCTCGTCGCGGCCGAGCTGTCCCGGGCCTACGCGCGGCACGCCGGGAGACAAGCGCCGGACCTGCCCCTGCCGAGCGAGGCGAGCTACCTGCGCTGGGTGCTCGACAACCCGGTATCCGAGCAGATGCAGGAGCGGGCGGTCGAGCACTGGCGCCGGCTCCGCGACGAGCCGGCCGCGCCAGGTTTCTGGCCCACGTCCCTCGATGAGGGTGGCCTCGCCAGGAGCCGGTTCTTCAACGTGCCGGCCGCCCACTGGCAGCATCTCGTCGATTCCACGCCCGGCATGGCGGCGATGCCGTTCGTCGTCGTGCTCTCGTGGCTCGAGATGGCGCTCGCCCGCGTGGTGGGAGCCGAGAGGTTCGTCGTGACGTCGGCGGTCTCGAACCGCAGCAGGGGAGCGGCGAAGGACATCATCGGGAACTTCGTGGGCCCCGTCCGGCTGCTGGCGGAAATGGGCGCCGGCGACCGCCTGGAGGACGTGTCGCCCCGCGTGCTCACGGCCCTGCGCCAGGCGATCGCCGCGAGCGTCGTGCCGGTGCCCCTGGCGGAGGCCCGTCTGCAGGCGCCGTCGCCCTTCGTGCCTCCCGACCCGACCGTCTCGTTCTTCATGTTCGCCGAGCGGGAGGGGCCGGACCTCGTCGGCGTCCGTCAGCGGCGGTTCCGGGTGAACACCGGGCGCGACGTGCTCCGGGTGAACTGCACGCCGGACCCCGAGGGCGGGCGGAACTTTTTCGTCATCTCGGGGTCGGCACCGGCCGGCCTGCTCGACGCGCTCGTCGCCGAGTTGCGAGGGTTCCTCGGCCTCTGAGCCCGCTCTCCGGGATCTACGTGAGCTCGTCCCCGGCGCGGCTCGGGGCGGCGGCGGGAGCTTGCGGCTCGTGGCCGGTCCGGCCGCTCAGCGTGCGCTGGGCAGGCCCGCTGAGACCTCCCGGGGAGGTCCCGCCGACGCGGCGCCCCCGCTCGACCGGTCCGGCGACGCCCTCACGCTCGGCGCGGACCACGCGGAGGCGGTGGGCGAACGCGAGGACGATCGCGACGACGAAGAGCGCTGCGAGCACGTACCCGGCGTAGCTGAAGTCCTTGATGACGTGGTGCCAGCTCGCGCCGAGGCTGTAGCCGATGCTCGCGAGCATGGCGTTCCACGCGGCGCACCCGATCACGGTGAAGGCGAGGAACTTGCCGAACGTCATCTCGCCGAGCCCCGCAGCCAGCGAGACGAAGGAGCGCAGGAGCGGAATGAACCGGCCGAAGAGGACGAATGGCTCCCCGCGTCGCGCGAACCAGGACTCCGCCCGGTCGAGGTCGCGGTGCGTCAGCAACAGGTACTTGCCGACCCGGTCGACGAGGGGCCGCCCACCGAACCGGCCGATCAGGTAGCCCGCGGTCGACCCCGCCAGCTCACCGACGGTCCCGACCACGATCACGGCCCCGAGCGCGAGGTGGTCGTGGGCCGACGTCAGCTGGCCGCTCGAGAGCGCACCGGCGTACGCGGTGGCAACCTCGGAGCCGACGGGTATCCCCATCGCGGAGAGAAAGACGATGCCGAAGAGCGCGAGGTAGCCCCACGTGGCGAGAATGTGCTCCATATCGGCGGACCTCTTTCTACAACCCCGGGGCCCCGGGCGCGACGCAACCGGCGCGGCCGGCCCGATGAGCATCGCCGACCGGCATGACGTCCGGATGAAGGCGCAAAGGCGCGGTGAACATGGCGAAGAACGTTCTTGGCGGCGAGCTCGAGCCCTGTAGCACGGACCCGATGACCGGCTTCTACCGGGACGGGTGCTGCAACACCGGGGCGGACGACCTCGGCGTACACACCGTCTGTGCCCAGATGACCGCCGAGTTCCTCGATTTCTCGCGTGCGGTGGGCAACGACCTGTCGACCCCGCAGCCGGGGTTCGCCGGGTTGCGGCCCGGCGAGCGATGGTGCCTGTGCGCCGCGCGGTGGCAGGAGGCGCTCGCGGCCGGCCGCGCACCCGGGGTGTTCCTGGCGTCGACCCACTCGGCCACCCTCGAATGGGTCAGCCTCGAAGACCTGCGCGCGCACGCAGTCGACGAAGGCGGGTCCGGCTGACCTCGCGCGCAGCTCGGCGCCGGGGAACCGGCGCGCACCTATCGCCGGGCGCGGAGCACGGCGACGACCTCATCCGAGCGCTGCCGGAAGGCCGCGCGCGCGGCCTCAGGCGATCCGGTGGGGCTCATCACCCCCGAGAGGTGCTCGAAGAACAGCCCGACGATGAAGGAGCGCAACACCCGGGCGACGGCAGGTGCCCCGGGGTCGTCGCAAAGGGCCGGTTCGGACTCTTCGATCCACCGTTCGAGGGCCGTCTGCGTGGCCTCGAACAGCTCGACGCCGACGCCGTACGCGGTCTCCTCTCCGCGCATGACCTCACCCAGCATGAGCCGGATGAAGTCCTCGACCTCGAGCATCGACCCGAGCATGTCCTCGAGCACGTCCGACAGTCCCTCGAAGTCGTCCCTCGTGATCGCGGCCGGCCCGGTCGCGGCGGCGAGGTCGTCGATGAACCCGCGTTCTTGCAACACGGCCACGAGCAACTCGCGTTTCGACGCGAAGTAGTGGTAGAGCGACGCCACGTTCAGTCCCGTCGCGGCCGCGAGGTCCCGCATGCTCGTGCCGTCGACGCCACGCTGGGACATGAGTGCGAGGGCGGTGTCGAGGATGTGCTGGCGCTGGGAGACGGTCCCGGTCTGGTTGGTGTCGGTCGATGAGGAGGGCGTCACCACCCCATTCTCGGGTGGCGGAAGGCTTCCCGTCGAGCGCGCCTGCTCGGGGTCCCGAGGAGGAGCGGTTCGGCGCCCCCCGGGGGCGCCGGCTCGTCCAGGGGCGGCGCCTCGTCGGAACGGCCCGCCGGGCCAGTGCACGATCCGTCGGCGCGCGCCTTCCGGCGGGACGAGGAAGCCCCTCTCGGGCCGTCAGAACCCGAGTTGCGCTTCACGAGGGATGTCATCTCGCCCGCCTGACCGCCGCCCCGGCCGTTTCGACGTGTCCGGGAGCGACGCCACGACCAGGGATGATTCCGCAATACAGAACGTTAACATTTCCTATTGCGCTAGCAGGAACGCCGAGGTAGAACTTTGTCACCGGATAAATCGGGAACCGGAGACGGGAGCCCTCCGGAGGGGAGCCGACCGGGGGAACCAACGGGCCGGCCGGTGGATCGTGCGTGAACCGCAAGAACGGAGGGGGCACGATCCGCCGGCAAGCCGTCAGGCACCAAACCTCGACGCTTCGCTCGGACCGGTGACGGCACACAGCGTGCCAGGTGTCGAGCCCGTGGGCACGGACGTTTCCGGTGCGGCGCTCGTGGGTGCCGAGTCGGGCCTCGAAGAGGGGGCGACCACCGGACGCGTCCGGTCACCTCACGAGGCCGACCGCCGGACCCTCTCAGGTCCAGCGGAGCTCAGGAGCTCCAGGAGCTCGGCCTGATTGTGAACGCCGAACTTCTGAAAAATCACCGCCAGGTGGTTTCTCACCGTGCTGCGGCTGATGAACAACTCGGTGGCGATCGTCGAGACCCGTTGGCCGCGCACGAGTCGCGTCAGGATTTCCCACTGGCGAGACGTCAGCTCCCCCGCTTGGGGGTACCCGTCCAGGTACGTGAACGAGCCCATTGGCTCCGAGACGCCGGCAGCCTGCACTTCGGCGCCGATTCGACGGAGCCGCGACTCGAGTTCCTCGACGCGGGCGAAGGGATGCGGGACGTCGTTGGCGGTGCGCCCGATGAGGCCGAAGTGGATGCGACGCGGATTCTGAGCGCATGAGTTGAGCAGCACACGCACCCCGACTTCACTCCCGCCGGGCCGGGTGAACCGAAGGCGTGGAAATGTCACCGGCGCGGCGCCCGCGGCTCTTGCCGAGGTCAGTTTCTCGGCATCATCTGGATGGACGAAATCCAAGAGGTTGCTCCCGACGCAGTCCGCAACCGATCGGCCGAGCAACGGCGGGACCTCGGCGCTGATCGCCTGGATCGTCCAGTCGTCGCTGGCGATGCCAAGAACGACCGGAACGAGGTCCAGCCAGAGCTTCAGGGGCTTTCGACCGACACGATGTGTCCCGGACAGAGGTGCGAACGCGGTCACGCCGTTTCGCGTGCCGTCGACCTCAACGACACGAGTCGCCGCGCTGACCATGACCGGGCCACCGAGGCGGACGTTCACCCGGCGGGTGTAGGTCAACGACTCGTAACGACCGATCAGCACGTCTTCGATCATGTGGTCCGCGGCTTCCGCGGGTTGGACATGGGCCGCCACCCGGGTCCCGATGAGGTCGGACAACGCGAAGCCGAGAAACGACGCTGCCGCCCGATTCGCGAGCGTGATCCTCTGTTGCCCGTCCCAGACGATCACCGCGAAATCGACGTGACGAAGAACGTGGGCGGCTTCTCTTGATCCGACGGGCGTCGGGGTGTCAGTCACGCACGACGTGATTACCGGGCCCCGCGACGGTCGGGTGCCGGGGGTCATGAGGTCGGCACGTGCTCGCGCACGTAGTTGATCAAACCGACGACGTCTTCGGGGACCAGCCGGCCGATGGCTCCGGACGAGTAGACGCTGACGACGACGCGTCCCGAGGGGTCGGTGATGAACCCCGTCGACTGGAGGAACCCGCCGGCTGGATCGACGAACGCACCGGTCGCGGCTGAGACGGCGCGGGCGTCGGCGCTGTGACCGAGGGCAAACGTGAGTCCGTGCTTGGCGATCAGCTCGGCGGTGGTGTTCTCGTCGTCGACCGAGAGGGCGACCACCACTGCCCCGACGTGGGCGAGCCGGTCGGCGGCACGTTCGAAGGCGCGCAGCTGGGCGTTGCAGTACGGACACCAGCTGCCGCGATAGAAGAGCACGACGCCGTAGTGGCCCTCGAGGTCGTCGGGAAGGGTGAGCGAGCCCCCGCCGACACGGGGAACGGTGAGGGATGGAAACGCATCTCCGGGGCTGAGCAGTGGCATCGGGTAAGTCCTTTCGTCGGGGTCGGTTTGTCGCTTGGGATCAAAGGCGGTCGGTCGCGTCCCAGATCCGGCCGGTGTCGTTGCGCGCCAGCCTGGCGAGCAACGAGCAGGCAGAAGCCGCTGGGCTGAGCAGCGCTCCCCGCGTGTAGTTGTCGACGAAGCGTCGGTGCAGGTCCGCGCCCACGAGCGCCGGGTCTTGATCCCGGATCCAATCCTGCATCGCCGTGTCCACACCGCCGGGTCGGAACACGTTCACGGTGACGTCCGAGCCGGCGAGCTCGGCGGCGAGGTTCAAGGAGTGGGCCTCCAACGCGGCTTTGCTCGTGACATAGGCGTTGGCCCGCGCCATGTCCTCTGGGTTGGCAGCGACGGCGCTCGAGACGTTCGCGATCCGCCCCCACCGGTGTTCGAGCATCGCGGGGAGCACCGCGAAGGTGAGCCGTGCCACCGCGGTGACGTTGATCGCGAGCGCGGTCGCCCACGCGACCGGGTCGAGGTCCGCACTCGGGCCGAGCGGCCACACGACCGCCGCGTTGTTGACGAGCACCTCGACCGGGCCCCACCGATCTCGGACCACTTCCAGGGCGGCGGCGACCTCGTCCGGGGCGTTCACGTCGGCGGGGACCGTGAACGCGGCCTTGCCACGTTCGCCGATCAAGGAGGCGGTTTGGTCGAGCTCGTCGACTGAACGGGCGAGGACGGCGACGCGAGCACCGGCGTCGGCGAGCCCGAGGGCGATGGCCCGTCCGATGCCTCGCCCGCCTCCGGTCACGAGGGCGACTCGGCCATCGAACGCGCCGTTCGTACTTGTCATGACCCGATTAGCGGCGGCGTACCGCTCGCTCTTACCTCCTCACGGCGACGCGCCCGGCAGTCCATAGGATCCATGCCTGTGTCCTCGGCTGATCCTTCGCTCGGCCGCAAGAGCGCCGGCGGCCTCCGGGGCTGTGGCGACCCGTCGGACACCGCGAGCCGCCTCGATGACGAGAGCCGCCGGTGGATCACCGCGCTCGGCGGTGCCGGCGCGGCCCGCGACGAGGCGCTGACCCGGCTGCACGACCTGCTGTTGCGGGTGGGGCGCGCCGAGCTCGCGCGACGTCGCGGCAGTCACCCGCTCACCGGCCCCGAGGTGGACGACCTCGCCAACGAGGCGGCGGACGATGCGCTGGTCGCCATCTTGGCCAAGCTCTCGGGGTTCCGTGGCGAGAGCAGATTCACGACCTGGGCGTACAAGTTCGTCGTCCTCGAGGTCTCGTCGAAGCTCGGCCGTCACTTCTGGCAGCGCCCGAGAGCGTCCCTCGACGTCGACGACTGGGACCGGCTGCCGGACCGCTTCGGTGTGGCTCCCGAGGACCACGCCCAGCGGCGTGAGCTGCTCGCCTCCGTGCGCCGCGCCGTCTCAGAGCAGCTGACGGCGCACCAGCGGCAGGTGTTCGTCGCACTCGTCGTCGACGGCGTGCCCCTCGACGCGCTCGTGACCCGGACGGGTTCGAGCCGCAACGCCATCTACAAGACGATGTTCGACGCCCGACGTAAGTTGCACGCGGCGCTCGTCGCAAACGGGCACTTGGAGGCGTCTGCGCCCGCCGACCAGCGCCGGGGGGCAGAGAGGGTGGAGCGAAGACCATGAGCGGGTGGGACGAGCTGGAGCGGTTCTTGAGGACCGACCCCCGCGACGTCGGGTGCGACCAGGCGCTGGCCGTCCTCCATGTCTACGTCGAGGTCGTCCATGACGACGGCGCCGAGGAGGCGGACCGCCGCTACCCGGGAGTGGCCGCGCACCTGCGGGCGTGCGGTCCCTGCGACGAGGACTTCGAGGGTCTGCTCCTCGCCGTCCGCACGGCGGGCGCCGGCGGCGAGGCCGACGACGAGCGCCCTTGACCGCTTCACGGCGGAGCGTCCGGCCGGCGAGGCGGCCCGAGCGCGGCCGGGCAGGAGCCCGTCCTGACCGAAGAGGCCCACCCGAGATGCTCCGCCGGTCGGGGACGACCCCCGATGGCGAAACCGGGGCGGTGCCGAGGTAAGACCCCGGGTCGGCGGCGCCACTAACGCGTACGGGCCGGTGCGCCGCCCCGGCAATCGCGGACGCGACAGCCCGTCCAGTTCGAGAGGGAAAGAAGGAAAGGAAAGAGGTCGACATGAGCACCACCAGGACCGAGGCGAACAAAGCCCACGGGCGAATCAAGGTCGAGCCCGGTGCAAAGCGCGTGCGCGCCTATCTCGGCGGTCAGGTGGTCGCGGACACCCTCAATCCGGTGCTCGTGTGGGAAGTGCCGTACTACCCGACCTACTACCTGCCCCTCGCCGACGTGCGCGCCGAGCTCGTCGAAGAAGACGGAAGCGTGTCCCACTCTCCGAGCCGGGGTGATGGCGTCTGGTTCGCCGTTCGGGCGGGAACCAACGAGGTCGCGCGCGCCGCACTCCGGTATCGGGACTCGCCCATCGAGGCGCTGCGGGACCTGATCCGTATCGACTGGGACTCGATGGACGCCTGGTTCGAGGAGGACGAGGAGGTGTTCACGCACCCGCGCGATCCGTACACGCGGGTGGACATCCTGCCGAGCTCCCGCCACGTTCGAGTCGAGGTGGACGGCGTGACCGTCGCCGAGTCCACGAGTCCCCGCCTCCTCTTCGAGACCGGCCTGCCGACCCGCTACTACCTGCCGAAGACGCACGTCCGGCTGGACCTTCTGATCCCAACCGAGACCGTCACTCACTGTCCATACAAGGGCCAGGCGGAGTATTGGTCGGTACGGGCCGGGGGAGCCGTCCGCGACGACTTGGCCTGGTCGTACCGCACCCCGCTCCCGGAGAGCCAGAAGATCGCCGGGATGATCGCGTTCTACAACGAAAAGGTCGACATCTCCATCGACGGCGTCCTGCAGGAACGGCCGCACACCAAGTTCTCGTGACGCGCTCTTCGGGGCGTTCCGTGGACTCGAACGCCGCGAAGGGTCGTGGCTGACCCTGAAGGCCGGGGGGCGAGACTGACGACGCGCAGGCGGTAGCAGTCATCTTCGCGTCTGCCGGCGCGCGGGGAAGCAGGCCCGGCTCTAGGGAGCGCTTTCGGGCGGCGCCGCGTGATCTCGGGCGGCCAGCCGAATGCGAAGCTCGTCGACTCTGCGGCGCGTGGTCCGGGTCGAGGCCGCGATCGCCCGCCGGGTGTCGGTGCCGAGGCGCGCGAGCGCGATGGCCTGCCTGGGTTCGGTGATCACGAGACGGACCAACGCGCCGGCTCGGACTCTTCCGTGCGGGTCGACGAGCCCGGTAATAGCGGTGGTGAGCGTGCCGGGGCGGTCGCTGACCGCCCGGATGACGTTCCACGGAATGCCCCGCGTCTCGCACACCTCGGCGATCGCGGCGGTCTCCATGTCCACCACCCCGGCGCCAGCTGCGAGCTCGGCGGGAAGGGAATCGGCACCGCCCAGCCCCTCGACCGTCACGAGAGCCGGAGCTGTCGGGGGGGGAGCCGTCAGGTCGCCCGGCGCGCCGGACTCGCGTCCGGATTCGCCTCGGTCGCGAAGGCTGCGCGCGCCGTGAGGCAGGTAGCGCTTGCCGGACCTCGCGTCGACGACCACGTCCGGCTCGACGACGTCGCCGATCTGGAGACGAGCGTCGATCGCGCCGGCGATGCCCGTGACGACGACCCAGGATGGCGCGAGGCGGTCAACCAACGCTGCCGTCGCGTCCCCGGCGCGTCGCGGCCCGACTCCGACGGTCGCGACCGCAGCAGGGACGCTTTGGGATCCCTGCTGCCCGGGCCTTCCGGTCCACAGGTCACCGCCGCGACGCCGACCTCGGAGGTCGCCTGACGACTTCTTCAGGCCGAGCTCACGGACGAGCGGACGCAGTTCGCGCGCCATCGCCGCGACGACGAGGACCGGCCCGGGCTCGTCGTGAGCGGCCGCGTGCTTGCGCCTGGCCGGGTGCTCGGCGGTCAGCCTCAGCCGCCCGACCAGGAGTCGACCCGGGTCAGGCGGTAGTCGAGCGTCTGCGTGACCTGTTTCCCCTGGTCGGTCGCGTCCAGGCGGACGTCCACCTGGACCACGTAGCCGCCGGCCATGTGCACCGCGACCTGGTAGGACCCCGAGACTTTCGACCGTTGCGAGGGCGAGACGAGATCGGCGACGGGTCGCACGTTGCGGTACACGGAGCCGTGCTGCGTGAAGCGTTTCAACGACAGGAGCGCCCGAACCGGGTCGAGCACGCCGGTCGCAGCCGACCCGTGGACGTGGGCGCGCTTGACGACGGTCCCGGTGGCGGTCTTCGCGACGAAGGTGGCGTGGTCCGGCGCCCTGAAGTTGAAGTTCACGGTGTCCCCGCCGAGATTCGAGGAGGTGTAGACGCCGATGATGTGTGCGGCGTCGAGGGTCTCCCCGGCGCCGTTGTGCACGGCGAGCTCCGTCGGTGTCGGGGCGAAGACCGCCCCGAGGACGGCGCCGCCCGCCGCGAGCACGGTCAGCATGCCCACGAGCAGGAAGGCGAGGGGGATTCGGCGCACCCGGCCCAGGGTACCCGGCGCCCGGCTCAGACCCCGACCGCGCGGCGGACCAGCTCGACGAAACGCTCCGTCGACCGGGACAGGGACAGCGCCTCGGCCCGTCGCCGGCCGATCTCGGCGAGGCGCGAGCGGAGGTCTGCGTCGCTCGCCACTCTGGCGAGCGCGGCGGCGAAGTGGAGCGGGTCCTTCGAGGCCAGGACGAGGCCCGCGCCCGCGACCGTCTCTGGCACCGCCCCCGCGCCGAACGCCACCACCGGTACGCCGTGGCCCATCGCCTCGACGACCGGGACACAGAAGCCCTCGTGCTCGGACGCGCTCACGTAGACGTCCGCCGCGCGCCAGTAGGCCTCGAGCGTGGCGGGCGAAACGGACCCGGTGACCTCGACAGCGGACTCGAGACCGAGCTCACGCACGAAGCCGAGCAGGGCCGCCTCGTAGCGGTCGCCGACGGGCGAGCCGACGAGGTGGAGTCGCGCCCGAGGGTCGTAGAGCTGCCGGTAGACGGCGAGCGCCTTCACGAGGTCGTGGGGAGCCTTGTGCGGCGCGATCCGCCCGACATACACGAAGTCGACGCCGCCACGGGACTTGGCCTCCATGAGACGCGAGAAGACGGCCGGGTCCGGCTCCGCTCCGGCGTGGGTCATGTCGATCAGGAGGGGAACGACGGCGGTGTCGCCGTAGCCGAGGTCGAGGAGCTCCGCCTCGTTGAACTTCGAGTCCGCGATCGCAAGCCCGCAGTCGGGCGCCAGGCGGGCGAGCTGGGCCCGTCCGAGTGCGGCGTGGTAGGCGACGGCCGGCTCCCACGGGGCGAGCAGCTCGGCGGGCGTGATGTTGTGGTAGTTGGAGAGCTTCGGCTCCTCCCGAGCGGCGAGCACGTCGAAGACCGGGCTGCCGATGGAGGCCTGGTAGAGGAGGAAGCGGTCGCGACCCCTCCGGCCGAGCGAAGCGATCGGTCTCCCCGCGGACGCGACGTCGGGACTGGACGTGCCGAAGAAGACGTCCGAGGCGAATCCGGCGGCGCGCAAGGCGCGCTGGGCGTTGAGCGTGTGCACCCCGATGGCGTCGCGGCTCGTGAGCGCCGGAATGACCTGGTCGACGCGCACGGCCGGTGAGTGTACGCACGCGCCTTCGCGGCGCCGACGGCTCGACGCAGCGGCGCCCGAGTGCCCACGGCCGGACGACGGAGGGGCACGGCCGGCCGGTCCCGGCGCCGGCTCCGCCCCGACCCGCAACCGGGGTGCTGATCAGGGCTTTCGGCCCGCGGACCGGCAGGTCTACGATTTGTTTCATCCTCCTCACCAGCCACTCCAGCCACTCCAGCCACGTCTGGGGTCGCCTGGCCGCCGCGCTCGGCGTGGCGGGGTGCTGCGCCGCGCTCGTGAGCCCGCCCGGCGCTGGAGCTTCCGGCCCGCTGCGGGCAGGGGTGCCGATGATCGCTCAGGGCGCCACGCCGTTGGCGCTTCCGGCCGACACAACGAGCGTCCGGATCGTGATGACGGAGAACGACACATCGACAGTGGTCGTCTCCTCCGCGGGTGGCGTCACGGCCCCGTTCGTGACGAACGCCCAGGCCGTCAAGTTCGCGCGCGCGGCCGGGGGCGCCTGGACGGTCTGGACGGCCTCGAGCTGTGCGGGACCCTGGGTGGAGGCGAAGACGACACCGGTCCACACACCCGTCGGTCGCCCGGTCACCGCCGGAGACGAGCTCACGCTGTGCGCGGACAACGGAGCGACCGATGTGAACGTCCAGGGGACCGTCGAAGGCCTCTACAACTCGGCGGGAGAGGCGCGGACCGTCAACACCCTGCCGCTCGAGGCGTACGTCGCGGACGTCGTGCCTGGGGAGTCCATCTCGGGATGGGGGACAATCGGGTCGACCGGACCCCGCGGGCGACCGTGGGGCTTCCAGGAGCTCGAGGCTCAGGCGGTCGCCGTCCGGTCCTACGTCCTGGCTTCGCGTGCCGACGGCGGCTACGGGGGGTACGCCACAACGTGCGACCTCGCGTGTCAGAACTACCGGGGGACCACCTACCTCAGTGCGAACAGCACGGCGGCCGCTCAGGACACGCGCGGCGCCGTCATGGTGATGCCGAACGGCGCGATCGCGACGACCGAGTACTCCGCGTCGACGGGTGGCTACACCTCGTCGACAGCGGAGGGATCGCCCTTCGACCCCGTGCCCGATACAGGCGACGGCGTCTGCCTCACAGCGCACAATGGGGCGCTCTGCAACCCGAACCACAACTGGTCGTCGACAGTCGCCCTCTCGACAGTGGAGAGACACTGGCCCGCGGAGGGCGCCGATCCCACGGTGAGCATCACCGGGCGCAACGGCTTCGGGACATGGGGCGGCCGGGCCACCGAGGTGACGATCAGCGGCGGCGGGACGAGCCAGACGATCGGAGCCAACACATTCGTGGGCGCCCTGTACCCGGCGGTCCTCTCGAACTACTTCACGATCACGTCGGCCGCCGGGCAGCCACTGCACGTGACAGGGCACGGGTGGGGCCACGGGGTGGGCATGGGACAGTGGGGCGCCTTCGGCTACGCCGTCGGCACAGACCGCGGCCAGGGCAGCTGGACATGGGAGCGCATCGTCGAGCACTACTACGCGCCGGCGACCATCGGGTCGTTGCCGGGCGCGCCCTCGTACACATTTGCGACATACACCCGCGTGTACGGAGCCACCGCGGACACAACGGCGGCGAAGGAGCTCGAAGACCGGTTCGTGCCGGGGAGCCACTGCCCCGGCACCACAGTCGCGACACGTCCGGTCGTGCTCGCGACCGACGCCACCTACCCCGACGCCCTCGCGAGCGCGTCGCTCGCCCGGGCGCTCGCGACCGGGACGCTCCTCACGCCGACGGCGTCGCTGTCTGGAGCCACGATCGAGGCGTTGAAGGTGGAAGGGGTCACCCGGGTCGACATCGTCGGGGGACCGCTCGCTGTCTCGACGGCGGTCATGACACAGCTCGAGCACACTCCGGCCTACTCCTGTGGTGGGGCGACGGCAACCGGCACCGACATCCGTGTCACACGGATCGCCGGCACCACCGAATACGAGACGGCCGCAGCGATCGCCGCGAGCGCGGCGACCCACGGGGTCGGCACCCTGGACCTCTCGGGCGCGTACGGCGCGGTCAACACCTCGGGTGGTAGGGGGAGGTACAACGACACGTCAGGCAACGCGTCGCCAACGGCGTCGGCGGCGGGCGCCCTGAAGACGGCGATCGTCGCGACCGGACAGGGCTTCCCGGACGCGACCGCTGCGAGCACGCTCGCCTACGCGGACCGTCTCCCGGTGCTCCTCACGGCCGCCTCCACGCTTCCGACAGCCACCTCGACGGAGCTCGCCTCGCTCGAGATCCAACAGGTGGTCTTGATGGGCGGACCGCTCGCGGTCTCAGACGCCGTGGTGTCCTCGCTTCAGGCGAGCGGCATCTCGGTCCTGCGCGTCGCCGGAGTCGACGCCACCGACACCGCTGTGCAACTTGCCCGCCTCGAGACGGCGGCGGCGCCCACAGGCGCGGGATGGCGCGGCACCGGAGATCTCACCGTCGCGCGCGGAGATTTCTACACCGACGGGCTCGCCGGGGCGGTCGTCGCCGCTGACGGTCCGGCAGCGGGGTCGCCGGAACCCCTCGTCCTCACCAAGGACTCGGCCACAGTCGGTGGTGCCCTCCCGGCGTTCTTGTACACGGCAGGCACGAGCGGCATCGGTGGCGTGAAAGTGACGCGCTTCACGGTGCTCGGTGGTCCCCTCGCGCTCACGAAGCCGACGGTGAACGACCTCGGCGACGACCTGTAGGCGCGCTCCACGGGGCCGCGAGCGGTCCCGGCGCCGGGGGCCGGTGTTGCCGGGGACCGGGTTCCTCAGAGCGCGGCAGCGGCAGGGACGATCCGGCTCGCTACGACCTCCATGGCCATGGGGTCCCAGACCCGGGCGAGTGAGCCGTGGGCGACTTCGACGCCGAGAGCTGCGAGGCGCGACAGGTCCTCGATGATGTCGTCGGCGCGTTCGCCCCCCTCGCCGACGTCGAAGCGATAGTTCACCGTCTTCTCGATGTCCTCGTAGGGGCGGCCCTCCCGTTCGCAGTAGCCGCGGAGCACGTCGAGCCGGCGTTCGAGGTTCTCGTCGTTCCAGAGATTGCAGGCCTGCGCGTACCGGGCGACGAGCGGGAGCGTTTTGTGCTCCCCGGAGCCGCCGATGAGGATCGGAGGATGGGGACGGGTGAGGGGCCGGGGCGAGTTCAGCGTTCGCTCCAGGCGGTAGTGGCGCCCCTCGTACGGGCCGTCGTCCTCCGACCACATCTGGAGGCAGATCTGCAGCGTCTCCTCGAGGCGCTCGTAGCGCTCGGCACGCGACGGGAAGAAGAGGCCCAAGCCCCGGGCCTCCTCCTCGTTCCAGGCCGCGCCGATGCCGAGCCATGCGCGTCCGCCGGAGAGCACGTCGAGCGTCGAGACGATCTTTGCCAAGAGCCCGGGGCTGCGGTAGGTGACACCCGTCACGAGCGTCATCAACGAGACCCGCTCGGTCTGGGCCGCGAGGTACCCGAGCGTCGTGTACGCCTCGAGCATCTCGTGCTCCGGTGGCCCGATGTGCCCGATCTGCCAGACGTGGTCCATGACGCTCAGGCGGTCGATCCCCGCCTCGTCCGCGGCGCGCGCCACCGCAGCGAGCTCGCGGCCGAGCCGCGCGGGGCCGTCGGGCCAGGTGAAGTCCGAGAGGTGCAGGCCGAGCTTCATGGCGCCGTTCTAATGGGACCGCGGGAGGACGGGATCAGGGGCCTGAGCCGGAACGCGACCGTGCTTCGAGGGCGCGTCAGGGATGGATCGTGGAACCGGCGCCAGGGAGGCTCGCGTCCAACAGCACCTGAGAGAGGGTGGGGTACCGGCCGAGGCGGCCGAACCTTCCGAGACGCCCGGCGTTGACGGGGTAGTCGGCGGCCTCGAGCAGGCGGCGGTCGCCCCGGCTGTTGCCGTAGGCCCAGAGGATCGGTTGGTCCGGCCCGAGACCCTGGCTCCGGATCCACGCCGTGATCCCCGCGTACTTCTCGGCGCCGCGACAGTTCTTGCCCTGGTAGCGGCCAGTGAGCAGGCCGCCGCTTGCCTCGAGGCGGGTCGCGATTGCTCCATGCGCCCCGAGCAGTTCCGCAGCGGGGCGCACGTAGAACTCGGGCGACGCGGAAACGACCACCACGAGGTCGCCGCGCTTCTTGTGCCACTCGAGCCGTTCGCGGGCGTCATGACGCAAGCGGCGCCGGAGGTGACGCTCGGCGAACTCGGCGCCGGTACGTTCGGCGTCGGCCACCGGGACGCCGGCGAGGGTGCCCATGAACAGCGCTTCTTTGGCGTCGTCCGCGGTCGCGCCGCCGACGAGGCCACCGCGCACGATCCCCGCGAGATTGCGAAGGACGGCGAGCGTGACCGGACCGTGCCCGCGCAACGCGACGAGGAATTGAAGGACGCTGCCACCATTGGTCAGCGTGCCGTCGAAGTCGAAGGCCGCGACGGCTGGCGGATGGGTCGGGCTCACGTCGATGTGGCGATGCCTGTGTGGCGAGCGAGCGGTGCACCCGAGCGTCCCTCACCCGCCGAGAACCGCTGCGCCCCGGCCGCGCTCTCCCCGCTCGCGATTACGTCTCGACCGAGCCGTGCCTCGTTGGCGGCGGCGGCATCGTCGTCGAGTCCCCACTGCTCGATTGCAGAGAGCCGGTCGCTCCGGAGGCACGACTGCGGGAAGTCGGCGAGCCCGGACGCGAGGCACACCGCCGACTCGAGCGCGGTGCCGGGCGGGACGACGCGGTTGACGAGGCCCATCGCGAGGGCTTCGTCCGCGCCGACCGCACGACCCGTGAGGATGAGGTCCATCGCGCGGGAGTGCCCGATCAGCCGGGGCAGCCGAACGGTGCCGAGGTCGACGAGCGGAACTCCGAACCTCCGACAGAAAACCCCGAAGACCGCGTCCGCCGAGGCGACGCGCAGGTCGCACCACAACGCGAGCTCGAGTCCTCCGGCAACAGCGTGACCCTCCACGGCGGCGATCACCGGCTTTGCGAGCCGATCTCGGGTCGGCCCCATCGGTCCCGGGCCGTGCTCGGAGACCGGGCGCCGCTCGCCTGCGCCGATCGCCTTCAGGTCCGCTCCCGAGCAGAAGGTCCCGCCCGCGCCCGTGAGGACCCCGACTGACGCGCTCTCGTCACGATCGAACGCCGCGAACGCCTTTCGCAGGCCGGCCGCGGTCGGCGCGTCGACGGCGTTGCGAACCTCGGGGCGGTCGATGGTCACGACGGTGACCGGCCCCCGCCGGTCGACGACGACCGTTTTACGCGGCATCAGGGGATCATCGCGCGGGTCCTCGCGCACTTCTGCGGCGTCCTTCTCGTGCTCCGGCCGTCCCAGGAGGCACCGTCGGTGTCGAGCACGCCTGCTCCTTGCGGCCCGCTGCTCGACCGGGCGCTCGTCAGGCCTGGGGGTGGTGTTCTCCGCCCGGCCGGGCGCCGGCGAGCTCGGTTCGGGCGTGCCCGCCGAGCAGTTTGTCCCTGAGCTCGCGCTTGAGCACCTTGCCAGCCGGATTTCGTGGGAGTGCCGTCGGCAGGAACCAGAAGTGCACCGGGACGTTGTAGGGCGCGAGGCGGCCCCGGACATGCAAAGCCAGCTCCTCGGCCCCCACCCGCCGCCCCTGACGGAGAACGACCGCGGCACCGACCTCTTCTCCGAGGACGGGGTGCGGCACGCCGATGACGGCGCAGTCGGCGACCGAGGGATGGGAGAAGAGGGCGTCCTCCACCTCCACGCAGTACACGTTCTCGCCGCCTCGGATCACCACGTCCTTCGCACGGTCCACGATGAAGAGGAACCCCTCGTCGTCGAGCCGCCCGATGTCGCCCGTGTGGAGCCAACCGTCCGTGATCGACGTCGCCGTCTCCTCCGGTCGGTTCCAGTAGCCGCGCACCACATGGGGCCCCCTGACCCAGAGCTCGCCGACGGCACCGGGCGGGAGGTCCGGCGGTTGGGAGCCGGAGAAACCCTCGGGTACCACCGCGACGTCGGCCACCGGAACGACGTGGCCGACGCTGTCGGGCTTGCGGACGTAGTCGGGCCCCGAGTTGAGCGCGGTTGCCGCCGAGGTCTCCGTCAACCCGTAGCCGTTGCTCGCCTGCGCCGCTGGAAAGGTCTCCCTGATGCGTCGCACGAGTTCCGCCGGAGCCGGTGCCCCGCCGTAGGACACCGAACGAACCGACGAGATGTCCCGGCGCGTCAGGTCGGGCGAGTCGAGGACCCGCATCACGACGGTCGGGACACCCCCGAACGCCGTCACACGTTCACGTTCGATCAGCTCGAGCGCGCGCTCGGGGTCGAAGTGGTGCATGAGTACGAGTTTCGAGCCCACTGCGGTGTTCGGCACGAGGATGGCGATGGACCCCGTGGCGTGGAAGAGCGGGACCGTGAGCAGGTAGCACCTGTTCGGCGCGTCTCCTTGGTCCGCCGGGCCAGCGCCGAATCGCGCTCGGCTGATCGTCTGGAAGAAGAAAAGGTTCATCAGGTTCGTGCAGGTGTTGCGGTGCGTGCCGACCGCGCCCTTCGGTCGCCCCGTGGTTCCGGAGGTGTAGAAGATCGTCGCGTCGTCATCGGGCTCGAGTCCGACCTCGGGTGGGGCGATGCCCGGCAGCACCTCGCCGAGGAGTGCCGAGAACGCCACGTCGCCGGCACCACGGCGATCATCGGTCGCTGCCTCGGCCTCGCTGTCGACTCCCACGATCGCTCGCAGATCGGGGAGCGCGTCGCGATGAGCCTGGATCCGAGCGGCCCGTTCGGCGTCGGCGAAGAGGACCGCGGTGCCCGAGTCACTCATGCCGTAGGCCAGCTCGTCTCCGGTCCACCACGCGTTGAGCGGCACCACCACCCCACCGGCTGCGATGGCACCCCAGAAGGCCAGGATCCACTCTGGAAGGTTCCGCATCGCGATCCCGACACGATCGCCTTTCTGGAGCCCGAACTGATCGCGAAGCCGGTGGGCGAGCGTCGAGGCCATCCGGTAGTGGCGGGCAAAGCTCATCCGCTCGTCCTCGTAGACGACGAAGTCCGCGTCGCCGTGCCCGAGTGAGAGGTCGAGGACGCTCCGAAGCGTGGGAGGAGCTGCCTTCCAGGTCCGCAGGATCACACCGCGAATCTCCCGCTCCTCCATTTCGAAGAGCTGGTTGGGTCCGGTCAGCTGCGCGAGAGCTTCCGACCAGCCGATCTCGTCGGTCACGGAGCGCGGAAGACGGAGCCGCGGTAGTAGGCGAGCTCCGCGATGCTCTCCCTCACGTCCCCCATCGCTCTATGGCCCCCCTTCTTCTGCGGGGCCCCTTCCAACGCGGTCGGGAACCAGCGCCTCGCGAGCTCCTTCACGGTCGAGACGTCGATCGAGCGGTAGTGGAGAAATTGTTCGACCTCGGGAAGTTGGACGGCAAGGAACCGACGGTCCATACCGATCGAGTTCCCGCACAGAGGCACGGTCCGAGGTTCTGGGATGTGCGTCTGCAGGAACTCGAGGGTGGCCTTGCCCGCGTCATCGAGTGAGACAGCGGAGGCTTCGATCGCCGCGAGCAGACCGGAACGGGTGTGCATCTCACGCACGACGTCGCTCATCGCGTCGAGATCCGCTTGCCTGGCCGAGACCACGAGATCGGGCCCTTCTGCGATGACTTGCAGATCGTCGTCGGTGATCAGGGTGGCAATTTCCACGATGACGTTCGTCGCGGGATCGAGGCCGGTCATCTCGAGGTCCATCCATGCCAACATCCCCGGAGATGCTACCGGGGCGCGGCATCCAGACTCCGGGACCCCGCATGCCGGTTACCATGCGCCCGTGCTCTCGGTGGCGGTCCAGCGGATCGATCCGGAGCTCCCGCTCCCTCAATACGCGAAACCCGGTGACGCGGGCGCGGACCTCTGTGCAAGGAGCGAAGTCCGGCTCGGGGCGCGCGGCGGTCGTGCGCTCGTTCCGACGGGGATCGCCGTCGCGATCCCGGACGGCTTTGCCGGCCTCGTCCTGCCGAGGAGCGGGCTCGCGCTTCGTCACGGAGTGACCTGCCTGAACACGCCAGGCCTGATCGACGCCGGCTACCGGGGGGAGGTCTCGGTCCTACTGGTCAACACGGACCCTCGTGAGGACTACGTCGTACGCCGAGGCGATCGCATCGCGCAATTGGTGGTCCAGCCGGTCGCTCACGTGGACTTTGAGCCGGTGGGGGAGGGTGGCCTCCCCGTCTCTGAGCGTGGCGAAGGGGGTTTCGGGCACAGCGGTCGGTAGCCGGCGGGGTTCACGGGTCCGGGGCGCCTTGGTAATGTGTCGGAAAACGCGGACGTGGCTCAGTTGGTAGAGCATCACCTTGCCAAGGTGAGGGTCGCGGGTTCGAGTCCCGTCGTCCGCTCCAAGCGTTTCCTGTTTGGGTCGCGCTTGTCAAGTGGGAGCCCAAACAGTATGGCGGCTCTTCCGGTTTCTGCGGGGTGAGCCATGCCCCGTGCCTCGTCACGTCACCACGATCGAGTCGAGGATCCTGAAGTTGGGCTTGCCTGCGTAAAGCAATGCCCGGATCCGGAAGTTCTCGAAATT
>Ga0209579_10000888_pt1 | contig 26621 bp, 27 predicted proteins | sample Coa_R1_2_FD_187152 | JGI IMG/M metagenome (GOLD analysis project Ga0209579, IMG submission 187152) | Surface soil microbial communities from Centralia Pennsylvania, which are recovering from an underground coalmine fire - Coalmine... | ecosystem: Environmental > Terrestrial > Soil >... | reverse complement strand
ATCCCCACCGGCATGGTTGGCCCCGGCATCTACGCGCAACGCCCGGAGGTGGTCACCAACTCTCTGATCAGCGGCCCCGGCTGGGCGGGCAGCAACGGCAACATCAACACCGACCCGATGTTCGTCAACGAGGCAGGCAGCGACTACCACCTCGCCGCCGGCAGCGCCGCGATCAACGCTGGCACCACCGTCGGCGCTGCCCCGTTTGACCGCGACGGCGCCCGCCGCGACGCCCAACCAGACATCGGCGCCTACGAGTACGGTGCCGCACCCCGACCGCTGCTCACCGTCACCGCTTATCCACTCGGCGGCAACGGCACGATCACCAGCAGCCCCGCAGGCATCAGCTGCGGCACCAGATGCACCGCCCAACTCGACGCCAACACCAAGATCACACTGAGCGCCAAACCCGACAGTCGGTCGCGGTTTGTCGGCTGGCGCGGCGCGTGCTCGGGCACCCGCGGCTGCACCATAACGCTCGCCGCCAGCAAATCTGTCACCGCCCGCTTCGGCCCCCGATAACGCCGCGCGCCGACACTGCCTTCGTCAGCGCACGCGCATCGCTCACGCACGACCAACTGTCCCGCGTCGCGCGGAAACGGCGCCAGGACGCGGAGCGCTTCTGCAGGGCCGCGCGTTTGCAGGATTCCGGCTTTGCACGTCATAGCGCTCGGGACGAGAACCGGCGCTGTCGCGTGATGGCTCCTTTCTGGGGGAGTAAGAGCGCCGCCGGTGAGACCTGCTTCTCGCGCGGCACGGGCTTCTCCGCCCCGCAGACGAGAGACGCGCAATGCGCGCGGCAAGCGGGACGGGTTCGCTCGGTTTCCGCTCCGCTGCGCCCACGGGTACTCGAACATTGAGGGCTGCCCGTCCGGACGACCTGTCGACCCATCGGAGCTGGTGGACGCGAACAGCACGCTCGAACATCTACACACCTCGCGGTACTTGCCGCCGAAGCGCGGGCATCCAAGCCCGCGCCTCGTCGGCAAGTCTGTGGATCACCGGAAGAGAGCGAATCGCTCGAAAAAGACCGCCGAAATTCCGGGAAGGTTGCCCGCGACCGTTGTCTGTTGCGGCGGCGACGGATCTTTAGGGGCGAGAAGTGCCCGGCCAGCAGGCACTAAGGCAGCGGGAGCGACGGGACTCGAACCCGCGACCTCCGGCGTGACAGGCCGGCGCTCTAACCAACTGAGCTACGCCCCCTCAGGGGGATCTGCAAGTAAAGCAGGCAGCAATCGCGCCGTCGGCGCAACTTTCCGCGCCCTCGGGCGTTCGTTCGGTCGTAACACCGTCCTGAGGGTTCGCCCGACCCGGCCGTGGGCGCCCGATGGACCAGCGACGGGGACCTCGGAAGCGGGTCCCCGTCCTGCTGTTAGGGGCCGATGTCTCCTGCCCGGGCGAACACCGAGGGCCAGATCAGGCGCAGAATGCTGCGCACGAAGCTCTCGTAGCGGTCTGGCGGGTAGCGGTCCGGGTCGGTCAGCACCGTTCTGCCCGCCTCCTCGCCAAGATCGCGAATCGCCCGCGCCGCGAGTTCGACGTCGAGGTCATCGGGCAGCTGGCCGGCGTCGATCGAGGCGCGAACGAAGGTCTCAATTCGCCCGAGCATCTGGGCGCGGTTGATCTCAACGTGCTCACGGACGAGCGCGGGGGTGCCCTCCAGCGGAAGGAGGATCAGGCGCCACGTCGCCGGTCGTTCCATGACCGCGTCGAGGAAGCGTCGCACGGCGCCGGCGAGGAGCTCGCCTGGATCATCCGCCTCGCCGTTCGCGGAGATCAGAGGAACCACGTCCTCGAGCTGCTCGAGCGAGTAGCGCTCCTCACGTTCGACGAGCGCATGCAGCAGCCGAGGAAGGTTCGGGAAGTGGTCGTAGACGACGGGGCGGGTGACTCCGGCCGTGCGCGCGATCGCCTCGATCGAGACCCCGCCATATCCGTGCTCGAGGATCACCGTGAGGGCGGCGTCGATCAGCTGCTCTCGCCGTTCTCCGGGCGGCATGCGGGGTGCGTACCGACGCCGCGCCTTGCCCGCATGAGGTGGCATTGGCGGATGCCGGCGGGAGCGATGAGGCGGCGGCATGGTCCAAGCGTAACGGACACCTACGCAGGCGTAGCTTCGCGGCCCGTCCACTAGCATCGGCCCATCGCTAACGCTTCGACCATCTCCCCGGGCGTCTACCGGCTCGGCAATTCGCTCTTCAACTGGTATCTGGTTGAGGACGACGGCCGTTTGACTGCTATCGACGCTGGCCTGCCCGGCTTTGGGGGACGTCTCGTCGAGGACCTCGCCAGCCTGGGGTTCTCGCTCAGCGATATCGAGGCCGTGATCCTCACCCACCCGGACGCTGATCACACCGGGCTTGCGCCGATGATGCACGAGGCGGGCGCTCGGGTGCTGATCCATCGCGACGATGAGCCGAAGCTCCGGAAGCCGGGACCGAAATCTGGCGACGCGAGTCCGGTCCGCATCATTCCGGAACTCTGGCGGCCCTCGTTCTGGCGAACGATCGTCGGGATGGTTCAGGCGCAGGGCTTCAACATGGCCAAGGTGACCGACGCGGAGACGTTCGACTACGAGGACGTGCTGGATGTGCCGGGACGACCGAGGGTGGTCGCGACGCCCGGCCACACCCCGGGTCACTCGGCCTTTCACTTCGAGCGGCCGAGCACGCTGTTCGTTGGCGACGCGATGTGCAGCCTCAATCCGGTTACCCACAGCCGGGGTCCGCAACCGATGCCCCGGGTCATGAATCAGTCGCACGCCCAGGCGGTCAGCTCGCTGGACACGCTTGAGGGAATCGAGGCCGATGTCGTGCTGTTCGGTCACGGCGAGCCGTGGCCGGACGGCGTCGCAGCTGCGGTCAGACAGGCGCGGAGCGCGGCTCAAAGCTAGGCGCGACAGGGCGCGGCTCAAGGCTGGGCGCCACAGGGCGCTCAAGGCTCGGCGCCACCGAGCGCTCCGGGCTCGGCTCCACGGGGCGCCGGCTGACGAGCTCCCTCCCCAGGCACAGAGCGCATTCCCCCCATTCAAAGCGCGGGAGTGCGCGCAGCCGCTGGTCGTTGTGGTGCCAATCGCGATTCACGTGGCGCCCGATGACGAGAGCCGCGACGACGCCAGCTCCTGCCGCCTTCAAGGCTGCGGCGGCGCTCTGCGCGTTGGCGCCTGTGGTCCAGGTGTCATCGATCAGGAGCACCGGCTGGCCGGAGAGCTGCTCAGCGGATTCGTACTTCTCATGCGCGAACGATCGTGCCGGCACCTGAAGCCCCGAGCGTTTCAGCAATTCGCGATACCTGTCTCGCGTCGGCCCGACGACCTCAGCCACGATCCACCGAAGCGGATGCCCATCGCCTCGGAGCAGATCGCCCGATGGGACCGTTGTGACGATCGGAAATGCGGCGGCGCCGGCCGCTTGTGCGATGCACGTCTCGTGCCCCACGAGGTAGCGCCACATGACTGCCGCGAGCTGGATGGAGAGCCTCCGGCCGACCGTCGCCGGAAGGCGCTTGTAGCTCGCGAGGGCATGATGCAGCTGCTCATGGCCAACGCTGTAGGAGATCGGTGCCAGCACGTCGATGACGTTCGGTTGCCGCGTACAGGCGTAGCAATACTGATAACCGTCGGTGAAGTTGAAGCAGCGTGGGCAGACGCCTGGTCCAGGGCGCGGGCAGAGCATGAAGTTCTCGTACGGCGCGCTGAGCTCGCGTACCGTGGCCATGGTCCCGGTCAGGAGACGGGCGCGTCCGTCGAGGAGACGCGCTCGACGACGGCCGGGACCTCGCGCGGCGTGGCAAACACGTGGATTCCCGCTCGACTCGCAAGGTCTTGCGCCCATGGCTGACCGAGCAGCGATTCAGCCAGTAGCACTGGCCGTCCGTGGGCGAGTGCGTGACGCGCCTGGACCCGCGCGCCACTTGTTGCCGTGGCTTCGACGATCACGGTCGCCAACGCCAGCCCGGACATGGTCGCGTTGCGAAGCGGGAAAGTTTTGCGGCTGGGTCCGGCCTCCGGCCAGAACTGAGACACGACGGCACCACGCGTCGCGATCTGTCGTTGCAACGAAGCGTTCTCAGGCGGGTACGAACGCAGCACGCCCGTTCCGAGGACAGCGACGGTGCGACCGTTTTCCTCGAGCGCGGTGCTGTGTGCGGCGGTGTCTATTCCGGCTGCCAATCCAGAGACGACGGTGTAGCCGGAGGCGATCAGCTCACGAGTAATTGCGCGCGCGTTCGTGACAGCGGCTGGCGAGGCCAGGCGACTTCCGATGACCGCGACGCCGCGGCTGTCGCTCGGCATCAACTCGCCGTTTACGAAGAGCAAGGGCGGCCGGTCGTGGACGCCGCGGAGGTTCTCCGGGTAGTCGGCATCGAGGACGGTCAGGAGCCGGATGCCGAGCTCGCGCCACCGCGTGACTTCAGTCATCGCGGCCGCGATCAGCTCCGCTGCCATGAGACCGTGCTCGAGTTCGAGCACCGGCTCGGGACCGCCGAGGTCCTCGATCGCGTCGGCGAGGTGACGCGGCGGCCGCTCGCTGCGTAACAGGGCGACTACCGCCGCGGTCGCTCGAAGCTCAGCGCCCTCGCTGCTCAGCATCCCGCGAGAGTAATCGTGCGGTGTGACGCTCCTTGAGGAAAGGGCGGTACGGCTAGCTAAGCGGCGGAATCGCTGCCCGTCGCCGAGGTGACGGGCTCGCTGGCGAGCTGCTCTGGCTGGCTGTCGCTGTGGCCCGAGCTGCCGTTGTGGGTTTCCGTCGGGGCTTCCGTGCTGCCGTTGTGGGTAGCGGTTGGGGCTTCCGCGGCGGCCTGGGTGTCCGTAGCTGTCTGGATCTCCGTGGCGGTCGCCGTCGGGGCCTCGGGGCTGTCGACGTCCGCCGCGGTATGGGTCTCGGGGCTTCCGAAATCCGCCGCCGTGTGCGTCTCGGGCGGGAAGGACGGGCTCTCCGTATGCACGGGCTCGTCGAACGCCGGCGTTACCGGCGTCGAATCGCTGACGGGTGAAATCGCCGGCTCGGAACGGTCCTCGCCGCTCATCGCGCTCCTGAAGTCGCGGAGGCCGCGCCCGAGCGCCCGACCCACCTCGGGCAGCCGCTTCGGCCCGAGCACCAGCAGGGCCACGACCAGCACGAAAAGAAGATGCGTCGGCTGAAGGATGTCGCCCACCACGTTTCCACAGCTTAGCTGGTGAGAATCGCCGTCGCGAGCGGTGGCCGGCGATATTTATGCAGTCCATATAGGTAAGAGCCCGCGGGCGACCCGAACCCGACACGCCTGATCAAGGTTTTGCAGTTTTGGGGCTGATGCGGTACGGCGGGCGCCCGGGGGGCCGGCTGGCCTTTTTCACGCCGGTCGGCCTTGTGACGACGGTGGGCCTGTTGAGGCCGAATTGTGCGATTAGACCGGACGTCAGGAAGCGATGGGGCGGACCTGGGCGAAATAGCGAACCGACAGGTCGCTTTTTCGCCCAGGTAGGCGCCGAAAGTCGGATCTGGGCGAGTTACCTACACCCACAGTTCGCTTTTTCGCCCAGGTCCGGTTCAGATCGGGTTCACGGCGCTCTTTCCCACCCTCGGGCCAGCTCCGGACAGGCCGCTCGCCAGGGGTGAGCTCGGCGCCACCCTGTTCGCGAGCGCCATCAACCCCCGACGCTGACCGCGCTCCTGGCGCCGCAGGCTGCTGCGAACGGGTAGTCGCTCTCAGGCAGGCTGCACTCTTGGAGCCAGTAATGACGGATGAGCCCTGGCGGTCCGGGACCGAACCGGTTCGTGACTTCGAATCTGCCGTTGCCGCCGACGTGCTCACGCACGCCGTAAGTGATCTTCGCGTTTCCGTAGCCGAGTCGAAGCCGCACGAGCGCGCCGCCAGGCGGCAGGAAGCCGCCGAGGAGCTGGGCTTCGACGTGCACTCGCCCGCCCCATTTGACGTGTCGCGGCCAGACTCGGAGCACCCTTACTTCGGCGGGTACGGTCACCGTCCCGTCTGCCCGGGATGACTGGATCGTGGCGGAACCTGAGTAGACGGCGGAAATCAGGCGCGACGGCCCCGCGGGCAGTGTCACACTCCACGCTCCCGTCGCGTCGGTTTTCGCCGATGCCGCTTGCCGATAGTCGCTCAGACCATTGTTTGCGGCTGCGAGGATCGATATGGGAGCGCTCGGAATTGGTGCGCCAGCGCTGGTCGTCAAACGACCCTCGACAACGACTCGCTTCCCATAAGCGACGCGGCGCGTGATCCGCACTCGGTCGTGGCAGCTGCGGCTCTCGTGTTTCCGGTGGCGGTGGTGTCTCGCCCTCCGCACGGTGCATGCGCGAACCGCGCCGTTGGCTTGCCCGATCGCCAAGCTCGACGTAGACCCGCTCCGCACGGGGAGTGTCAACGTCTCCTGTTTGGCCGCGCAGTTTCCCGCCTTGTCGCATGAGTCCGCCTCGATTAGCCACTTCCCAGGCGCCAGGCTGATGTCGTCGAAGTGAGCCGTTAGCTGTGAGCCGGTGAACTGCGTGGTCAGGTCCTGCCAGTTGCCGCCGCTCGCAGGGCGCATCCGGATCGTGCCTCCCGCAACCCCCGACTGCCCATCGCTGGTGGGCGCAACGACTGCCTGCGGGTCTGACGGATTCGCCGGTGCGAAGGCGACGCGCGGAGGAGTCTCGTCGAGATGAACCGAGACGCTCGTCGATGACGCCGCCGGTTGCCCGTTGACATCAAGTGAGTTATTCCAGCTGGAGCAGGAGATGGTCCAGACGCCGGTGGCATTCAGAACGATGCCGTTGGAGGGATATGCATAGCTTCGAGCATGATTCGTCGAGCAAACCGTCCCCGCGATCCCGGATGGCCCCGCAGTTGCCAAAGCGACGACCTTGACCGCATGGTTGACCCAGGCATTCGGGTCGGCATCCTTCGGGGTCAGCAGGAGCAGGCTGACGGGTGTGTTGTCGACCTGAAGCGTCTCGGTCGGGCTACCCGTCACCCCCGCGGCGTTGGTCGCTGAGAGCGTTATCGACATAGGGCCGTTGGGCAGCCCTGAAGTGTCAACGGTTCCGCTCACGGCGTCCGTTCCCCAGCACTGAGTGAAGCTGGACGTATCCGGGTTTGGGTCGTTCGTCTGGTCGACCGGAGTCGGGCCTCCGTTGATCAAGAAGTCAGTTCGGCAGACCCCGCTCGGGTCGGTCGCGGTGAACCCGGCTGGCCACCCACCCCCGCGAATCCAGTGACCGCCCTGGTACCAGAGGTTGTTGGAGCCGTCGGCAACGATCCCCGGAGGGCTGTTCTCCTGCGCCGTGAGTCGAATGCCTTGGACGCCAAGGACTGCGCCAACATTGCTCGACGTGGAGCAGCTCGACAGCAACCAGCACCCGGCTCCCCAGCCGAAGTAGCTCGACGGAGCAAAGGCGGTATTTATTCCGGTCCCGAAGCCGACCCCGTTCGAATCGCAGCCGTTTTCGTGAACGATGTTCTGGGTGCCGCTGCTCCAGAAGTACTCGGCTGTGAAGCCGTCAGAGTGGAGATAGCAGTCGACAAAGACGGTGTTGACGGGCGTATAGGCGCCGACTATCGATATGGCCGTTGACGGACTATTGGCGGTCCAGTTGGCGCCGTAGCCGTGTAGTACGGGCGCAAAGCCGTTGGGTGGATTGTTGATTTCAAGGCTGCGGTAGCCCGCTCCGGGGGCTGGTTGCATGCATTCATCGGCGGTACTGAGATGATCGGCGTTCGAGTACGGGACAAAGGCCGGGGCCGTGTTTCCGTAGCTGGAACACCCATAGATGTAGTAGCTGCCGGCCGAGGCTATTGCCGCATTCGCGAGCAGCGCTGTCAGCAGAATCGCAAGAGCAAGCGCGATCCGCTCAGGCGCCGAGACGGTCCCTAGCATTTCGTCGGCTCCGCTCTCAGCAGATCAGGGCAATATCGAAGCCGAGGGGTGTCGGCTGACCGGCTTGATCAAAAGTCTGCACACCGCTGCCGTTATGGCTCCCAGCGGTAGCGGCGACGGCATAACCAGCAGTGAATGCTTGCGACGGGTTGCCCTGCGACGGAACGCGCTCGGTCGGTCGAGAGGTAGCACTGTCGATGGTGACCTCCGTCGCGCACCGCCCCACCTGCACGCCCCACCTGATCCCATAGTTCCCTGGGGCTACGACCGTAACCGTCACCCGCGGCCTCCCCTTCCCCGCGATCACCTTGCCGTTCGGCCCGACGATTGCCCACGCGCGGACGTTGCCGTTGATGTACTTGGGGTTCAGCTTGACCGGGTTGATCGTGTGGTTGCGGATCTGGGAACCGCTGATCGTGAAGGCGGCATAACTCGAGCCGGCGAGGGCGAGGATCGAGCAGAGAAAGGCCGCCGCGGCGAGTGCGTGTTGGTGGAGGTAGGTGGCGATCCGACTAACCAAGGTGGGTCCTTTCATGCTGGTCTCACCCATCAGGGGAACTGACTGGTCCGAGTGCGCCGTTCGCGCCGAAGGCAGGCTGGGAGGACGCGCTGGTGCCGGCGCTGCTGCCAGAAGTCGTGGCGGCTGCCGCCCCGCTCGAGACCGGCGCGCTATAGCCGACGCTCGGCGCTGGTACATAGGCCGGCTGGGTCGGGTGGTAGGCAACCTGCGTGATAGCCACGTGGCGGGGGCGGGTTCGGCGATGCGTCCGCGCGGCGTGGCGGGTTTGCGCTCGGTGCGTCGCGGCGTCCGACCTTGCCGCGCTCGCGCGTTGGCGCGCGTCCTGAAGCTCGTGGCTCGGGGCGAGGGCCGCGGCGCGGGCGGGACGCGCTACCGGCGAGCCGGCCGACATCCACGCCGCGAGTCCTCCGACGGCCATCACGACGACCCCCACGGCACCGATGGCAGTACGACCCCGAGTCGCGACGCCGCGTATACCGCGACCAGATCGACCTCGGCTTCCAGCCCGGTCGGTGGCCACGCCTGCGGGCGCCGCAACGACGCCGTGAATAGAACTCGCGTCCTCGCCCCAGAAGGCGTTCGGGTCGAGGGGGAGGTCCATCCGCTCATCGCCCTGCTCCTCCTCGACCCCTTCAGAAGTCGGACGGTCGTATACGGCCCGCGGGCCGAACGGAACCAACTCGTCTTTGGGCCCGAACCAGTCACGAGGAATCCGAACAACCTTCGCCGTCTCGTCAGAGCCGGGCTGCCTCCCGCCGCTAGGGGTTTCCGCAGAACCCACCCGTTTGCAGACCTTTTCTTTCTCGTGGATTGGATTCGTCCGCCAGTGGGAGTAGAGTCTACTCTCTTGAATTAGCTCCAGTTTGTCTCAATTGGACAAAAAATGTCTTTTCAAAGCGGCAATCCTGACGAAACTTTCCTAACCGTGGTCGAGGTCGCGGAGATGCTGAAGCTCAACCCGCAGACCGTCCGGAACTGGATCGACCGGGGGAGGATGCCCGCGCTCCGGGTTGGTCGTCGGGTGAGAATCAGGCGTTCGGACCTTGAGCGCGTGCTTGAAGAGAGCGCGACAGCGGCTCAACCCGACTCGCGGGATGCCGGCCCGCCCGCTGAAGGTTTTTGGGAAGGCGAACCGATCGGCGTCGCTGAGCCCATGAACGGCCCCGCCGAAGGCGGCGACACCGACATGGCAGTTGAGCGTGAATCCGCCGCGGCCTCACCATCCGCCGCGGCCTCACCATCCACCGCAGGCTCACCCAACACCGCAGGCTCACCCAACTCCACCAGCCGAGCTGCATCGGCCGGGGGTGTCGGCCAGTGACCACGAACGAGGAACTGGGCCCTCGACATGGTGAGGTGCTCGACGCGGTGGCGCAGGCCGGGAGTGAGTGGGCGGAGGCGATGCGCGCACACAAGCTCGCGCCGCCGGATGCGGCGTTCGCGGCGCGGCTCCGCACCCTGGCTGAGGCGGCCCGGCGTGAGCAGACCGCCTGGGAGCAGGCTCACACTGCGGGTCTGCAGTGGCGACCGGTGCCGGGAGCTGAGCAAGCGCAACCGCCATACGAGCTTCGGCCGGGGACCGGTCGACGCGGTCCGCAGCAACTGTGGGATCGCTTTGATCGCGCCGTGGCCGCGCTCAACCGCGCGATCACCGGATCAAACGCCGTGGCCGTAGCTGACGCGTTCGGGCTACTGGGCCAAGCTGCGGGTGACCTGGCCGATGCCGTCGCGCGCGAAGACAACTCCGCGACCGCTCCCGCGCCCACCCGCGTCCGCGGAGCGGCATAGCGCGGCGTACGGCCGCCCCCACAGCGCGGGTAGGCTCGCGCGGCGATGCCACCTCCCTCACGTCCGTCGATTCACCTGCCTGCGCCGGGGACCAAGCGTGCGACCGTCATCGGCGCCGGCTCGTTCGGCACCGCGGTCGCCGTGCTGCTGGCGCGCGGGGGGCTTCGGACGACGCTGCAGACCCGCACCGAAGAACAGGCCCGGGATCTCAACGAGCACAGGGAGAACCGTGCCTATCTGAGTGGCGTGCAACTCCCGCGGGAGCTCCGGATCGAGCCCGCAAGCGCCGGCATAGCGCGGGCGGACTACGTGTTTCTGAGCGTGCCGTCAATGGGTCTACATGAGGTGATCGATGGCCTTGAGCAACGCGGGCTGTCCGAGAAAGCCTCTGTGGTGTCGCTGGCCAAGGGCCTGGTCGGGCCCGACGGTGAGCCGCCGACGGCCATCCTCACGCGCCTCCTCGGCGCCTCCCGCGTTGGGTGCGTGGGCGGTCCGGCCCACGCACGTGAGATGGTCACCCATGGGGCCGGTCTCGTGGCGGCGTCGACGAGCGAAGCGCTCGCCACCGCGGTGTCAGGTGTATTTGTTCGCGCGGGTGTGGTCTGCGAGGAGTCAGCGGACCCGACAGGGGTCGAGCTGGCCGGCGTGGCCAAGAACGCTGCCGCGCTGGCCTCTGGCGCGACGGTGGCGCAGGGCTTGAACGTCGCCGGTGCGGCGGCGGGTCACATCTTCTCCGAGGTCTGGCGATGGGCGCTGGTGCGCGGCGCGACTCCGATCTCACTCATCGGGCTGGCGGGAACCGGCGATCTGGTGGCGACCGCGCTGGCTCCCGAAAGTCGTAACCGCCGCGCTGGCGAACTCCTGGCCGAGGGCGTTCCCGCGGCCGAGATTCCCACCCGTGTCGGGCAGGCAATCGAGGCTCTTCAGACGGTTCCTTTGCTCGCGAAGGCGCTGGCGGCAGCCGGTTTTGAGGCACCGGTGACAGGCGCGCTGGCGAGGCTGATTGAGGGTGAGCTCCCGCTCGACGAGTGGGTCGCGGTAGTTCGAACGACGATCCCGCCCTCCGCGCGCCGGGACCAAGCGGAGCCGAGCCTGTGGCGCCGGTTCGTCGCGTGGATCAGACGTGTCTTCACCCGCCAGCCAACCCGCGCCTGAGAGACACCACATCTTTACTTGTCGTGAAGACGGGGATGGAACTCTGCATCACGACTGAGAGACAAGCTCCAAAAAGGAGAGAGAGATGCCGCAGATCATCGTGACGGCAGAGGATGCAGGAGATCTCACGGAGGGGACAGTCATGTTGCGGGAGCGCATCAACGCCAGCGACTTCGAGAGCGACCGGTTCGCCGCGAACCTGGTCGAGCGTCTCGGCTGGGCCGTGACCGACGCCGCCGAGCTGGAGCGCAGCGACCGCGCATGGGAGAGCGATCCGCAGGATCAGAGCGGCCGTGGTCTGGCGACGCCGGACCTGGTCGAGGCCTGAACCGCACCAGGCCCGCATCAGATCCCCGCGACGAGGGGCCCCGTTATCGCTCCTCCGCGAGTGTTGTGACTACCGCCTCATAGACGCCGGCGCCGTAGGTGGCCTCGGCGGCCCGTACCCGAGTCTGCGCGGTCGCCTCCGACCCCAACAACGGGTCGCGGTCCAGGGCGTTTGCCACGAGCCAGAACGCGCCCACCACGGACGCCACCCCAAGGTCCTCACGCGAGTCCCCGACCGCGATGCACTCCTTGGCTGCGTAGCCTCGCGCCTGCATGTGCCTGGCCACGGCGCGCGCTTTGGAAGCGGCGGCGGGGATGAGGTGGTAGGCGCGAATTACCTCCAGCCCGTGCATCTGCTCGCTCGCCGCCCGGACGACCCCGTTGTCAACCAGCCGAAGCCAATCGAAACCACCTGCCGACAGGAGACGCTGCGCGGCCGCAGGATCGACGGCGCCACGGAAGAGATGCGATACCTCACGCCCCGCCGACCAGGGGGTGTGGTATTCGAGCCGCGCCTCGAAATGGTCAAGCAGAAGGGCGGGAGCGCCGGACGCCTCGATCTGGTCATGGATCGACCCCCGCTCTGCTGAGGGCACAACGCCGTCGGTCAACCACTCGAGTTCGCCGTCGATGACCAGACCGCAACCCACCTCGAACGTATAGGCCGAGCTGCCAATTAGACGGGCGCATTCGAACACGCTCCCCTGGCGCCGGCCTGAGTAGAGGACAACCTCGACCTCCGCGCGGGCGCAGGCCTGAAGCGCCCGGACGCCCTCGAGGGCAAAGCCGCCATCGCCGGCCCTGAGCAGCGACCCGCCGGGCCCCACAAGGGTTCCGTCGAGATCGAGATACACACAGCGCAGCACCGCGGGCGACCATACTGGGGCGGTGGCGATCACCAGCGAGACCGAGCCCTGGAGCGCGCTCCTCGAGGCCGGACGGGCCGACGAGCGCCTGGTCCACGACGATCTTCAGCGAGCTCAGCGCGCGCGTCGCAGGGAGCTGCCGGCCGATCTCAGTCCCGCGGTCCGCGAAGCCCTGGTCGGCGCCGGCGTCACGGCTCTCTACGAGCATCAGGAAGAGGCTGTCCGGGCGGCGTTCGCGGGGCCGACGATGATCACGACCGGGACCGCGTCCGGGAAGTCGTTGTGCTTCCAGCTCCCCACGCTCGAGGTCCTGACCGCCGATCCGGCGGCTCGGGCTCTCTATCTATATCCGACGAAAGCGCTCGCTCAGGATCAGGCGCGGGCGCTCTACCGGTTTGGGCTGACCAAGGCGATACGGCCGGCGATCTACGACGGCGACACTCCACGCGCTGAGAGGGCGGCGATCCGCAGGCGCGCCAACGTCGTCCTCACCAACCCGGACATGCTCCACGTGGGGATCCTGCCCCACCACGGCGCCTGGGACGAGCTTCTGGCCAACCTCGCCTTCGTCGTCGTCGACGAGGCCCATGTCTATCGGGGTGTGTTCGGCTCACATGTCGGCAATGTGCTCAGACGCCTACGCCGCCTGGCGGCGATCCACGGCACCGCCCCCCGCTTCCTGCTGGCCAGCGCCACCATCGCGAACCCGGTCGAGCTGGCCGAGCGCCTGACCGGGCTGGGCGATTTCCACCTCGTCGATCGAGACACCGCCCCTAGAGCCGAGCGCCGGGTGGCGATGTGGAACCCGCCGCTCCTGGATGAGGCACTTGGGCTGCGCGGGTCGGCTCTCTACGAGGCCGCGGAGGTGTTCTCGGATCTGGTCGCCGCCGGCGCCAGGACGATCTGCTTCATGAAGTCACGCAAGGGCGTCGAGCTCATCCTTCGCCACGCCACCGACCGCCTTGAGCCGGGACTCGCCGAACGGATAGCGCCATACCGGGCCGGTTACACCGCGGCTCAGCGCCAGGAGATCCAGCGCCGCTTGAGTGGCGGAGAGCTGCTGGGCGTGGTGGCCACCGACGCGCTTGAGCTCGGCATCGATATCGGCGATCTCGACGCCGCGATCTGCGTGACCTTCCCGGGCACGGTCGCCAGCTTGAGGCAGATGTGGGGCCGCGCCGGACGGCGCGGCAGGGGGCTGGCGGTCTACATCGCGGGCGAGGACGCGCTCGACCAGTTCTTCTGCCGCCACCCAGACGATTTCCTGACCCGTCCTGTGGAGTCGGCGATTCTCGATCCCGACAGCTCCGAAATCTACGCCGAGCATCTTCTATGCGCGGCCCATGAGGCGCCCCTGTCGGACGCCGATGCGGCGTTTCTCGGTGAGCAGTGGCGGGATTACGCCGAGGAGCTCACGCTGTCCGGGGCCCTGCGGGAGCGCAGCACCGGGTTCGTCCCACGCCGCGCCGACGACTACCCAGCGGCTCGGGTGGCGCTGCGCTCGGCATCGGCGGGGAACTTCATCCTGATCGACGCGAGTGTCGGCGAGGTCCTCGGGTCGGTCGAGGCCGCGCGTGCCTATTCGACCGTGCACGAGGGTGCGGTCTACCTCCACATGGGTCGCGCCTACAGCGTTCTGGAGCTCGACCTCGACGCCCGGCGGGCATTGCTCGAGCCGTTCAGCGGCGACTACTTCACGCAGACCAAGCGGGAGAGCATGACCTTCGTCGAGCGCCTGCTCGACCGGCGCCAAACCTGTGGAGTCTCCCTCTCCTTCGGGGAGGTCGTGTACTCCGAGACGGTGCTCGGGTACCAGCGCAAGGGACTGCAGGACCATCAGGTGATCGACTTCCAAACCCTCGATTTGCCGACGGTCGAGTTCCCGACCCGGGCGCTGTGGTTCGAGCTCGACGAGCTGATAGCGGCCGAGGCGTTCCCCGCCGAGAAGCTTCTCGGCTCGCTTCACGCCCTGGAGCACGGCCAGATCGCGGTTCTCCCACTGATCGCGATGTGTGATCGCTGGGATATCGGGGGGCTTTCGACCAACGCCCACCCGCAGACCGGCACTCCCAGCATCTTTATCTACGACGGGCATCCCGGCGGCGTTGGCATCACGCGCCGGGGCTATGACCAGTTCGAACGGCTGGTCGCCGATGCGGGGCGCCTGATCGGCGAGTGTCCGTGTCAGTCCGGGTGTCCCTCGTGCGTCCAATCGCCGAAATGCGGCAACCTCAACGAGCCGCTGTCAAAGCACGGCGCGCTCGAATTGCTCAGGCGGCTCCAGGCGAGCTGAGGATGGCACCAGTCGCTACGATCGCGGCGCCACGGCGAGATAGCTCAGTTGGTAGAGCACACGACTGAAAATCGTGGTGTCCTCGGTTCGATTCCGAGTCTCGCCACTTGCGAAAGTGCTGTAAAGCCGCCCTTTTCTGTCCGGAGTCGACAGTTTGGTTGCGGCCTCAATTGGGCCCGCGAGCCGGTTATTAGGACCAATTCCGTAAAGCTTGGTGTGATCTGGACCGAGCTGGCCCGTCACGGCAGGGGCGAGGCGATACATCCGCAACGGGGGGCTGAGGAGCGGCTTCGCCTCCCCGCTCGGGTGAGTAGCGCACCTGGTCCTTCTGAACGTGACGCCGAGGTCCTGGCGCGCTTCCGCAACCCCCTGCGCGAGCAGCACTCGCGTTAGCGGGCCTCGCAACCGTCAGCCTGTGTCGTGTTGTCCCGACCCCCCCGGCTCAGCGCGCGCTGTCGGCAGCCACCGTTTCGTCACCGAGCAGGTAAGGGCCCGCCATCACTCGGCGTCCCCTGGTGGCAAGGATCGCAACCGGCGATGTCTTCTCCGTCGTGACCTGTCACGCAGTGATGATTGTGGGTAACTAACGGCGCACGACGAGGTCGGCGCCGTTAGTGGTTCGTTTCGTTGCGTAACGCAGCTGATGCCCGCATCGTCCACTACGCGGCGGGTAGCCGGACGACGAGTCGGCCCCCGCTGGCGTCGCTGTGTTCAGCCTCGACGTCGCCGCCTGCCGTTCGCGCGAGCCGGCGTGACAGCGCGAGCCCCAACCCGGCACCGTGCGATGCCACCGCCGTAGCGCCCGCGCCGGCACCGGCGCCAGGATCCGCGGCGCGGCGTCCGGGCTCGAAGATCGCCTCGCGGGCGGCATCGGGGATGCCAGGGCCGTCGTCCTCGATGTTGAACACGACAGCGCCGGAGTCGCGCCGCACCTCGATTCGAACTTCACTGACGGCGTACCGGTACGCGTTCTCGATCAGCGGCGCGAGGATCCGCTCGATGAGCGCGTGCTCGGCGGCCACGCGGATGCCCGTCGGTGCGCTGAACGTTATCGTGACCCCGCGCTCGGACCCGAACGCGGATGCGGCCGCGCGCGCTCCCGCGGCCGCATCGCTGCTGGTGCGCGACGGGTCGAACTCGGCCCGAGCCGCGGCGATGAGTGTCTCGAGAGTGCGTCCCATCTGCGTGGCGCTGTCGAGCACCTGCTCGAGAACGCGGCGGCCGTCGTCGTCCTGGGTGGTGTGGCGGAGCGCGAACTGGGCCTGGGCGACAATGTTCGCGAGCGGCGTCCGCAGCTCGTGGGAGAGCTCCGCCGACAGCCGCTGCTCGCGCCGGAGGCTCGCCGCGAGGCGGTCGAGCAAACGGTCGAGCGTGAACGCGAGTTGGGTCATCTCGTCGTGGGGCTGGCCAAGCGAGAAGCGGCGGTCGAGATCGCGGTCGCTCCACTCGGCGGCTTGGGTCGTCATCCTCGCGACCGGTCGCATTGCCGTCGAGATCAGCCACCAGCCGGCCGCGGCGACCGCAACCAGCGCGAGCAGCCCCAGCACCACCGAGGCTACGAGCGCCGTGCGACGAGTCTGGTCGTAGGGCGCGAGCGAGACGCCCGCGACCACGGTCCCGAGCCGGCGACCGGCATCGACCACCGCAAGCGAGTGTAGGCGCGTGCGCGTCGATGAGATGTCGCGCGTCGACGGGGGCGCCAGAGCCATCGCCGCGGCCGCCGCATCGTTCGCCGCACCGGCGGTCTGGGGCACCTCCAATGCCCGGGTGCCACGGAATATCCAGATCTGCGTGTCGGGGCTCGCCTGGTCGGGCGTCTCGCCGAGCTCGATCCGGCCGCCGGCCACGCGCAGCGCTGTGAGTTCGGCCGAGGCGCGGGCCTGGACGACTCCGGTCGCCTCGGTGTCGAGGCGGTTGGTGAGCACGGCGTTGAAGCCGACTGTGAGCCCCGCGAGCACCAGCGCGATCGCGACCAGCACGGTGAGCAGAAGACGAGCGCGGAGCGTCATTGCAGGCGGTATCCGACCCCGTGGATGGTCCTGATCGCCGGGGCGTTGGGAAATGTCCGAAGCTTGCGGCGGATCCTTGCGACGTAGACGTCGAGCGTGTTTTCCTGCACGATCGCGCCGTGTGGCCAGGCGATGGCGACGAGCTCGGCGCGCGCAATAGCCTTGGCGGGCCTGGCGGCGAGCGCCGCGAGTAGGCGGAACTCAGTTGGGGTCAGCGGTTGCGTGTGGCCTCCGACCGACACCGTTAGCTCAGCAGGGTCGAGAACGACGCCGTCGCCGATGGCGGCCCCGGCCGCGTGGCGGGCTTGATCCGCGCGACGGAGCAGCGCCTGCAGCCGGGCGACCACCTCCTCGATGTCGAAGGGCTTCGTGACGTAGTCGTCGCCGCCGACCGTGAAGCCGCTCAAGCGGTCTGTCAGCGCGTCACGCGCGGTCAGAAACAGGACCGGTGCGCCGATTCCGTGCGCCCTCAGCGCCTGGCAGACGTCGCGGCCGTCTGAGTCGGGCAGGCCGATGTCGATGACGAAGGCGGCGGGCGGGGTGCTAAGTGCTTGATTGAGCAGCTCCCGCCCGCTCCCCACGGCCCGCGCCGCGAACCCTTCGGCGCGCAGACTGCGGACCAGTACGTCGCGCAGCGGCGCGTCGTCCTCGGCGATCAGCAGGCTCGGCTCCATCGTTTCGGGCAAGTATCGCGGTGTTTGCCGAGCCCGTTGCACCCTCGCGGTCAACGTTCAGGAGATCGTCAGGTCAGATCGCGAGCCTGCTTCCCATGAACAAGCTCTTCGTCTCAGGTGTCGTGGTCGCGTCGTCGATCGTCGGGGCGGGTTGCGGATCCTCGTCGAGTGGCTCGTCGTCGACTTCGAGCGGCGGAGCTTCCACCGCCGCCTCCGCGCCGACCACAACTTCCGCATCGCCAGCGGCCACGACGAGCGGGGCCAGCTCTCCCGGTGCGTTGTCGGCGGAGGCGCAATCGGCGGCGACCGGCGACATTCCGGACACCCAGGTGTTCCTGGTGCTCAGGAACGCCCACAGCGGCTACTCGATGAAGTACCCGGAGGGCTGGACCATCCAGGGCTCCGGCTCGGACAAGCTCACCATCAGCGATAAGAACAACCTCGTCCGCGTGGTGATCGGGAGAGGTCCGGCACCGTCGCCGGCATCAGTCGCCGCAGCGCTGACCGCACTGAAGAAATCAAGCCCAACGCTCACCTTTACGGCGCCACAGAAGTTCGCGCTGCCCGCATCGTCGAGAGCCGTCAAGGCCGTGTACACAACCGAGAGCCCACCGGACACGGTCACCGGCAAGCGCGTGAAGCTGATCGTCGACCGCTACGTGCTACCGGGGCCCGGCGGTCGGGTGGCGACCGTGGACCTCGGCACGCCCAAGGGCGTCGACAACGTCGACGCGTACCGGATGATGATCGAGAGCTTCAGCTGGAAATGACCACCTCGGAGCGAAGGATCGTCAGCCTGTGGCGCGAGCCCGAGCACCATCCCGCGCAGCTCGAGTGGCCGGCACTGCAGTTCCACGACGTGTTCAAGATCTACCGCTCGGGCCCGGTCGAAACGGTGGCGTTGCGGGGCCTCGAGCTCCGGGTCGAACGTGGCGAGCTGGTCGCGGTGCTCGGCCCGTCGGGCTGTGGCAAGAGCACGATGCTGGCGCTCGCAGCCGCGCTCGACCAGCCCTCCGCGGGCGAGGTCCGGGTCGGCGAGCACTCGCTGCACCGTTTCGATGACGACGAGCTGGCGCGATACCGGGCGCGCGAGGTGGCACTCGTGTTCCAGAGCGACAATCTGTGGCCAGCCCTGTCCGCGCGGGAGAACGTGGCGGCAGCGCTCCGGCTCTCCGGGCACGTCGGCGACGTCGCCCAGGCGGCGGACGACGCGCTCGCGGTGTTCGGCCTCGCCGCTCGCGGGTCGCATCGGGCCGGAGCGCTGTCGGGCGGGGAGCAGCAGCGGGTGGCGATCGCCGGCGCGTTCGCCCGCAGGGCCCCGCTGGTGCTGGCCGATGAGCCGACCGGGGAGCTCGATGCCCGGAACGAGCAGATCGTGCTCGAGGCGCTCGCGCAGCTGCGCTCAGAACGCGGCAGCACCGTGGTGGTCGTGACCCACTCCGAGGGTGTCGCCGCTGCCGCGGGGCGGGTGGTCGAGATGCTCGACGGGCGCGTGGTCACGTGAGTGCGCCCAGCGCAGTGGCCGAGCTCGCTGCCTGCCGGGGGGTCGATGTGGTCCACGGCGATGGCGAGGCGCGCGTCACGGCCCTGGCCGGGGTCGACTTCACCGTCGGCGAGTGCGAGCGGGTCGCCCTGTTTGGGCCGTCGGGGTCCGGTAAGACGACGCTGCTGCACGTGCTAGGAGGTCTCGTGGTCCCGAACGCCGGCGAGGTTACTTGGCGTGGGACGCCGCTGTTCTCGCTGGACGCGGTCGCGCGCGGGCGAGCTCGCGCGACAGGCATCGCGTTCGTGTTCCAGGGCGCAAACCTGCTACCGACGTTCACCGCGCACGAGAACATCGCCTTCGCGGCGCGAGCGGCGAATGGGCAGTCGCGTCCGGAGCGTGAGCCGCTTGAATTGCTCGAGCTCGTCGGACTCGCGGCGAAGGCCGAGGCGCTACCGGGCGAGCTGTCGGGTGGCGAGGCGCAGCGGGTGGCGATCGCCCGGGCACTGGCACAGCAGCCTGCACTCCTGCTGTGCGACGAGCCGACGGGTCACCTCGATTCGGACACTGGCGCCCGCGTGCTCGACTTGATCGATGCCCTTCACGACGAGTTTGGATTCGCGCAAGTGACGGCGACCCACGACGCCGACGTCGCGGCGCGGTACAGGCGCGCGGTCGGTCTCGCCGACGGCCGAATCACCGACGCGATGCGTCCAGAGTGAGGACCGCGCTCGGCTTCGCGCTCGCGGGCATCGTCCGGGCCCCCGGCCGAACGCTGGTGCGGACCGTCGTGCTCGCGGTTGCCGTGGCGCTCCTCGGCTCGATGCTGCTGTTCATCGGGCACTCGCTACGCACGATGACCGGCTCCGCGATCCGCGGGGTCCCGCTCGACTGGCAGGGCCCGGTAGCGTCGTACCGACAGGCGCAATCGATGGCGGCGGTCGTCGCGGCCCAGCGCGGAATTCTGCAGGCCTCGGCGACCGCGACGGCGCCGTTCGCGGCCGCGTCGCACAGCGGGCCCGGAGGGCTCACGAACGCCGGCAGCGGCGCCGTGCTCGGGATTTCGCCGGGGTATCAGGCGCACATCCACACCTTCCGCTTCTTGCAGGGCTCGCTGCAGCCGGGGGCGATCGTGCTCGACCAGCAGATGGCCGCGACGCTCCAGGCCCACATCGGCGACTTCATCTCGCTGACTGCGCGACCGGGCGCGCACCCGGACCGGTTTCGGGTCTCCGGGGTGGCGCTGATCACCGCTCCCGACATCGTGTTCCAGCCGCTGAACCCACTGCTCGGGCCAGCGCCGGCGCAGCCGCCTGCGAACGCCGCGATCCTCCCGCTCGCGACATTGGCGTCAACGCTCGCCCGCCACGAACCGGCGATCTCCTCGGGCTCTGGCGGGGCGTCCGCGGTGCCCGGCGCGCAGACCGGGATCCAGTGGCAGGTGTCAGCGCAGGTCGATCCGAACGGGCTCGGCTCGACGCCCGGGCAGGCGTTCACACGCGCAGGCGCGGTCGTCCACCGGGTCGAGGCGGCGCTGCCAGGCCAGGTCGTGTTCGTGGACAACCTCTCAGACCAGCTCAACACCGCCGCCGGCGATGCGCTTTACGCCGAGACGCTCTACATCATGCTGGCGGTGCCCGGGGCGCTGATCGCGCTCGGGCTCGCCTACCTGGCCGCGCTCGGCACCGTCGAGCGCGACCGGCGCGACCTCGCGCTCCTGCGCGCACGGGGGGCCACACGCCGCGACCTTGTGGCGATGGCCGCCACCGAGAGCGCCCTGATCGGGATCGTGGGCGGGCTGATCGGAGCCGCCGCCGCGTTCGCAGCCGTGTCGGCGATCATCAAGGGCGGCGCCCAGCTGACGGTCCTGCGCGGGCTCGTGACGGTGGCCGCATGCATCGCAGTCGCTTGGGTTGGCGCACTGGTCGCCCGGCTCGGCGCGACCGTGACGGTGTGGCGCGCCGCTGTGTCGGAGAGTCGCCGCGCGGTGCGCCGCGAGGGTAAGCCCCTGTGGCAGCGGCTGCACCTCGACCTCTTCGCGCTCGCGCTGAGCGGCCTGATCTGGTGGCTGACCGCGAAGACCGGCTTCTCGGCGATCGTCAATCCGGATTCGAACCCGTCGCTGTCGCTGTCGGTCTACATGTTCTTCGCGCCGGCACTGCTCTGGGTCGGCGCGACGCTGCTGCTCGTCAGGCTGCGCGGGCGAACGCTCGCATGGGTCGCGGGACGCTTCGGCGGCGGTTCGCCCCGCAACACACGCGCGTTCCTGTTGGCCAGCGCCAGCCGGCGGGGCGCCGCAATCAACCGAGGGCTCGTCGTGGTCGGGCTGCTGCTCACGTTCGGCGTCGAGCTGGGCCTATTCACGGCCACCTACGACCAGCAGGCGAATATCGACGCGCAGCTGACGCTCGGCGGCGACGTCGTTGCGAGCGCGCCGCCTGGGGTCACCGCCGGCCGCCGTTTGGAGCAGCGCATCGCTGCGGTCCCGGGCGTTCAGGGAACGACCTCGGTCGACCACTCGTACGCATACGTTGGCCCCGACCTCCAGGACACCTTCGGGATTGACCCGAACACGATCACGCGGGGGACCACGCTCCGCGACTCCTACTTTCTCGGCGGCAACGTCGACGAGATCCTGAACCGGCTGCGCGCGCGGCCGGACGCGATCCTCGTCTCCAAGGAGACGATCGGCGACTACCAGCTGCGCCTGGGCGATCTGCTGCGGCTGAGGGTCCTCGACCGCTCGACCGGGCGATTCAACGTGGTGCCATTTCACGTCGAGGGAGTCGTGCAGGAGTTCCCCTCGGCGCCCCGCGACTCGTTCATGGTCGCGAACCTCTCCTACCTGCAAGCCGCGGACCACGCCGGTGGGCCGAACCTCGTGCTCGCCCGCGCGAGCGATCCCGGGCCGACCGCGACGAGGGTCGCGCACGCGACCGCGGCCGACGGCACGCTTGTGAAGAACATCACCGAGCAGACGCAGCAGACCGTCAGCTCGATCACGACCGTCGACCTGCGCGGGATCAGCCGCATCGAGGAGGCCTTCACGATCGCGCTCGCCGCTGCCGCGATGGCGCTATTCGTAGCACTCGCCGTGATCGAGCGCCGGCACGAGTTTGCGACGATGGCCGCCGTCGGCGCCACGCTCCGAAGCATCGGCGCGTTCGTATGGAGCGAGGCCGCGCTCGTCCTGGTGGCGTCGTTGCTGCTCGCCGCCGGACTCGGACTCCTGCTCGCGCTAATGCTTGTCGCGATGCTCCAGCACGTGTTCGACCCCCCGCCGGACGCCATCGCCGTGCCGTGGGCCTACCTCGGAGAGCTGGCCGGTGCGGCGCTCGTTGCGACCGGAGTCGCCGTCGCGATCGCCGCACAAAGGCTGCGCCGCCTATCCCTGGGACGACTGCTGCGAGAGCAGTAGGTGCGAACCCTCTCGCGGGCCCGCGGCGTCGGGCGCCGTCCTCATCGCAGCCGGTTGCGGCAGCCACTGTGCCCAATCGCTTGGGGTTTGCGGTTGCTCGGCGAAGAGCGGGTCTTGCAGATCGGGCAGCACCCGTCCTGGGCCGTGAGCATACCCGCCACCAGCAGGGCCCCGGGTGATGGCAGGCCCTTACCTACTCGGTGACGAAACGGGGGCTGCCGACAGCCGCGCTGAGCCGGGGTTGTGACGACACGACACACATCGCTCGTTTGCGAGGCCCGCTGACACGAGGGCCGCTCGCGCAGGGGGTTGCGGATGCCCGGGGGTTACCGCGTCGGCCGCCGTGTCTGCACCGCGCTCATCGTGCGGTAGGGCGAGCAGCTACTGGCTAGTTGACCGCGCAATTGGGCCCGTAACGGAATTCACGGGCTGAATACGGCGCAAAGATCCGCAAACTGCGGACACAATGCGGCCCCGACGAACACCGACCCCGGACAAGATTTGGCCTGCAAATGCGCACTTATCGACAATAACAATTACACGACTGAAAATCGTGGTGTCCTCGGTTCGATTCCGAGTCTCGCCATCCTCTGTAGAGCCGCGCCGGACGGTCGCCCACGCGCCGTGCCACCGGCCCGCGCCCGGACTATGTGCTGACCGCGGGTTCCGGCTCCTGCGGCGCCGTGCAGAAGGCGCATCGGCGGGCCTGGCGGGGGATGTCGCTCAGGCACTCGGGGCACGGCTTGGTCTCCGATTCGACATCAGGCTGAGTCTTCCGGCGGCGCATCAGCGCGTTGATCGGCTGGACGACGAAGAAGAAGACCGCTGCGGCAATCGAGATGAAAGCGATCAGGTAATTGATGAAGTCGCCGTAGAGGAAGTGGCTCGAATTGAGGGTGAAGGAAAGGTTCGAGAAGTTCGGCTTGCCGAAGATCAGCGCAACGATCGGTGTGAGCAGGTCCCGCACCAGCGCGGTGACAAGAGCGCCGAACGCCGCGCCGATGACAACCGCCACGGCGAGGTCGACCACATTGCCGCGCAACAGGAATGTCTTGAAATCCCGCAACATCTCGGCCTCCTGAGGATCAGTCTCTGACGGGTGTAGTTCGGGGGCGCTCCCTCATGTCCTGCGGAGCCCCCAGGGACAAATCGCGCGACGAGGGCACCGCGCTTCCACGAGGTGGCGCGTGCAGGCACGAACCGTCCGCGATCTGCTTCAAACGCCTTGACGCGGCGGGTACGACGGCGTACGTTAGGCAAATTGCCTAACGTATCCAACGATCATACAAACGGACGATTGGCAGCGGAGATCGTCGCCCATAAGCTCCGGCCATCTGAGCCCTCAGCAGGGGAGGGCCGAAGCACGCCACTGTCATGTCGTTACGTCCAGACGGTTCAAACCGCGGACCGTTCTGGTCCGTCTTCGAGCGCTCGAACATCCCGATGGCCCTCGTCGATCGGGACAAGCGGTACGTGGCCGCAAACGATGCGGCGCTAACGCTCTATCAGTACGGTCGCGAGGATGTGATCGGCCGCCGGGCGGGACGAACGGTCGCCGGCATGCCGGCTTCCGCGGCTGAGGCCGACTGGCGAACGCTGCTGCGCCACAACGAGCTGTATGGGGAGCGCTTGATTACGCATCCGAGCGGGCGCGCGATCCGGGTGACATTCGCCGCCCACGGCACGACCGTCGACACGCAGTGGCTGGCCCTGTTCGTAACCGTGTCGGCCAAGCTCGAGCCGGACGGGGTCGAACTTATCTGCGCCTGCCCACCCGGAGCCGGCCGGTCGCCGGGCGATCCGGCCAACCTGGGGCGTCTGGGCGTTGCCCTGACCCCGCGTGAACGAGAGGTAGTGCGCAGAGTGGCCTTGGGGCGCAGCACGCCGCAGATCGCCGCCGATCTCAGCCTCAGTCCGGCAACGGTGAGAAGCCATGTCAGAAACGCGATGGTGAAGGCGGGCGCCCACACTCGCGCGCAGCTCGTCGCGCTGGTCCTGGGTGAGGGCCTCGCCGATCGCTAGCGCGTCCTCGGAGGCTGATTGCCCCCGTAGACTGGGCCGATGCACGGTCTCGACAACTCGGAGGTTTGACCCGTGGCCGGGAAGGTCGACCTCGCGGGGCTCGATCGCCTGCTTGCCGCGGGCGCCCAGCTGGTCGAGGCGCTCCCCAAGGAGGAGTACGAGGAGGGTCATCTTCCGGGCGCCATCAGCCTTCCGCTGAAGGAGTTGACCGCGGAGCGGGCGGGCGTTCTCGATCTGAACCGCCCGGTTGTCGTCTATTGCTGGGATTCGCTCTGAGACCTGAGCGCGCGGGCCGCGTGCCGGCTCGAAACGCTGGGGTTCTCCGAGGTCTACGACTACGGCCCGGGCAAGGTCGACTGGCTGGTCAACCGTCGCCCCATCGAGGGGGCTCGGGCGCCTGAGCCGACGCTCGGAGAACTCGCAAGTGCTGATGATGTGGTGACATGCCGTCTCTCGGATCGTGCGGGGGCGGTCCAGGCGCGACTCGACGCGTCGAGTGTTCCGTTTGCGCTCGTCGTCAGCGACGGGGGCGTGCTGCTCGGACGGGTGCCCGCGAGTGAGCTCGAGGGGAATCCCGCGGAGTCGGTCGAGGTGCTGATGGACCCGGGCCCGAAGACGTACCGCCCCCACAAGACCGCGCGGGGGGTTGCCCAGGAGCTGGTCGAGCGGGGCCTACAGTGGGCGCTCGTAACCTCACCCGACGGCGAGCTGATCGGTGTCGTCAGCCGGAACTCGCTCGAGATCGCCGCCGAGGACGGGCGATAGGCGAGCCGGGCAAGGCCGCCAGGCGATCGACCCTGTCCCGTCCGCCCAGCTGGATGAGCCGATCGAGGTCGAGCGGCTCCTCCATCACGACAAGCGTCTGAACCAGGTCCTCATCGCTCAGCGCCTCGAGCGCGGCGCCAAGGGCCTCGTCATCCAGGTGCCCGACGAAGCGCCCCATCGTGACGTACTCCTTTCGGCGCGCGAGGACACGGGTGATCTCCAGGATGCGGGCCGGCGGGATCCGCGCGATGACCGCGCTGGCTCGGCGCGGATCGAGCTCGATCGCGATATCGGCGACGAATTCCGTCGGCAGGCGCTGGCCGACGTCGTCGGCTCGCTCGGGTTCGAGCAGACCCGCGACCCGCGCCGCGAGGACCGGCCCGAAGGTCGTTCGCGCCAGGTTTGCCACCAGAGCGACCGGGAGGAGCCGGCTGGTGGCAGCGAGGCGTCGCAGGGCGCCGTCGTGGGCCGCGAACAGCGCCTCGGTCGCCTGATCGCGGAAAGCGCGTAGGTCCTCGACTCTGACCGCTTCGAGGTAGGACAACCGTGCCGGCTCGACCTGGAGCAGGCGCGCCAGCTTGAGGATCTCCGCGTGGACCGCCCGCCGGTCGCTCATCAGATCAGCCCGTGATCTTCTTGATCGGCCCGCGGAGGAGCCGAGGAATCCGGGCCAGCGCTCGCTCCCCGGCCTCGGCGAGCGCAGCCGCCTGACGTCGTCGCGCGCTCCGCACAGCGTCTGCGAGGTCATCCAGCTCCGCCGCCGAGAGGACGGAAAATCCCCGCGGTAGCCGGTCGTCGAGTTGCGCCTCCAGCGCCCGCCGGGATGCGTCCTTGCTCATCCCGCGCATCGTGACGTCACGCGGGGACGTACGTCAACGCCGAACCGTGCGTGAGCGGACAGACCGGACACGCCGCGTAAGCTGACGCTGAGTGAGCGCGGCCTACATCCTCGACGCTGTTCGGACTCCGTTTGGCCGCTACGGCGGGGGGCTGTCGCATGTTCGCCCCGACGACCTGGCGGCCCACGTGGTGGGGTCACTGCTCGATCGGATGCCGCACCTCGATCCCGCCCACGTCGACGACGTGCTGTTCGGCGACGCCAATCAGGCCGGCGAGGACAACCGGAATGTGGCCCGGATGGCCTGGCTCTTGAACCGGCTGCCGACCAGCGTTCCCGGCAGCACGATCAACCGCCTCTGCGGCTCGAGCCTCGACGCGGCGATGCAGGCGAGCCGGATGATCGAAGTGGGGGACGCTTCGCTCGTCCTGGTCGGCGGCGTGGAGTCGATGAGCCGGGCTCCCTGGGTCCTGCTCAAGACCGCGACCCCGTTCCCGCGGGCCCATCAGGAGCTCTATTCGACGACGCTGGGCTGGCGCATGATCAACCCGGACATGCCACCGGAGTGGACGATCTCGCTCGGGCAGAGCGCCGAGAAGCTC
>Ga0209579_10000886_pt1 | contig 26657 bp, 32 predicted proteins | sample Coa_R1_2_FD_187152 | JGI IMG/M metagenome (GOLD analysis project Ga0209579, IMG submission 187152) | Surface soil microbial communities from Centralia Pennsylvania, which are recovering from an underground coalmine fire - Coalmine... | ecosystem: Environmental > Terrestrial > Soil >... | reverse complement strand
GCCTTGGCGATTCGCTTCGTCGTCCGTCCTTTTCGCCGCATTTGTACTTCTCCTCACTATTCTAAGTGGTATTGCGTTGCTCAATTCGCTGGATGGATGCTATTCTCTGGGTTCGATGCCCACAGAACATATCCTGTCCCTTTTGATTTCCGAACGCGACAAGCTCAACCGCGCTATTGAAGCGCTGGGAGAGCCGGTGAAGCGGAGGGGACGACCGGCGAAGACGGCTTCAACTTCGACCTTCGACTACAACGCGCCGAATGTCCCGGACTGGGTCAAGCCTGCTTCGGCGAAGGCGGCTGCCAAAAAGAAGCGCACCTTGAGTGCCGCTGGTCGTAAGGCCATTGTTGCGGGAGCAAAGAAGCGGTGGGCTCTGATCAAGGCGGGCAAGACGGCGAAAGCTGCCACTGTTGCGCCAGCAAAGCGCAAGCCCATGTCCGCCGCACAGAAGAAGGCCCTGTCGGTTAAGATGAAGGCGGCTTGGGCGAAGAGGAAGAAGCAGGTGTAGGCCGCTTGCCCAATGGTCGTGTTCGAGACGTTCTAAGAACAAGGTTGACCATTTTGACATGGGGCACGGTGCTGCTGCGCGGTGACGACAGCTCGCTGAACACAGTGTCGACAGGCAGACCAACAGATCGTCCAAGACAGCGACTCAATTCACTTTATCCGCTTTACAATAACTGCCTCATTTTCGTCTTGAACCTTCATTCGGCAGCCGCCGCCTGTCTGGTAGATAGTAATGTCCGGATGATACTCATAGAAATAGGTGTAGTCGTACTCCGCTTGTTGCCAGATCTGTCCATTGTCCAGCTTGAAGATCGTCTCTCCATCCCACCCGTGAATCTCTCCGGTTATTGCGGACTCGATGGCCGGGACACAACTACTCTGCGGTGACGTTAGCGATCGTCGCGGAGGCTGGGCGGTAGTCTCCGCCGCTCCGTCGGATTGCCTCACGATGGCGAGATAAAAAGAACCAGTCTGCGCTCCACCTTCCACCGTGTATGAGCCGCTCGCTAGATTTCCCTTTACGATGCCAGTCCAGGTGATATTGGCGGCGCCAGCCGATATGATTTCGATCCGGCCGGACGTTTTATCGTACGTCTTGAGGAGGCATTTCCCCGATCCGACGAGTGGCGGGGAAATCGTGAGCGTGCACGAGTTACTCGTTATATTCATCGTTATTGGCGCGGCTATCGGGCTATCCGGATTCGTCGTGTTGATTGCGGTCCCGACCAGGTTGGTTGTGCTGCCCTGCCCGAAACAGACGCAGGCGAGTAGAAGCAGCAGAGCGTGAAGGCGCATGGCGTCAGTCTCCAATAAGAATGTTCAGATGGTATCGTAATTGTTCCACAAATTGCGCGTTTGCCTTTCGTACTCGACGCTTGATTGCTTTGAAGAGCCGAGTGATTGCCTGGCGGGCTAGCTGAGCGCGACAACAACTCCTGCCCCTTCCTCCAGGCCAGAACAGATTCCAGCGTAAAGCTCGCCGTATGACTTCCGATGGTTCACGACATGTATTGCCACAGGCGGCATCTGTAGTTTCTATCTCGGTAGGGTGGGAAATTACCGCAAACTGTTGAAGACTTAGAAACAGGTTTAATGCGCCGTGCCGCCCTCAGGCTCTTTTGAGAGTTTCCCGTCTTTGTCCCGTTGTACGTCTTGGCCTTCGGCTCGCTTTTGTAGCTTCTGCTGTATGATGCGATCAAAGTCTTTTTGCAATTGCCCACTCCGAATCATCTGGTTAAACCTCTCAACTTCTGGTTGATCCCTGTTAGACTTCCGCCATTCTTCTGGTGCGTTCCAGATCAGAAGCAGGACAGCAATTGCGATGCCAGCGAAGGCCGCAAAGCCGTATGCGGCAAAAACGGGCGGTCCAATCCAACTGAAGAACCGGCCACCCAAATCACCCTTGGGTATTTCCGTCAGACGTTTCCGTATGCCGTAACTTGCTCCAAATCCTGTTCCGACACCGCTAGCAAAGGTAAGCGCCAGTTCCAGCAGCAACTCGACATGGCTCGTGGGAAATGACGGCGACATTGGCTGCATTCCATAGAGGTGACGAACCACCCAGAACGCTGACACCGTTGAAGCACCTGCTAACGCGTAAGCGAGAGCGATTCCCAATAAGGGACGGATAGGAGTCGTCTTAAAGCCCCTGTAATTGGTTGAGGGTCTGGACCTCTTGATTTGTACAGTAATCCACGTCAGCAGGCCAATCACAAAAGACGCGAAAAGATCGTCGGCGAAGTTGTCAAGTTGCCAGAACACCATGCCCCGCCGGATTATGAGCGGACTAAGGCGGGCAGGACAGGTCTGCCCGAGAAGTCCGGACTGTTACTCATATTCTACAATCATCGGCCGAGCAATCTCGAATGATTAGAGCTTGCAATCTGAGGGTCAAGTACTACGTGCCTTGGCCGCGCGTATTAAGGCGCTGCGTGCGGCCAAAGACTGGTCGCAGGAGACCTTGGCGGAGAAGTCGCACCTCCACAGGACCTACGTCGCCGGAATCGAGGCGGGCAACCGCAATCCCTCAGTGCGCAGCCTCATCAAGATCGCCAACGCCTTCCGAGTCCCGCTGCGGGATTTGTTGTCGGATTAACGGACCGTCCGTCTGCCGTCCAGGGACCTTCCGTCCAGACCATTGAACGGATGGCGAAGAAGCTGCGCCTGCCGGTGACGGCGTTGTTTGATTTTACGCAGAGGGCGTAGGATCAAGCCGTCTGTGGCGCGTCACTGACGCGACCCGGCTCATAATGTGGCAACCTGACCACAGGCGCAAAATGAAATTCTCAGAGCGAATTGGTGCGGTGCGTCGGGTCCTCCAGAAGGATTCGATGGATGAGGCGCTACGGAACGCACTTTGGAACGTGGCGTACCTCACGTTTTGGGATGATCTTTCGAGGGGGGAAAGACTCAAAGACCTTTACAGCGCGGGTCCGTTGTTACGGGCGCTTTGGATTGGCCATTTCAGTCTCGCCGCGGATACGATAGCTGATTTCTCTGAGTCTGCGGTCGAACAAATCAAGAAACTCTATATGTCCGCGTCCTGGAGTGAAGTCTACGATTTTGTGGAGTTTATCGCAAACGCAAGTCCGGTTGAGTCGAAATCGGGCAAATTCATCAAGCGCTGTAACGTTGCTCTCGAGAAACATATCTCCGCTTATCGTTTTGTCGGTAAGACACTCGCGCCCATAACTTCCGAAGAAGAAATTGCCGCGCAGTGGAACAGACGGCCAGCCTGGCTGGACAATTCAGTCCGGTCGCCGAACATATCCGAACCGCAGTGGCCCGCCTTGGGGACCGCGATTCTCCCGACTACCGCAATTCGATCAAGGAATCCATCAGCGCGGTTGAGTCAGCGTGCAAGATCATCACAGGTGAACCGACCGCAACTGCACTAAAGCAACTCGGATTGCACCCAGCCCTAGAAAAGGGCTTTAGCGCGATCTACGGCTACACCAACGATGCCGACGGCATTCGGCATGCGCTTTCACAAGCGACAACAGTTGATGCTGAGGACGCCAAGTTCTTCCTCGTATCGTGCTCATCCTTCGTGAACTACCTCATCGCCAAATCCGCAGCCGACGCGAATTGACGATTTTTTATCTTTTTCAACTTCAGCGACATCAGCCGCACGCCGTGTACTGCCTAGCAGGGACTCCCACTTTGATTCACCCTACCCCCGGTCTGCCTTCGGCAGCTGAAAACAATCTTTGGATTAAAGCTTGAATCGTGCTTGCCAGCGCTGTAATCTGGCCCTGTTCTGATGAACGATAGTTAGACGGAATCGCGCATCAGACATTCGGGGTCGCATCAAGTTAGCAGCTTGGTGCGGCCCCTAAACACCAAGTTGAGGATGTGACCAACTCGATGTCTACCCAAGACAATACCGCAACGGATAAACGGGACGTGTACGCTCGCGTAACGGCCCAAATAGCAACAGCGATTGAAAATGGTGTCGGCAACTGGCGCATGCCGTGGCACACGTCAGGGCGCTATGCGTTCAGCCCAATTAACGTCGTCAGCAAGAAGCCGTATCGAGGCATCAACACGGTCTGCCTGTGGGCGGCAGCGCAGGCCAAAGGTTACGAATCTGGTGATTGGGGCACATACGCCCAGTGGCAAGAACGCGGGGCTCAAGTTCGCAAAGGCGAGAAGGCCACGCTGGTCGTGTTCTGGAAGTTCGCCAGCGATTCCAGCGAATCTGACGATGGCGAAGCGCCGAAGGCCAGCGGCTCACACCTGCTCTTCACCCGTGGTTACAGCGTATTCAACGCGGCCCAAGTTGACGGCTACACGCCCAAACCCGACGCAGAGCGTTCATTGCTAGAGCGCGTAGCGCAGGCTGAAGGGTTTTTCAGCGCAATCGGCGCTGATGTTCGGCACGGTGGGAACCAAGCGTTCTACGCGCCGATCTCAGATCACATTCAAATGCCGCCCTTTCAGTCGTTCCGCGAGAACGCGGGGTACTACAGCGTGCTGGCGCATGAGCACACCCATTGGACGGCTAGCGCATCGCGGTGCAACCGGGAATTGGGGAAGCGGTTTGGCGATAGCGCATACGCCGCTGAAGAATTGATCGCGGAATTAGGCGCTGCGTTCACCTGTGCACACCTGGGCCTAAGTACTGAGCCAAGGCCCGATCACGCCCAGTACATTCAATCTTGGCTGAAGGTTCTGAAGGCTGACCCGAAGGCGATCTTCACAGCCGCGAGCAAAGCCCAGCAGGCCACAGATTGGCTGATCGCCAGGGCTGGCCATGTGGCGGAGGTGGCCGCATGACACTTCCGATCATGATCGGCGATCTGCCGATTGCACCTGTGCGGTGCACGCCACCTGTCTGTATCGCTTGCTCTGAAGGCGATCATGAACTGGCGCTACGCCTCGACGAATGGTGCAACTGCCCGTGCCATGGCAAGGTGCCCAACAATGGCTGACCGCAAGCGGGGATTCTTCCGCGAGGTTCACCGAACCGCTGTCCGGCTGAATCGCGGGCTGGATCAGGCGCTGGCGAATCTCGCCAGCCTGGACCATCTGGGCCTGCTCCGCGACAAGCGCGAGTTTTTCAAAACGTGCAGCCTCACCCTCGAAGAGATGCGGGCTTGGGCGAATTACGAAATCGGCGAGGCGGTTATGGATCGGGCCGAAAAGGACTGGGTCCGATTTGGCAGGCTGCGCCATCGCCGGGAAAAGCGGCTCCGCGATCCGAACGACGTTCTGATTGAAGCGGACCAGATCCGCAGGCGCAAGACATGACTGACTTGATCAGCCCAGGGGCGGACATCATTCCGCCTTCCTTGGAACAAGCCCGCGAATTTATCCGGGCCTCGAAGGCGGAGAATACGCTGCGCGGCTATCGCTCCGATTGGCGGGACTTCATCGGGTGGTGCGAGGGGCACCATGTGTGCCCCCTGCCCGCATCGCCGGAAACTGTGGCCGCATATATTGCGGAATGCGCAGGCCGCCTAAAAGTCGGCACCATTCAACGGCGACTTAACGCAATTGCGGAAGCCCACAAGGCCATGGGCCAGCCGTCGCCGAGCACGTCGGGCATGGTGCGGAACACTCTCAAGGGCATCCGGCGCAGCTTAGGCACAGCGCTTGCGCAAAAGGCCCCAGCCCTCACTGACGACATTCGAGCCATGGTCAGCGTGGCTGATGACGGCCTGATCGGACTGCGCGATCGTGCGCTAATTCTGCTTGGCTTCGCGGGTGCGTTCCGGCGGTCTGAGGTGGTGGGGTTGGATAATGCCGATCTCGCGTTTGGCCACGATGGCCTGACCGTCCATCTCCGCCGAAGCAAAACCGATCAAGCTGGTGAAGGCCGAAAGATCGGCGTTCCCTATGGGAGCAATCCCGACACCTGCCCAGTCCGCATCCTGCAATCGTGGATGGAAGCGGCTGGCATTGGCGAAGGCCCTGTCTTCCGATCCATGGATCGGCAGGGCCGCTTACAGTTGGTCCGCCTTGCGGCTGCTGATGTCGCACGCGTTGTGAAGAAGCTGGCGCTCCGCGCCGGTCTAGATCCTGCCCGATACGCAGGTCATTCCTTGCGTGCTGGCCATGCAACCAGCGCAGCTATCGCTGGCGCTTCAGAGCGCTCCATCATGAACCAGACCGGCCATCGGTCTGTGCAGATGGTCCGGCGGTATATCCGGGATGGCAGTCTGTTCCGTGAGAACAGCGCGGGGAAGTTGGGGTTGTAGAGATATGGGTATCACTTTCTGCCAGCACCTTGCTTGTTACCCGGAAAGACCAGACGCATACGCTCGACACGGAGATGGAGCTGCTTCATCGCCTGGTCGCTTGAAAGAGGCTTTCGATTTTGCCGACGGATTTCGTCCAGTGCTTTGCGCTGTTGAGGCGTGTAGCCGTTTGGCGACTGTTGCCAGTTGACCGTCAGCCACAGTCCGCTCTCCGTTCCCGACCAGCTCTTCCCGCCGTCCTGGAAAGTACTCCCCAGCCCTCCTCCCTTCCAAGACGAGATGTTCCCTCCAAGGTCGTATCCCCAGGGTTCTATCTGAAAAGCATGTCCGTTCAGCGCCTCCAACTGTTCCAAACTGGTCCCTAGACTTACTCTGTTTTCGGTATGCCATTTGCACCGACCAACCAAGCGCGCGTAGCAGATCAGAATTTCGCTCACTCGGTTGCGATCTTCGTGGAATAAATTCCCTTGCAATTCTTGCCGCCAAAGAATGGCTAGCGATGCATCGGGCATGTTGGGAAGCACGACTGTGGCAGGCTCCGGGCCCTCTCCAGTGTCCACGTCTCGGTCTTCGATGTTGGCTTTACCAAAAAGCCGCTCCAGATTGGCGCGAGTGGTATCTGGAGTAATTGGCCCGAGTCGTTTGCCGGGAACGATCAGCCAGTCTTTTGGTTGCGCCAGTGCTGCCGCAGCTGTCAAAAGGAGAACAATGAAGACATGGGGAGTTGTTTTCTGCGGTAGCAACATGTTGCTCGCTACCATTTGACCAGAATCCCAGCCCTTCCAACGGTTCGATCTTACGTACGCTTGCTTGGGAAATCCATGGCGGCATGTACCATTCCCGAGATACGATTTAGAGCAGATGGGCAGAGGCCGGGATAAGCGACGGCGTGCCACCAGGCGCAAGGATGGATCCTCATCCCGTTCGTACCTACAAGGCCGAACCGCTGGGCGGCAGCCCCATCGACCCGCACGCTTCAGCTCTTGCACCGCTTAGACCGAGGCTGCCTTGGCGATCTGGCGCGATTGCGCTGCCCGAGCCTGAGGAGCCGCAACTGACGGAAGCGGTTGCTCGAACATACTTGAGGTAACACGCCCAATCCCGCCACCCCTTGGCCGCGTTCACGAAAAAGCCCTCCCCCCCTCAAGGCAGCCAGCCTGGCCAGTTCCAAACATCCCTCCCTAACGTGAATAGAAATTAGAACCATATGGGGGAGGGGGGACTTCTAGTGAACAAAATGGCACGCTTGCAGTACCTCGTCGGGATGTGGTCCTTGATACGCCGTCGTACGGTAAGAAAGCGCTCGCCAGCCGCGAAACAGCCGCGCCCAAAAGGCCTCTAACTGATGTTCGTCGCACGGCCGCCGAGTGAATTTATGTCCGAACCTCAATATATCTTTCGCTGCTGTCTGTGTCATAAAGACGGAACGCTGGGTCTGAAGATCGCGACGCTGATAAGACTCGATTGCGTGAAGCACGGCCACACGCTGCATCACAAGTTGGTGAAGCGGACTGATGGTGGGTTGGAACCGGCGGAGGCATAGGACCGTGCGGTAACCGGCGGTCTGCGCGGCAGGCAGCCATGCTTTTTATGGCACGCATAGGTCTTGAGTCGGGACGGTCGCAGCCCAGATCTTGAAGGCAACGTAATCAAGACAGTTCGTCAGCTCGACCTTCCGCTAGGGAGGTATCTGACTTCAGCTCCGCATCTGGCTCGACCAATTTGGCGCGAATGCGTTCGATGGCGGAGCGCATTTGGTCCTGGACCTTGTCAGGGTCCGGTAATTCGTCGTCCGGCATTATCCGGTTAGACTCCTCGGATTGGCTGCTGTTTCACGGCGAAGTATCGTAGTACCAACCAGCTAGGTACTTATTTGATTCTTGGCCGCGTAACGCCAGCTATTCTGGCTGGATCTTTAACGGGTATGGGGCCGGATCAAGTCGGAGGAGCGGCCCCTGTCATCGAAGGTGGCGGGACGTTGGCAGGCCCCGCCACCGGCCCACGCAACGACGGCAGGGCCTTCGGGTCCAAGAGTGCGGCCCGTCCTTCGATAATGGCATGAGCGCCGGAAAAATCTCACAATTCTTTTACGCGCAATGCCCCAGGGGCACCAGCGTCATAAATCGCAGCCCGCGCCTCTTCACACCGTTGAGCAGCTTTCTTGTATTTGTCATTGGCCGCTCGCCAGTTCCGAGGAAACCCCTAAGTCGTTCAACTGCCTCCGGCAAACGGCCACCGCGCGTCGATATTCGTCGATCCTCGCCTTGTCCATACCCAACTCCAGGGGCATCTGTGTCGCCGAATCGCGTATCTGCCCGGCAATCCATCGCCGCATACGGCTTTGATGCAACCAAGTGCGGATGTGCGTAAGGAAGGACGGTGCGCAGGACCTTCCAACAGGTGCCTGTGACTTTCCAGGTCCGCCGGATCAGATTGCGAAAGATCCAGGCTGAGTCATCTCGAACCGCTTGGCAAGTGTGTATTTGGCGGCTTCAGGTCGTGCAAGATGCTCCTCCCGACAACTCCAAGCCAACGAGGAGAAGCCACGCCGCCGCTCCAGAACCGCTTAGGGAACTCTACCTGAATATCTGGAGATCCGTCGCTGCGAAATCCGAACACTCCACGGACCATTCCGTTCTCGTCAACCAATACGAATTTTTGAGCGCGGATTTCACTCGGTGCTTGCTCTTGTGCGTGGACCGGCAAGGGAGAGCAAATATAGTGAAACATCGCCGCGCCGACAAATCCCGCCACAAGGCCCATAGCAATGGTGATTTTGGTGTTCATGGCCAAGTGTTAATCTGGGGCAACCGCCAGAGCAATCATCCATTGAGGGATCGGGTGTAATCTTTTGACTGCCCTTCGACTGGTCAACGGAATCCGATCAATTAGTCGATGGTTTTTGTTGGGGAAGATCCTGCCTGGCACACAGGTGCACATGGCTTTCAAGGTCCACCGGACGGCGATACAATTCAGCCGGTGAAGCAAATCTTGTTCTGGCTGATTCTCGCGGCGATGCTGGTGACGGTCATCACGCTCTACCACTCTCGGCGAAGCCGCCTCGATGTCACACCAGATGCGCAACATGAAATTGATAGGGCGAAGCGGCGTTGATGCGCGTCAAAATGTTCAATGGCTCCTCGTCCTCTGCTACATCTCGAAGGTGCGGTCGTTTTCGTCATCAGCCTGCTCGCCTACCATTGGAGCCACGGGAGTTGGCTTCTGTTTGCCCTGCTCTTTCTAGTGCCCGACCTTTCGATGATTGGCTACGCCGTCAATGTCCGCGTGGGAGCGGTCGCCTACAATGCAGTTCACACCTACGTCGTGCCCTTGTTGTTGGCGGCTTTCGCTTTCAGAGTGGGCGACCAGTCGAGTTGGAAGCTCGCGTTGATTTGGACCGCCCACATCGGCATGGACAGAGCCCTTGGATTTGGCTTGAAGTATCCCACTCACTTCAAGGACACCCATTTAAATCCAGATCGCCACTCCTTTGAGATTGGGACCGCATCCTTTGGACAACTGTGGCGGTCGGACACGCGAGCCGAGAGCAACCGCCGACATCACGCAGGCTGAGAGGCGTATTGTCGCTGCCCGGCGCATCAAACCCAGCGAACCTGAGTACTAGCACCCAGTTATCGTTGGGGGTGATCCACGCAAGTTATTGGAATTGTTGGCTCATTACACCGGCCCGAACGTTGCACAGGTCCATGGCAATGACAGCAACGTTTAACGCAAGAGAATTTGTCGCCAGCGTCAAACAAGGCAAGCTTGATGGGCGATTGGTTGAAGAACTGAGGAAGCTATCGGACGGGGAGTTGGAGGACGTAGTCGGCTTGATAGTGGACGAGCGGATGAAGACGACGGCTTCCCTGTCCCGGGCTATGGCCGCCTCTGCCTCAGTTCCTTCCACGCCTGCACCGGCTCCTGAATCAACCTCGGCGACGGCAGGCGGGTGACATAGCGGCAGGCGTTGTGAGTGGCGCGGCAAAAGATCTCCAACTGGTGGCGCGGCATTTGTGTAAGCCGTTCCTTGGGATGATAGGCTTACGCTATGAATGAACCTCGGCAGGAGGTTCGCCGGATCACGCGGACCGTGGAGGTCTTATTCTGCGTTGTCCTAGTGCCGGTTGTCCTGGGACTTCTCTTCGTCATAGCCAGGTTCATCAGGTGGGCGGTGGATCGTGATTATCATATGTTCCGGAGATGAACCACAGCGGTTGGGCCGGGCCACGTGACCGCAAGGCGTCCAGGATCTTTAATTCGCGGGTCCTGGGGAGCCGCTGTTCTGTCCAGCGTCCCACGCAGAGCGTTCAAGAAAAAATGGCAGGCCCTGCCACCTCCCGCCTAGTGTTCTCTGTCGATGAGACCACGAGCAAGGGCGAGTCCTGAGATTTCCGCTTCCATTCTTGTGGAGTAGATCGTTTTTACTTCGTACTTCGTGCTGATCTCGGTATCGGGGCGACGCAATGTGACGTTCACAACCCAGCCGCCCTTCGGAAGCTCCCGTAGTTGCAGTTGAATACCGACATCCTTATAGCTGTGGGTCTCGTCCACAGAAATCGATGTTGCCCGTTCATGCCCAAAGCCGCCTGAGTGCAACCGTTGCCTCGGATTGTTGTTTGGGTCCTACGCTGTTCTGACCGGCGAGGTGATTTGCATCGCCCGCCTTGCGAATGGGGGCTCCACGGAACGGTTAACGGCAGGACCTATTGGTCACCGATGTGATGTACGCAGAGCGTGCCAGAGCTGAGACCAATCCAAAACGAGTACATGGCGGTTTGGCATCGCGTCCAAGAAGACTTGATGTCGCTCATTTACATCGAACTGGATTCTATAAAGACTTCCCACGGTCTGCTTGAAATCGCGGGGAAAGCAGACGCCCGGGAAAAACTCCTCGGAAACATCCGAGACACGCTGGTAAGAATAGACCTTTTCAAATCGAGAATCGATAACCGCGATCTGCGCAAACAGATTGAGGCAGAAATGCAGTGTCTCCGAGAACGGATCTTCCCGAACCCCAACTAAGCCCTCCTCCCGCGATTCCGCGCTCATCAGCACTTCGTTGGCGTTCAGCGTGGTGTTTTACCCGGCGGGCCACTTACGTGGCCGCCTTGCTGTGAGCGGCCTGTTGCGCAGACCTGTTGCTCGGGAGGTGGTAAGGGAGGCTCCGTCGAATGGCGGCCAAGTATGCCCAATAGTATGCCCACTACCCGCATAGACGGAGTGGTACCGAGTGCGCTTCGCCGGGCCCAAAGTATTGAGGATAATGCTCCGTGTTAGCCGATCGCACTTTGTGTAACTCATTGATTATAAGTAACTTCTTTGCTACGAACCAGAAGGTCGCAGGTTCGAGTGCCGGGCGCACCACACAATCTGAAACCGTTAGCTACTTAGCGGCAGTTTTCCGATCCCTGTTGAAGACTCCAGGTGAAAGTATTTCCGAAGTGCGAACTGCCGGATCCTCGGTGATTCCGAACCGATCCCGCGGCGCATGCTAGAAAATCGACATTAATCGCTGAAATTAGAGTGATTCGTGTTCCGCCGCAATCTCCACCTGAAAGACATCGTGCCGAAGATTTGGTTTGGAATGCGAAGTGCCTCCAGAGCGGTGTGTCGAGCATGTGGTCAGCCCGCATGGCTCGGACGATGAAAGGTCAAATCCATGAAAACATTAAAAACACTTGGTCTCTTGGCTGTGGCCGCCGGCCTTCTCTTGGCGCCCGCGCACAAAGCAACCGCGCAAGTTTCGGTAAGCATCGGGGAACCGCCGGTCTGCCCTTACGGATACTACGAGGTCCCTCCTTATAACTGCGCTCCAGATGGCTATTACGGTCCGGAGTGGTTCTCAGGCGGTATCTTCATCGGCGCGGGACCATGGTTCCACGGACCGGAACATTTTTACGGACATGTCGATCATCATTTCGACTATCGCAAGGGTTTCCACGGGCCCATGCCTGCCCGCGGCGAACGTCCGGCGGAACATCGTCGAGAGTTTAACGGAAATGCCATGCACGATGCTCACGGTCATGAGGCTCCTCGCGGACACAGGTAGCGCTATTTATTTCGCGACCTTTGACTCGAGTTCGGCCCACCGAGCGTAAAGCTGGTCGACCTGCTGTTGAGCGGCCTGCATTTTTTCGTATGCCTCGCTCACTCGCGCCGCATCCGAGGCCGCTTCCTCCAACTCTCGCTGGCGCGTAGCCAATGCCTCTTCCGCCGCCAGAATGTTGGCTTCAATGCCATCCCACTCGCGCTGGTGCAGGTATGACAATTTCTTCGATGGACCCTCCGCAACCGTCGCGGCGCGGGTCTCTTTCGCGGGCAGCTTTTCCAGAATTCGTTCACTTCGCGACGCCTCCCATTGCGAATAGTCCGCGAAGGTGCTGCTCTCGCCGCGATCCAGTCCGATGACGACCGTCGAAACGCGATCCAGCAGGTAGCGATCGTGAGTAACCAGCACCACGGCGCCCGCGAACTCCAACAGGCTATCTTCGAGCGCTTCGAGCGTCGGGATATCCAGGTCGTTGGTCGGTTCATCGAGCAACAGCACGTCGGCGGGAGCGAGCATTAAACGGGCGATGGTGACGCGCGCCCTCTCGCCGCCCGATAGCTTCGCCACCGGCATGTCGAGCTGATCTTCACGAAACAGAAAGCGTTTGGCCCAACCCGCGACATGGATCATGCGATCGCGGTAGATCACCATATCCGCTTCCGGGCATAGCGTCCGCCGCAGGCTGGCATTCGGGTCCAGATGCCTTGCACGATCCTGCGCGAAACTCACGATTTGAAGGCGCTCCGCCCGGCGGATGGCTCCTGCGTCGGGCTGCGCGATTCCTTCAAGGATCTTTAGCAGCGTAGTTTTGCCGCTTCCGTTCGCGCCCACGAGACCCACACGAACTCCGGGAGTCAAAACGAGGTTTACGCCTTGGAACAGCCTGCGCCCTCCCAGCGCTTTCCCGACGTCTTCTGCCTCAATCAGGCGCTTCGTCTTGCGATCGGATGCAGTAAAGTCGATCTTCGCGGTCCCTGCACGGGTGCGCGCGACCGCCTCAGATTGATCCTCAATCAATCTCTCCGCAGAAGCGATCCGGGCCTTCGACTTGCCCGTTCTCGCTTTCGGTCCGCGCCGAAGCCATTCCACTTCCCGCCGCACTTTCGTCGCGAGCGCCTCCTGCTGCTTCGCATCGGCTTCGAGAAACTCTTCTCGGCGTTCCAGAAATTCGCTGTAGTTCCCGTTCACCTGGAACGCGCCTTGCGGATAGGTGCGGTTTACTTCCACCATGCGTGTCGCGACGTTTTCGAGAAAATATCGATCATGCGTGACCACCAGACAGGCATTCACGGTCTGGACGACGCGCTCCAGCCAGAGGATGCCTTCCAGGTCCAGATGATTCGTCGGCTCGTCGAGGATCAGCACATCGGGCGCCATCAGCAGGGCTGCTGCGATTGCCAGACGCTTCTTCCATCCCCCGGAAAGCGTCGCCGCCAGCATGGACGGTGTCTCGAATCCAACCCGGCCAAGCATCTCCTGCATGCGCGCCGTCTTCTCCTCCTCTTCTAGCGGCAGGGCCGACAAAGCGGAGCCGAACACGGATCTGACAGTGTCTTCCGGCTCGAACAGCGAATCCTGCGGGACGTAGGCGAGCCGCGTCAGCTTTCGCAACGCGCGCGTTCCCGAATCGGGCGACTCTCTTCCCGCCAGGATCTCCAGGAGCGTAGTCTTGCCGCTCCCGTTCGGACCGATGACGCCGGTACAATCGCCTTCCGACACGCTAAGCGAAAGATTCTCGAACAATACCTGCGTTCCGTACGCCTTCCTCAGAGCGACACCGCTCAATAGAACTGCCATCTCCCTCTAGGATGACACTGCGGCGGAGCGGCATCGTAGAAAAAGATCGCCGGCCGTGTTCCCGCGTGCGCGATCCGCCGCCAATTGATACCATTCCCGAGTGGGCGATTCCGCGTTTGTCACAAGTTCCGTCTCGGCTGTCCCCGCCACCACGGTTACTCTGCGGCATTCTGGTCTGGTCCGCGTAACTCACTGGATCACCGCGCTGTGTTTTCTTGCCTTGCTCGTCAGCGGATTTGAAATCGTGGTCTCGCACCCGCGCTTCTATTGGGGCGAAACCGGCAACGTGTTGACTCAGCCGCTGTTCAAACTGCCCATCCCCGCCTCCAGATCTTTAGTGCCGACTGGTTACGGATATGTTCTACCGGACCAAAACGGCTGGAGCCGCTATCTCCACTTCCAGGCCGCCTGGATTGTGGTGTTGACCGGCTTACTCTATGCCATCTTTGGTCTGTTGACCGGGCATTTCCGAAAAAACCTGGCCCCGGCCAAAGATGACCGTTCCTTGGAAGCCGTCTCCGTGGCAATCGCAAAGCATTTGCGCTTTGAGCGGCCGAGCCGTGCGGAGGCCTGGTCGTATAACCTGCTCCAGCGGATCACCTACCTGATGGTGATCTTCGTTCTGTTCCCGTTAGTCATCTGGACCGGCCTGGCGATGTCGCCGGCCTTTGTTTCCGCGGTTCCGGCGACCGTCACGATACTTGGCGGCCAGCAATCCGCGCGCACCATTCATTTCTTCGTTTCCCTGGCGCTTCTGCTCTTCCTGCTGGTGCATGTTGTGATGATTTGTGTCGCCGGATTCGGCAGCCGCATGCGAGCAATGATCACCGGCCACGCCGGTACACACGCCGGTACACACGCCGGTACACCTATGGAGGGCCCATGAGCAATCTCTCAAGGCGCAAACTGATCGCGACCGGACTGGCGGCCACGGCAGGCGTATCGGGTCTGGGAGCAGCCGCGAGCTTTGCCCAAAAGCATGGACTGATCCCGCCCGACGATCGCGGACTTTACGGCCTCGGCGAAACGTTGACCTATGCCTCCCACCGGCTGCTGACGAAGCACTCGTTAGCGCGCGAGTTCCCTCGGAGTATGATTTCGAATCCTCCGCTCGCGAACGAAATGCCGCCGCTGAAAGACGCGTTCAAGCGGCTTCAGGCGGGAGGATTCGCCGACTGGCGGCTCTCCGTCGAGGGTATGGTCGCCCGGCCCGCCTCGTTCTCGCTGCCCGAGCTGAAGAGTTATCCGTCTCGCAGCCAGATCACTCAACTCGCGTGTGAAGAGGGCTGGTCGTATATCGCGGAGTGGATCGGCGTGCCTCTGTCGCATGTGCTGGAAACGGTGGGAATTCACCCGCAAGCCAGATACGTCGTCTACTCTTCGATCGATTCAGATTGGTGGGATAGCATTGACATGGCCGATGCATTGCACCCGCAGACCTTTCTCGCCTATGGCTTGAATGGCGGCGAGCTTCCGGTTGGCAACGGTGGTCCGCTTCGCATGCGTGTCCCGCGCCAGCTCGGTTACAAGAGCGTCAAATTCATCACGCGCCTGACAGTCACTGACAATTTGAAGGGATTCGGCAAAGGTCTGGGCTCCGCCGCGCCGGAAGGGGGATATGCCTGGTATGCGGGCATCTGACTTTGCCGCGCGGACTGTAACTGCTGTAGTGGCCGCGACCGCGCTCGCCTGCCCGACTTTCGGGCAAGCCTCGAAGTCTCCGCTCACCCGGGTTCTCGAAGCGGAAATCTCGCGTTTCCCGGCGCGCGGCGGCATCTATGTGAAGCATCTGAAAACCGGCGAGGAAGCCGGAGTTAGAGCCGACGAAGCGTTCAATACCTTCAGCGTAATCAAGCTGGCGATTTTGACGCGAGCCTACAACCTGGCCGACCAGAAAAAGCTCGATCTGAATGATCGCGTCGAAATCCGGCGTGCAGACGTCCGCGACGGTTCAGGTATATTCCAATTTCACGATTACGGCCTCAAGCCCACCCTCCGCGACGTCCTCACCGAGATGGTGATCACCAGCGATAACACCGCCACCGACATCATGGTCGACAAAGTCGGCGGTTTCGATAAGTTGAATCAGTGGACCGCAGCCGCCGGGTTCCCGAATTTTCAGATGTTAAGACACGGCTGGGAGTGGCGGCAAAAACTGATGGTGATTGCTGACCCGCGATTTGCCGGTCTGTCCGCGGAGCAAATTGTTGGCCTGATGTATGTGATGCAGAACAATGCGCTCTTTTCGCGTTATCAGGATCTCTTCACCGGCGCGCGTGCCGGGTTGGTCGATGTCGTGCGAAGCGCGGCGTTTCATCGCAGCTACAATCAGGCTCGCGACAAATATCTCTCCGATGATTCCAATTACTGGCTCGGAACCATGACCGCGCGTGAAGTCGGCCGATTGCTGGAGGCAATCGAAACCAACACCATCGCGTCGAAAGAAAGCTGCGCTGAGATTCGGGCGATTCTGCTCCGCCAGCAGGCCGGAACCCGGCGCATCCCGCATTTCCTGAGCGTCCCGGTCGGCCACAAGACTGGCGACGGCCCTCCGAATATCGCCAACGACGTCGGTATCGTCTATGCGCACTCAGGCCCGATCGTAATCTCGTTCGTCACCGCCAACAACACGGGCCCCTATGCCGAGCTGGAAGATCGCATGGGCCGCGTCGCGCAGATGATCGTCGATTACTTCGACGGTCCGTCGAACTAATACCCTACGGCTCAAAATCGCGGATTTTCCGCACCGTTCCCGCGTCCAGTTGTTGCAGAAGCGCCACCAGAAGCTCGACGGTCTGATCGAAGTCGCGCCGGTTCATGATGCCGTTGTGGGCATGCGTGTAACGCACCGGCACCAGCAGGCAAACAGTGGGAATGCCTCCATTGCTCTTTTGGATCTCGGCGGAATCGTCTCCATAGCCAGTGACCAGATCGAATTGCAAAGGCAGCTTCTTCGCCGCGGCGGTCGTTTTCACCAGGTCGATCAGCTTTCGATTCGGTAGCTGTGAATTGTTGTACAGAAACAGGCCCGGGCCGGCTCCCAGCTTCTCTTGCGAATCCTCGGGATGGCCCGGGAACACGTCACCTGTTACGCCCGCCTCCAGCGCGATGCCGATGTCGGCTTTGATCGCCTCACTTGCCGTATGCGCGCCGCGCAGCCCGACTTCTTCCTGCGTCGTGAGGGCGTATACGATCTGATTGCTGTGCGGCATCTTTGCCAGCCGGCGCATTACCTCCACGATCACCGCGCAGCCAACCCGATCGTCCCAGCCCTTTCCCAGATAATTATCGGTACCGTTGAGTACCGTGAAGGGAGCGTCCGGCACCACTGGATCGCCGGGCCTGATCCCCATGTTCCGGACTTCGGCTTCCGATGTCGCCCCGACGTCCAGAAACAGGCTATTCCGCGGGATCGGACGGTTACGTTCCTCCAGGGGTACCAGATGGGCGTCGAGAATTCCGGTCACGGCATGAACCGGGCCTTTGGAGCCAATAATCACCCAGCGCTGATCTACCAACGCCTGATCAAGCCAGCCGCCCAGCATCTGCATCGTTAAGAAACCACGTGGTGTAATTCGCCGGACGACGCCGCCCAGCTCGTCCATGTGGGCGTCGACCAGGATCTTGGGACCATCCGATCCCTGGGTCGCGATCACCGAGCCCATTCCGTCGTAACGGATGGACCCGGCATAGGGTTTGATCAAATCCACCATGATCTTGCGTACCGGCTCCTCGAAACTCGGCGGACCGGGGGCGTCAGCGAGCTTTCGGAGCAGGTCCAAGGTCTGGTCCTGGGCCACGGCTGGCAGGGCGATCGTTATCGAAACAAACAAGTTCGCGATTCTGGCGGTCATGATCCCGCGATGATAACAGAGTACTAGGCGCAAATTTCGGACCGTTTTTCTCGCCGGGCGCGTCCAACCCAGTGAGGATACTTTGTGATCGCTCACGACATTAAGGCCGCGCCGTGTCCCCATTGCGGCGCGGAAATGGAGCCGATCGACAACGGCGCGGGATTTCACCAGCTCCGTCTTTGTCCCGATTGCTATCTGGTGGCCTGGAACGACGGCGAAGGTCTCCAGTTGCGGCAGGGCGTTCCCGTCAAAACGGCGAATGAACCGCGCGACCAGATGGTCAACTAGCCGGGCTCACATTTCCGGGTTGCCCAGCGAATAGAAGCGGAGAAGGAAATCTTCCAGACACAGCGCCGGGATCCAGACCATCGATCCCGATAGCATATTTGACAGCGTTACCACCCGGCTGCCGGCCGCAGGAACGCACCCTCGGAATCCGTAGACTTTCCTGCGAAGCGTTGCTTTGCAGAACCTGGTCGCCGGAGCGCGTGAATTCACTTTCCTCCAGATCGCCCAATCCGGGATGTTGGGGGCGCCCCGAAGGTAATGATACGTTTCTAGCGGCAGCCAGAATTCGAAAGGCCCCTCTAGTCCGCCGGGAAGAAAGCGGTAGAGTGTTTCGCCCTCGCTTAGAAGTACCTTCGCGGGCATCCCGACCAGCCGGTTGCGAACCTCGACGGTGGCAAGCTGGACAAAATCGTACCGTGCGTTGAGAATCTCCGGCTGCCCCGCTTCAGAGGATTCCTCCATCATTCTCAGCCAGCATATCGTGGTACCCTGCTTCGTGATCGGCCCGTCTGCCGGTCTCTAACGAGGGAGAAACGAAATATGCATCGAACCACAAATGTCCTGCAAGTCGCCGTTGCCGTAACGTTGCTCGGTTCCGTCGCGATCGCGCAGAACCAGCAGAAAGCGCCACCGCCGCCGATGACGTTCTTCGTCACCAGCACGCCGGTCGGCAATGGCGCCAACCTGGGTGGACTTGCGGGCGCAGACCAGCATTGCCAGACACTCGCGGCCGCCGCCGGAGCGGGCGATCGCACCTGGCACGCGTACCTCAGCACTCAGGGCCCCAGCGCGGTCAATGCACGCGATCGCATCGGCCAGGGCCCCTGGTTTAACGCAAAGGGCGGCCGCGTGGCGCAGAATCTCGCGGATCTGCACGGCGATACACTCGAACAGGCGCGGGTCGGCAATACGTTAACCAAAGCCACGGCGCTGACCGAAAAAGGCGACTCAGTCAAGGGATTCGGCGACAACCCGAATCAGCACGATATCCTCACCGGTTCGCAACCCGACGGCAGGGCGTATACGGATAGCGCCGACCACACCTGTAGCAACTGGACCAGCGCCGCTGATGGCACGGGTTCGGCGCAACTGGGCCATTTCGATCGCACGGGCGGACCCAACGTTTCCTGGAATTCCGCACATCCCAGCCGCGGATGCAGCCAGCCGAACCTGGTGAGCACCGGAGGCGCCGGGCTTCTTTACTGCTTCGTCCCCGGCACGCGCTGAAAGCCCGTGTATTCGCTGCTCGATACGCGCCGTCATCCATAGACCCCTTGCGCCGCAGTTCGGCGCCGGCACCGAACCGCGCGCGACAGCAAGCGGGTCTCCGAGTGTCTCTAAGGCGCAAGCCGTGCAATTCGCCACTCGCAGTCACCATCAAAAAACTGCTGAAGAATTAGGCCAAGTGACAAGCGTCGGTACCCGCTCACTGGCGTTCGCGGCTCCGTGGCGGGGCAGCCGGCTTTAATGCGACCACCGGCGTATCGGAAACGTCCGACCCGCTGCCGGCCGTCGCGATTCGAATGGATGAGAGAGAGAACCGCGATCGGCCGCCAAACGGGGTCCATTGCGGCGACTTGCAGCCGCGCTGTTTGTTAGACCAATGAGTCTGCGCCCGAAAACGTTGCAGATTATTTATGCGCGCTGACTGCGGTCACAACATTCCAGTCATACTCGACAAAGCTGTACAGCGACGGTTCCCACAAGCGCTCCACATCGCTATGCGCGCCATAGTTGATCGTGTCTTCCTGTTTCGATGCGGGGCCGAATCCATAGCTCTGGATTCCCTTGGCCCGAAGCTGCGCTTTGTCGCTTGCGCCTGTGGACATCGAGGGCAAAACGGTGGCTCCCGGATACATCTGCCTGGCAACCTGCTCCATGATCCGATACATCTCCGTATCGAGCCGCGATGCGGGTGAAAACGGACGAGTGGCAGGCAGCGGCATAATCTTCACCGCCGGATCGCCGATCACCCGGTTCATCTCTTCGAAGAATTTGGTGGGGTTTTCGTCGGGCAGTAAACGAACGTCAATCGTAGCCTCGGCTTCCGACGGAATCACGTTCGGACCAACTCCGGCTTTGAGCATGGTGGGCACCACCGAAGTGCGCAGCATCGAATAGAGTCCGGGTTCCTTTTCCTGGAGAATCTTCTGCGAAGCCGCTGCCTTCGCGGGATTCAGCAGACCGTTGTACACGGCCGCTTTTTCCGAAGTGCTGATGGTCGCCAGCTTTTCGAAGTACGTCCGCGTGGTGTCGTTGAGCCGCATGGGCGTCTCCCATCGGCCGACCTTCTCGACCGCCGCGCTCAAATGAACCAGCGCATTGTCGAGCCGCGGCACCGAGCCGTGTCCCGACGTCCCGTTCACCACCAGCCGCAACCGCGCCGGGACCTTCTCCGCTGTCCCTACGTGAATCGTCGCGACTTTTCCGTTTTCCAGCGTGCCGCCGCCGCCTTCGGTGAGCGAAAACTCGGCGTTGATCTCGTCCAGATGTTTCTCGACCATGAAATTGATTCCAACGCCAGTGACGTCCGCTTCTTCTCCCGACTCAGCCATGAAAATTACGTCGCGATCCAGCGGAACGTTGGATCGCTTTAACAGCAGCATCACCATCAGATTCGCCGCGAGAATGGGCTTGTCGTCGACGGCTCCCCGTCCCCAGACATAGCCGTCCTTTAATACCGCGCCGAAGGGATCCACTGGCCATTTCTCCCGCTGCACGCCGACCACATCTGTGTGAGCCAGAATCAACAGTGGACGCTTGCTGCCGTTTCCCTTCAACCGGGCGACCAGGTTCGCGCGATTCGGATCCAGCGCGAACGTCTTGGTCGGAATCCCTTCCGCTTCCAGAACCTTCTTGATGTACTCGAGCGCCTTGGTCTCATTCCCCGGCGGATTGCTGGTATTGATCTGGATTAGGGACCGGTAATGATTCAGGATCTCCGCTTTCTGCTTACCCCAATCAATCGAAGGAGTCTGGGCCGCTGCGGCTCCGGCAAGAATGCAGCAAAAAGATGTCAGGCGCACCAATGGACAGTTCATTGGTCAGAAGTTAGCACAGGTCGTGCCGGTCTGTCGCTTGAATGCGCCGATTGCCTCGGCTGGATGGGTCCTGCGCTGGGTTAAGTAGCGCTCCGAAACGACCGAGCCCTCCTAACTTCCTGTCGAATAAGGGATCCCATGATGGTTCCTCAGATGCCCTTTTGTTCAGCGAGGAGTTTGCCATGCTGAACATCAAACACATCTTGTTTCCCATCGATTTCTCAAATCGATGCTGCGGAGCTGTTCCGTTCGTGGATGCCATTGCCAGCCGGTTTGGCGCGAAAATAACCTTACTCAGCGTGGCGCAACCGTTCTGGTACGCGGGCATGGGCGATCCGGGCGGACCCGTCATGATCGACACCGATGAGATCCTCGACGAGCTCAAGACCAGGCTGGAAGGATCGCTGGTGAAGGAATTCGCGCATCTGCAAGTGGACCGCGTCGCGGAATTGGGCGACCCCGCGCAAGTGATTGTCGAATTCGCGCGCAACAACAAGGTCGACCTGATCATGATGCCCACGCACGGCTACGGACCGTTCCGCAGCCTGCTGCTTGGGTCGGTGACCGCCAAGGTTCTGCACGATGCCGAATGCCCGGTGTGGACCGCCGCGCACGTCGAAGAGTCCCCTGTCCGGGATCACGCGAAAATGCGCGCGATTGTCTGCGCCGTAGACGCCTCGCCGAACAGCATCCCGTTGATGAAGTGGGCCGCCAATCTCGCCAAGGATACCGGAGCGACGCTTCGCCTGGTGCACGTGATCCCGGGCATGGAGGCCGGGGTGCCGAAGCAAATGGACGGGCAACTGGAAGAGGATCTGCGCCTGGAAGCCCGCAAGCGGATCGAAGAGCTGCAAAAGGCGGCGCGTATCGAAGCGCCGCTGTGCGTGACCATTGGCGCTGTCGCCGATGGCGTCCGCGAAGAAGCACGGCGTCATGGAGCCGACCTGGTGGTGATCGGCCGTGGCGTTTTGAATGAAACCCTGGGACGTCTTCGGACTCACGCCTACGGAATCATCCGGCACGCTCCCGCGCCTGTAATCAGCGTCTAGAGGCAGCGCGTCACAGACCGCTCTATTGCAGGTTGTGCTTTTTCAGTTTGTAGCGAAGGGCGTCGCGTCCGATTCGCAGCAGGCGGGCCGCCTGGGATTGATTCCCCGCCGACGCTTCTAGCGCGCGGAGGATGAGCAGCCGCTCCTGCTCCTCGAGTGTTCCGACATTCGCGTCGGGACCCACGGAGACAGGTTCCAGGGTCTGGGGAATCGGCCCCGAGGCGTTATGCAGATACGAGGGAAGATCGGGCACGTCGATCGTCTCGCCCATGGCCATCATGGACGCGTGCCCGATCACATTCTCCAGTTCGCGTACATTGCCCGGCCAGGTGTGTAGCGACAACAGAATCTGGGCGCGATGCGTCAGGCCCTGAATCGGCTTCCGATACTGCGTGGCAAATTTTGATATGAAGTGCCGCTCCAGCAGCGGCAAATCCTCCTTGCGGTCCGCGAGCCGGGGCACTTGAACCTCCACCATCGAAAGCCGGTAATAGAGATCCTCTCGAAAGTGCTTTTCGGCGATCGCGGTGCGCAAGTCCCGATTGGTCGCGGCAATTACACGCACGTCCACTTTGCGCGCCGTAAGTGATCCGACGCGCTGGACTTCCTGATTCTGCAAAACGCGAAGAAGCTTCGCCTGCGTGGCCAGCGGCATGTCGCCGATTTCGTCGAGAAACAGAGTGCCGCCGTGCGCGTGCTCGTATAAACCGGCCTTGTCGGTGGTTGCGCCAGTGAAGGAACCCTTGACGTGACCGAACAATTCGCTCTCAAACAGGGTCTCGACTACCGCGGAACAATTTAGGACCACGTAACGACCGGACGCCGCCGGACTCAGCTTGTGCAGCGCCTGCGCGATCAAATCCTTTCCCGTCCCGGTCTCGCCCGTGATCAGCATCGCGCGATAATGCGGTGCGACGCGCCGGACCTTCGAAAACAGATCCCACATCAGCGGGCTTTTTCCGATGATGCCCTCGAATTCGGCGCTCGCCAGCAGTTCGTCTTCAAGCTGGACGGTGCGCTGCCGCTTTCTGGCCTCTTCAACCAGCTTCCCAATGCGCTCTCGTAATGCCGAGATCGAAATTGGCTTGTTCAAATAATCCGACGCGCCCTTCTTGATCGCCTCGACGGCGGACTCCGTAGAGTAGTGCGCTGTCATCAGGATCACGTCGATCGACGGATCGAACTCCATGGTCCGTTCCAATACTTCCAAGCCGCTCATACGAGGCATCACCAGGTCCGTCAGCACGATCTGCGGGCGCCGGCTATGAATCAAGTCCACTCCCGCCTCTGGATCCGACGCCGTCATAATCTCGACGCCTTGCTGCGCGAGCGCCGACGAGAGCATCTCCAGGCTGCCCTCATTGTCATCAATAATCAGTAACGAAACCGACGGCTTGGCGGCGATCATCTCAAAAGGCGCTCCACCTCATCACGTAACAGGGTAAGACGGATTGGCTTGGTAATGTAACCGGTAAACCCGATCGACAACGCGCGCTCGCGATCCCCCTGCATTGCGCTGGCGGTTAAGGCCACGATCGGAGTTTCCGCGAACTGCGGGTCGCGCCGCAGCTCCTGGATCACGCCAAAGCCATCCAGGCCCGGCATGTGCAAATCCAAAATAATCAGGTCCGGCCTCGACTCGCGCGCGCAGCGCAACGCCTCGTTCCCGTCCACTGCTTCAATTACCGTATAGCCCGTGTTCTCGAGCACTGTGCGCACCAGTTCGCGCCCCGTCGGCTTGTCATCCGCGATCAGGACTGTTTTCATGCGCGCCCGCTATCGAATGGAATCGTAAAGCTGAAGCGGCTTCCCTTGCCAGGTTCGCTTTCCAGCCAGATCTTTCCACCGTGCTCTTCGACCAGACGCTGCGTGATCGCGAGCCCGAGGCCGGTGCCTTCCCGGACGCCCTTCGTGGTATGTCCGACCTGGTGGAACTTGTCGAAAACCGCCTGGTGCTCCGCCTGCGGGATGCCGATGCCGGTATCGGTAACCGAAATCTCCACACACGCCTCGCGCTGACTGGCTTCCACGCGGATATTCCCTCCTTCGGGAGTAAACTTCACCGCATTGCTTAAAAGATTGAACAGGATCTGCCGCACCCGCACTCGATCCGCATAGAGTTCCCGGTCGATCGCGACCACGGTCTCGATCCGAATCGATTTCACGGCGGCCTGCGGGTTGATCGAGGACAAGACTTCGTCCATCGGCTGGCGGATATCGAAAACCTCCGGCCGCAATTCCAGCTTCCCCGCCTCGATCTTGCTCAAATCGAGCACATCGTTGATCAGCTCCAGCAAATGCAGCGAATCTTTGTGAATATGGCCGACGAACCGCTTCTGTTTATCGTTGAGTGGACCTTCCAGCTCCTCCGATAGCAATTCCGAAAAACCGATAATCGTGTGCAGCGGCGTGCGAAGTTCATGGCTCATGCCGGCGAGAAACTCGCTCTTCAAACGGTTGGCTCGCTCCACTTCCTGATTACGTTCCGCCAGTTCCAGGTTCTTCGCGGCCAGTTCCTGGGTATAGCCTTGTTGGATGGCTTTGATCCGGTCTTCCGCCAGCTTTCGCTCGCTGATGTCGCGAATAATGGCGGTGACCCGGAAGCCGCCCTCGGATTCCACCGGGCTGAGGCTGATTTCCACTGGAAACCGTGAGCCATCCTGCCGCTGACCCAACAACGAGAGTCCGCTCCCCATTGGACGTGTCTGCGGCTTGTTCCAATAATCCTCCCGATGGTGAACATGAAAAGCGCGGAGATCCTCTGGAATCAGAAATTCCACTGGCTTGCCGAGAAGTTGGTCCCGCGTATACCCGAACAGCTTTTCCGTCACGCGATTCAACAGGATGATGCGGCCCTGGCGATCGATTTCGATGATCGCGTCGGGCGCCGCCTCCAGCAACTCGCGGAAACGCCGTTCGATCTGTACCTCTTTCTCCAGAGCCATCAACTTGACGATCCCCCGCTCCATCTCCAGGTGCGGCGTGATGTCGTTAAGAATGGCAACCGTACCCTCCACATTTCCTCGTTCGCTTTTCCAGGGAGAAACCCGCACCTCCAGATCGACCGCGGATCCGTCCTTCTTGTGCGCGCGCTGCCTCTCATCCCCCGCTTTACCGGGCAATTCCAGGTCCACAGGCGGACGCTGGCCGATCATCTCTTCTTCAGTCCAGCCAAATATCTGCCGGGCTCCATTACTCCAGAGGCGGATCAGGCCTTTGGTGTCCACGGCAATAACCCCAAATGAAGAGGCGTCTAGCAGGGCCCTGAGTACTTCTGCAGGATGGCTCCCGGGCATGAGTCCTCTTGTACCACACTCGCGGCAGACCGTCATGGGCTCGGAATTGCACTTAAATCAGTGTGAGGAGAGTTTCAATGTCGACCATTTGGAAGAGTGCGGTTGCTCTGGCGCTTTTGTTCGGAGGCTTGTCCATCAACGTAAAGCCCGTGTATGGCAAGCCGGAATATTCGAAAAAAGAAAAGAAGGGCTGTACATTCTGTCACGTAACCATGGGCAAGCCGGATCTGAACGACGCCGGCAAGTACTACAAGGATCACGACCACTCGCTCGAAGGCTATCAAGCGAAGTAGGTCCACGCTGCGTCATTTGGCGCAAATGCGTCCGCGCAGCAGAGTCAATAGACTCTTGTTGCCCCAAGTGTCTTTGTAACCGGATCGTCAACAGTTTTCAGGTAAGATCGGAGTGCGGCTGAGTTCCAGCCGCATAATCCGCGAGATGGCGTCCTTTGCCGCCGGGACAACCGAAATGATCCCCGATGACGAAATTCACAAAATCAACGCGTATTGGCGCGCGGCCAATTACCTCTCAGTTGGCCAGATATACCTCTACGACAATCCCCTGCTGACGGAACCGCTGCGGCTGGATCACGTCAAGCCGCGGCTGCTGGGCCATTGGGGAACCACGCCTGGTCTGAACTTCATCTACGTCCACTGCAACCGTCTGATCAAGAAGCTCGACCTCAACATGATCTACATCTGCGGCCCCGGTCACGGCGGTCCGGGGATGGTCGCCAACACGTATCTCGAAGGCACGTACAGTGAGCTGTTCCCGAATATCACACAGGATGCCGAGGGAATGAAGCGGCTGTTCAAGCAATTTTCGTTTCCCGGCGGGATTCCCAGCCACGCCGCTGCCCAGACTCCCGGATCGATCCACGAAGGCGGCGAACTCGGATATTCGCTGCTGCACGCGTATGGAGCCGTGTTCGACAACCCGGACCTGCTCGCGTGTTGTGTGATCGGAGATGGCGAGGCCGAAACCGGAGCGCTCGCCACCAGTTGGCACTCGAACAAATTCCTGAATCCCGCGCGCGATGGCGCTGTCATCCCGATTCTCCATCTGAACGGA
>Ga0209579_10000885_pt1 | contig 26693 bp, 26 predicted proteins | sample Coa_R1_2_FD_187152 | JGI IMG/M metagenome (GOLD analysis project Ga0209579, IMG submission 187152) | Surface soil microbial communities from Centralia Pennsylvania, which are recovering from an underground coalmine fire - Coalmine... | ecosystem: Environmental > Terrestrial > Soil >... | reverse complement strand
CGCGCAATCGCACTCGCAACGCATCCTGCGGGTCGCGATGATGCTCATAGCGGAGAGTCGCACGATCCACAGGAATCAGCCCCGCCGCGCGCCGCTGGCTTAAATCATGAGCTTGTTGAGCCCACTCCGCCAGCTCGCGACGCATGCAGGCTTCAGAGCTTTTTTGCGACGATCTCCTGCAGGATGTGCCGATCGAGGCTCAGGTCCGCGACCAACCGCTTCAACTTGTTGTTCTCTTCTCGCAGCTGACGGAGCTCCCGCAGCTCGTTCAGACCCAGGCCCGCGTACTTCTTCTTCCAGAGGTAGAAGCTCTGCTGACTGATGCCATGCTTGCGGCAGACCTCCACTACGGTCGCACCTGCTTCAGCTTCCCGAAGCACCCGCAGAATCTCTTCCTCCGTGTGTCCTCGCTTACCCATCCCAGCCTCCTCCTCGTCTCTTCCAGACAACCACCGAGGCCACGAACTCTCAACTTCAAAACGGAGGAGTTTTTGGGTTTTGGGTCACCGCAAGATGATCTGGTCCTTCTGGGGGGTCGGCACTGCGCCATCGAGATCCTCGACGACCTCCGTCGTCTCATCTCCGTACCTGTAGACGAGTTGCTTCGCGTCTCTTGAAGCCATCTCTGTAGTGCAGAATCTGCTCGAGTACGAGGACGTCAACCTTATCTTGATCGGCACGCTTCAGACCATCAGCCAAGAATTACGCCCGTACGCCCGGGCAATCATCGAGTTGGACAAGGTCGCTCCGCAAATCAGCCGCGTCTGATCTGATCTATGGAATGGAGGAAGCGGAGGAGGAGCCGGTCATGAGAGAGACGTTACGATTTTTGGGTTTTGATGTCCGTGCCGAAACGATCGCTGTAGCGGTAGCGGAGGCAGATGGCGAGGTGCGCAGCCTAGGGACCATCGCTAACCGGGAAGATTCGATCCGGAAGTTCATTCGCAAGCCGAATTCTTTGGTCGTGCCTTTCGCTCACCGCGCCCACCGACCACGCTCCTAGTGGATGCACGATTCGTTGGCGGTTTTGACGTAGGAATGAGAGTGTCGAGGACCGCTTTGGTTCGGAATGAGGCCGATTCCGCGCAATATGAGCAACATCTTGTGTGCGCTTCGGTTTTTCTCAATTATGCCGACCACTCCTAAGGACTGCCAAGAGAAAACTCTTGGGAGGAAGCGGCATAAACATTCCACCATCGCCCGACGTCCCCCGTAGCGGGTCCTGGCCTCCGGATCAGGATCCGCGGCCTTTAAAGGCAATGAATAAGGATGCGCCAGATCGCTGAGCGGGCCGCGCAACGAAGTTTGACCGCCCCGAGCGCGGAAATCTATCTTGAGCGTCCAATGATCGATCCTATTGCACGTCCAAGATCTCTATTCGGCTGCAAGATTGACATGGCGCGTGAATCGCACTATCTGAAAACTCCTAACAAATAGCACACCAGCAGAATGACTAAAACTGTACCAAGCTCAATGCCGGTGCCCCCGGCCCGCGCCGCATAGCGTAGGTCCTCTTCTCTCTAGGGCCCGCAACTCCCGATTTAAGTCACGAAACTGATTACACGCCGTGTCTTGTCCCCAGCTTCAGGAAATGTGCCCGACGCTGGTTTCATGAGGCTCTTCATAATCGGCAAACTCTCGTCTTAGATGTCGCAGGCACAGACACAAAAGGCCGATCACTATTGACCAGCTTTCTGCTGCTTGAGGGTTGATTATGGCTATTCGCGAGGTTTTTCTGACGTAAAATCTCGTAAACAAACAGGGTTTCAGGAGGCAAAGATGAATCTGGATCTGCTCGATCCTAAAGTGATCGTTCTAGTTGCGGCGCTGGTTGTGGTCGCAGCCATCCTGGTTTGGCTATACGTGCGAAATCGCAGGCGTACCACAGCGGGCCTACGCCACAAGTTCGGTCCTGAGTATGACAGGGCGGTGCTGGCGCACGGATCAGAAAGAAAAGCTGAATCGAAACTGGAGGACCGCGAGAAGCGAGTTGAAAAGCTCAAGATCCGCGATCTTGACCCGTCAGAACACGAACGTTACTCGAAACAGTGGGAAGCTGTGCAGTCCCGCTTTGTCGATTCCCCAAAGGGTGCTGTAGCGGAAGCTGACGACCTCGTGTCCTCCGTTATGAAAACCCGTGGCTATCCGGTATCCGATTTCGATCAACGAGCCGCCGACATTTCTGTTGATCATCCCAGAGTAGTGGAGAACTACCGCTCTGCACATAAGATTGCGCTGCGGCTTGGGAAGGACCAAACAACCACCGAAGATCTAAGGACGGCGATGATTCACTACCGTTCTCTATTTGATGAACTGGTGCAGGTACCAACGGTCCTGGCAAGGACAGCGGTGGCATGATGGAAGAACTTAAGACCATAGAAAGTGAGATGACGGCGGCCGACCTAGCGAACAAGTGGCGCGCCAAAGCAGTTTGAAGGACCCAAGCTTGTGAAGGGTCCCGAATCGGAAGGATCGGCTCGAGCGACTGCAGCTTCGGAAACTATTCCCTTGTTCTCTGAATCCGAAATGGGAGAGTTCCGCTCGCCGTGGATCAAGATACAGACTTGTTTCGTTGACGAGCCGCGCGGGACGGATAAAGACGCCGACAAACTGGTCATAGCGGTGATGCAGCGACGCGCTGAAGGCTTCGCTAATGTGCGTTCAGGACTGGAAAAACAGTGGGACCGCGGCGACAACGTGTCGACTAAGGACCTCCCTCCGGCTTGCTCTGAAGCGCTATCGTTCCTTCTTTGACAGACTGCTGAATCTGTAAAGACGAACCCGCTAACGGATGCAGATGGAAGACCCCGACAAGCGGAACCCTTGAACATGTGTCATTTAACGAAAAGGGGAATCGAAGTATCAAGGAGCTACTATGAATCAAATGATCAGAGTGTTTGCACTCCCTATTCTGGCAGCGACCTTCACTTGCCTGCCCGCGTTAGCGCAGGACCATCCGGACCAGGATCGCCACGATCAAGCACAGTCGCAGAATAGCCACGATAACGGCACTTATCGCCAGCACCCTGAGTGGAAGAAGGGCTCCCGAATACAACAGGAGGACTGGAATCGCGGAGAAAAGGTGGACTACCAAGCGAATCACCTGCAGCGCCCGCCCAAGGGGCACGAGTGGCGGCAGATTGATGGCAACTACGTTCTTGCCAACCAGGACGGCACGATTGCCTCGGTCCGGCCCGCTCCCCGCAATCACGAGCCCAGCCACGACCAGCATCCGCAGTAAACGCGCTTAGCAGAAACGGCGATTCGCTGGCTCAGTGAACAACAATCCTGGGTCTCAGCGTTGAGGCCTGGGATTTGTTTGATCTCTGAGGCGTTGCAGACCTCGTGGCGCATTCAAAACAATCCCAAGCAAGCGATGAAAGATCGCGGGCACGGTTCTCCCGCGGTTCATCTTCAACTCTGACGAGAGATATTCGAAGCAGCAGTTCGGGCGGCCAGATCGTAGGGACTATGCAAGCCGCCTATTCAGGAGATCGATATAACCCGAGAGAGGGTTTACATCGGAGTCGATGCTCTCGAGTGACCAACAGGATCGGGGTGAAGCGGGCGTCGACCTTGCACCGAACGGGCAGGGCTCCGCATTCCCAGTTTCGCCGCACTTTAGGTATTCGGCTCTCGCGGCAACGACCGCCACCGGTTTGTCTGCAGTAGAGAACGCCGAGCGGAGAGCATGGTCCACGAAGTGAATTAGAACAGGAGAAAAGAAGACCCAGATGCCAACCGTTCCTCAACTGGCAGGCCTAAGTTGGCGGGAGTTGTTTCGCACTACCTGGCGGGAGGCAGCTAAGAGTCAGCATGGTTTCGAGGCTAAGCTCGGCTTCGGATTCACAAGCCATCCTCATGAAGTACGTGGGAGAAGTTCTACCATCGGCTGCTTCCAACCTCGTACGACAAGTGCTGGCACAGACAGCCGTCAGCAGGAGGGCTTGGTTTGCGCTGCTCTTCGCGCTATGGTCCTCTTCATCGGCGACCGCCGGACTTATCGAAACTCTCAACCAGATATATGACGTGAAAGAAAGTAGACCCTGGTGGCAGCGTCGTCTTATTGCCGTGGGCCTCGCACTAGCCATGGGTGTACTCCTTACCGCCGCGCTGATGATTGTGGTGTACGGTCCAGCAATCCTGCACCATGTGCTGAATATTTCTTCAACTCTATTCGTCTTTAAGATTGCACAGTGGCCCGCCGCGGGATTTCTGCTCATTCTGGCGCTTCTCGGTCTCTACCGCTTCGCCCCGAATATTCGGCAACAGAGATTGAAATGGCTGCTTCCCGGGAGCGTTTTCGCGGCAGTCGTGTGGATGGTCGCCTCAATTTTGTTCAAGGTGTACGTCCGTCACTTCAGTCATTTTGGGCTGCTTTATGGGTCGCTCGGCACGCTCATTATCCTGATGTTCTGGTTCTACCTGAGCGGAATCGTGATTCTGGCCGGCGGTGAGATCAATGCCACTCTGGAAGACGCTGCCGCCCGACACAAGTCTCCAGGAGCGAAGAGGCACGGACAGCGCTCACTCACGACGTTGCTAGAGTAACTCAAATCCTTTTCGACGAGAGGAACCGGTCGCACGAATCATAGCAGTGGCGCCGAAGGTGGATTCGAGCGAACGGTTCCGCGCACATATAGCAAATAGTCGGCGGCCGCAGCCTTAACGCACCTCGTTTTCGCTTGAAGCAAACGATGCGGCTTAACGTCACGAATACACTGCAAGGGCACGTGATGTCGCTTTTGGGAGTCGAGGTGCATCCCGCTTCGATCGAAGCCATCTAAATACTCAGGTGAATTCGTTCTCAGAGGTTGCTATGGCAGAGAAGGCTCTCACCGAAAAGGACAAGCAAGGTACATCGCGAGACCAGCATCTGTGGCCATTCATCGATAGGTTAGTGCATGAAAATCCAGAGGATGTTCGGCAAGGCCGCAAGCCGTCGTCGCCCACCGGTCTTCAAATGGGTCGCGCGCAAAATGGGTCAGGTATGGTTTGGACTACCGCGATCTTTATGGCCATCTTCCATCTGGGCGCTATTGCAGCGTTGTTCTTTTTCAGCTGGACCAACCTGATTGTCGCGGCAGTGCTTTATATTCTCGCTGTCGATTGCGGTATCGGCATGGGTTATCATCGCCTTCTGGTGCACCGCGGCTACCAGGTGCCGAAAGCCGTCGAATACTTCCTGACTGTCGGCGGCACTCTGGCCCTGGAAGGAGGTCCGATCGCCTGGGTAGCCACGCATCGCGTTCATCATCAGCACAGCGATCACCTTGGCGATCCCCACACTCCACGGGAGGGCACCTGGTGGGCGCACATGGGCTGGATCATCACAGGCCGTGCGCTCAATACTCAGACTGAGGCCCTCGCCCATTACGCTCCCGATCTCGCCAAAGACCGCGTGCACGTCTGGTTGAGCAAATACCATTGGGTCCCGTTGACCATTCTGGGGATTGGGCTGCTGCTGGTGGGAACTCTTGCCGGAGGAATCAGGGGTGGAGTAGGCCTTTTCTTGTGGGGTATATTCCTGCGCGTTACTCTCGGCCTTCATGCCACATGGCTCGTGAACTCCGCAACCCATCTCCATGGAGGACGTCGCTTCGCAACCCGGGATAAGTCTCGCAATAGCTGGTGGGTGGCGCTGCTTACCGGGGGCGAGGGTTGGCATAACAATCACCACGCGAATCCGGTTTCAGCCCGGCATGGTCTTGCGTGGTATGAGTTCGACCCCAATTATTACGGCATTTGGCTGCTGGAGAAACTGCGGCTTGCGAAGCACATCCGGATCGCGAAATTCACGCGGAGGGACCCAGATCCAACGGTGTCCAGGAAGACGCACATGACAACCTCTTGATACCTTGTCTGTAGGGTCTCACCGCAAGCAGATCTTGGTGGATGTACGGTCTCTTCAAGCTCTAGTTGCTCGGCCTACGTGAGGCCGGAGAGCCTTGCGCCCACCTCGGCTGCAAGTCCAGTGCTTGCCACACCAGCACCATTCCATCTCCGAGAAGCGTATCCTCAAAGTAATAGCGAGTGAAAATCAGGTATCCCATGGGCAGCAAAGTGGAGAACCGGTTCGACTCCACCGAAACGTCGCCGTGGATGCGTCCCTTTGTGCCGCGTCGTTTCCTGAGCAACGGCCATCTGCAGACCATTGTCGGCAGCTTTCTGCCGCGCACCAATCCCTTGCCCGAGCCGGAGAGTCAACTGATCGAGGTGGAAGCTGCAACCTCGGCTTGCGGTGCAAGTTTCGTGCTGTGTCACTGCCATTGGCAACCCGCCGATGTTCGAAGTGAACGACTGACCATGGTGATCGTTCACGGGCTTGAGGGATCTTCCTCTTCTCCGTATGTGCTGGGGAACTCGTCACGTGCCTGGAAAGCCGGCTGCAACGTCGTCCGCATGAATATGCGGAGCTGTGGCGCCGGCGAAGATTTATCTCCCACTATTTATCACGCCGGCCGCTCCGAAGACGTCGCGACAGTGATGGCCGAATTGGCCCGCAAGCACTTTATTCGCAGTTTCGCGCTGGTCGGCTATTCCATGGGAGGCAACCTGGTTCTCAAACTAGCCGGCGAGTTGGGCGCCGCGCCGCCGCCCTATCTCAAGGCTGTCGTCGGCGTCTCGCCTGTCATGGATCTGGTTGCCTCCGCCGCCGCACTGCACCATCCGCAGAACCGCCTTTACGAGAGCAGGTTTCTCACCGACCTGCTCAAGCACTTTCGCCATATGGTCGAACTTTACCCGGATCGCTACTCCGCAGACGGCCTCAACAAGATTCACACCATACGGGAATTCGACGAGCAGGTCGTCGCGCGATACGGCGGCTTCGCGAGCGCAGACGACTACCATCGCACTGTTGCCAGTTCCAACTGGGTGCAGGATATTACCGTGCCCACGCTGATTCTGCAAGCTCTCGACGATCCCTTCATCCGCATGACTTCAGAGACCCGCGGCAAGCTCCTCGCCAACTGCCGCGTCAGACTAATCGAGACTCGGCACGGCGGCCACTGTGCTTTTCTGTCGCTCGAGCCTGGCGAGGCAGGGTTCTGGGCGGAGAGAACTCTACTCGACTTTCTGCTCGCGACGGTAGAAGGCTGACCGCGGCGCCGACTGGTTGGTTGAGATCAGCACGGACTCTCCGATCTCTTCAGCGGGATCATGCTCGATATGCTTCACAGGTCTCGATGATCAGGTTGAACCTCCGCCAACTCTCTGCCATTGTGACGGAGCGGCGTAAAGGCGGTTTGCTTGGCGGGTAGAAAGACAGAAAAACATGTACAAGAACGACCCGGCCGGTGTGCGCTCCAAACTCGTATCGAACCACCAACGCGGTTTACGATACCCGCGACTACCCATAATCCAAGACCTGTCCCTCTTTCTCCTTTTGTGGTGAAGAAGGGCTGATAAATTCGCGCTCTATCTTGCAGTGCAATACCACTCCCGGAATCGGCAATCGAAATGCAGTAGCCGTATGAAGCATGAATGTCACAGAGCCAGCGTGGTGCCGGATATAGATGAATGATGACCTGGCCGCCTTTGGGCGTGGCATCAAACGCATTGAGCAACAGGTTTGTCACCGTCTGTACAATTTCACTTCGGAAGGCCAGAATGGTTCCATCCGTCTCAAAGCGCTGATGAACAACAATTCCTTGCCTCTCAGCTTGAGGGCGGTAAAATTCCAATACTTCGCGGAGTACCGCTTCCACTTTGAATACTGCAGGTTTGTTTCCGTCACGATGAAACTTGAGAGCCTGAGCAGCAATGCGACGCAGACCCTGCAACTGTTCTTCTAGGGTGGCGACGTAAACTCGTGCCTCGGGACTGGTTTGGAGGGAAGCTAGCAGATATACCAGATTCGTCATTGCTTCTAAAGGGTTGTTAATCTCGTGGGCCATGGTTGAGGCGAATCTCGCGGTTACAGCCAGCTTTTCGCTATTCACCAGGGCACGTTCCATCCTTTCCCGATCTGCGATTTCAAGTTTCAGTTGCGCATTCAGCCTCTCTGCCGTTTCCCTGAGTTCATGCTGGTGCACCCCTGACAACAGCAGTTGCTCATTCACAGCGACTGCTCGCTGATGGAATTGGGTGGTCTCCGTCACTTGCATCATGACTCCCACGGGGTGATCCTCTGCACCGCGGACGGGCCACATGGTGTACGACCTACGAGCGAAATGTTCTTCTGTCCGTTCCGGCTCTGTCTGGATTGTGACTTCTCCCGTGGTATATACGTGGTTCAGCAATGCAAGGCAGCCCTCCCAGGTCACGACCTCAACGAAGGGCTTCCCAATTAATTCATCTTTGCTCTTCGAGGCCAGCCGGCAAAAGGCAGCGTTGACGTAGCGCAGGATTTGATTAGATCCCGCCAATGCAGCTATCGGTAAGGGCGAAGTATCCAGAATTGAGCGCTCGATGCTCGTCACATCGGGCTTCCAATCAAGACGAAGGTTGGCATCGACCTCTGGATTCTCAGACGATTCCTTAGGTCTGATTCTTGATTTCCGAATCATGGGAGGACCGTTCTTCCTGAGCGGACCGGCTCGAACGTACAGGAAGTCCGCTAATAAGGCCCTGAAAACCTGTAAGGCGTTGGTCTACAATCACCACACCCTTCGAAGTGATTTCATACTCGCGGATATCTTTGGCATGATTTCCACCGCGCATCTTGATAACGGCCATAATCTTGCGAAGCTGATCATTGATCGATACATACCGGAGCCTGATGATGTCATCGCAAAGGAAAGAGATTGAGTAGGTGCTGAATGGAAACTCGGTAAAAGATTCATCGACTTCAACAGTGCTTAGAATCGTCACCCCGATGCCTGTCAGAGCGAAGATCATGCGGTAGAGCGATTCGCGAAAGTCGGCGCGGAAGCCGGGCGACAGAGCCATCTCAAAACCCGCCAGGGAATCGATCACGAGACGCCTGGCGCCGATCTTCTGTACAGCGTCGAGAATCGAGTGCATGGTTTCGTCCACCGAGAGATCCAGAGGACGGAGATAGAGGATCGTGAGCTTCCCGTCTTTCTGTGGCGTTTCCAGATCCAATCCCAAACTGACGGCCCGCTCCGCATACGCTTGTGGGCGTTCTTCAAAGACTGCCACGATTCCCGGTTCTCCCTGGCGTATTCCTTCAGCAATAAATTGGGTCGCAAGGACGGACTTCCCCGTACCCGAAGAACCTGCTACGAGGACACTATCGCCTTCTCGCACTCCGCCATCGAGCATCTTGTCGAGCTCAGGAACACCGAAAGAGAGTCGACGCTGGCCGACCGGATTTTTCACGCGTGCAGTCAACCCAAACGTGCGCGAGAATGCCTGAATCCCGGCGTTGGTTATGCGGAACGTGTGCAATCCCGGCACGGAGGCCTGGCCGCGGAGTTTGATGATCTGCAACTTTCTCACGATGGAATTTCTCTCTGCGGTCTGGCGCAGCCAGAACAGCCCATCGGCGACGGTAAAGACGGGATTGTCGCGTAGTTCTTCCTCCGCATACTCACCGATCAGGAAAGTTGTAGCTTGCCAACTGGCCAGAAACAGCGCCAACCGTTGAATGAAGGATTGCAGGTCCATGTCGCTTTGCGGCTTCCGCACCATGGTGCGGAATGAGTCAACAACCACCACAGCAGGATTGGCCTTTTCAACTTCCTTTGTGATCTCGTCCAGCACCGCACCCAGGTCCTTCTCCAGGACAACCTGACTAAGGTTGATGAAACGGATCGACTCCGGCAACTTGGCAGGATCAAAGAATTTGTACTGCTGCTGGTATCGCAGCATCTTCAGGGCGGACTCGCCGAGGACGGTGAAATAAAGAGCAGGGCGCTCTGGAGTGGCATTGGCGAATACGAATTGGTGCGCCAGCGTCGTCTTACCGCTTCCGGGGGCACCTGCGATGATGTTGAACGAGAACTCCGGAAGACCGCCACCCACGATGTCATCGAGACCCGGAACTCCTGTCGGGAGCTTGTTGATTTTCACTTTATCGTCTGTGCTCACGCTTTTCTCCCGTCCTTCGGATTGTCATTATCGAATTCTGCATCCGGCCATACATTGAGTACCAAATTCATCGTTAAGGCTTCGCCAAGGAACATAAGGAGCAACCCGAGTAAGCCAGAAATGAAGATGACCCCTTCCTCGTCAATCCAATCCCCGTTAGTCTTCATGGGAGGCTCAATCCCGTTTGCTCTTTGCAATCTCCCATCCGCGGCCACTTGAACCGCGCGGAGACCGGGAACCTCCGACCGAGCCAGAGTCAAAGCACGGGAAGCAAGTGCTTGAAAACCGGCTACTCCGACGAGTACACAAAGGTTCCCGCGCAATTTCTCGTACACGCGGACAGTTGCAGGCTCCGCTGGCTCGGAGGTGTTGCCCGCACTGGCTTCGTGATGGAGCAGCCGATGCGCTAAATCTCGCATTTCCGGGAGAGTGGTCATGTTCGACGGCGCTTCGCTCCAGGGGGAAGATTCCGATATCCGTTGCACCCGAGGTTCAGGGAGACGACAGCCTCTTTTCGCAAACGAGTTCGCTATTAAGCTTTTCTTCATCCAGATGCAAATCCAACTGTTCGGATCTGGACGGAAAACTGGCGAAACTCAATTCATATAGCGATTCGTTTGTAGGTCCGGTGCGTCTTGCGAGCCGCCGGCTTTGCTTCGAATGAGCGTGAAAACGTCCAGAACGGTCGCGATACTGCGAAGGTTGCCAGCCACACTCATAAGCCCATCTTCCATCCCGGGGTGTCTGTCCGCTAGGGTTTCAATGTGCTCGCTTACGCTCCTCAGCCGGTCAATTTCCAGTAGAAGATCCTCGAAAACCGCAGCCCTTGCCGCTTCATCGGCCGTCGAGGGTATCGGGTCCCCTGCGATCGTGGCCGACCCGCTCATGCCGTCGACTTGAAGCCGCAGATCTTCGATTAAACGCAGCGTAGTTGTTTCACCGAGGAACGTAAGAAACAGTCCGAGCAGCTGCGCAATCAGAAGGATTCCGGCCTCACCGTTCTCCTCTTTCTGGGCCTCAACTTCGCCGAGACCACGCAAGTCTCCATTCGCAGTAATCTGAACGGCTCCGAGCCGGGGAGCCTCCGACTTGGCCAGAGCCAACGCACGGGAAGCGAGCGCCCGAAAACCATCCACTCCAACGGAGGCGCCGAGCTGTTGTCGTAGCCTCTCATAAACGCACACAGTCGCGGGCCCGGATTGCAGGGAGTTCGTACCCGCATCTGTCACGGAAGCCACCAGACTACGGGCCAAATCACGTGTCTTTTGTCGAGGAAGCATCGATTTCATTCCTTGTTCGCGCGCCATGGCGTTGCCTCGCCAGCGGCCTTTATCTCAATGGAATTTTGTTGCTGGCGGCCGTACTGCGGCCGACCTGATGAGATTCGGCGCGAATCGAAGCTCCATTTTGCCGGTACTAAACCAAGATACTTGAAAGATTTCCCGAAAAGTGACCAAAATTGACCAATTCGCCTCCGGCGTAGGTGAGATCCCGGGGAATGGCCTTGATGCGCCCGGCCGAATCTGATTGAATTGAAAGCGGGCTATCCAGCATTACAGGAATACGTTAGCGATCGAGAGCTATTTGTGGATCGGACGTTTCCCGTTGTTAACCTGAAGGCGATGCTGGCTAGCACCCTCCGGCCATCGTTCGTCAAAGAACGCAACCGAGGGAGGCCCATCAATGGCCGATGTCGAAGAACGTCGATTCGATGCCGCCGCCTTCTTGGCGAGCGCCGGTCTAGGGCGAAGAACCTTCCAACTAGCGCCGAAGGAAACGTTCTTTTCGCAGGGAGATCCCGCGGACTCGGTCTTCTATCTTCAGAAAGGGCGTGCAAGAGTCACAGTTGTTTCTGTGGGCGGGAAGGAAGCAACTATTGCGCTTCTTTCCGCCGGTGACTTTGTGGGAGAAGAGTCGCTTGCGGCGATTACTGGGGTCCGTTTGGCAACGGCCACGGCCGTTACAGCCTGCACTACTCTCAAAATAAGCCGGCAAGAGATGATCCATGTGATGCACGAGGAGCACAGCTTCTCAGACCTCTTTTTAAAGTTCATGCTACAGCGCAGCATGCGCATTCAAGCCGATCTGGTCGATCAGCTTTTCAACTCGAGCGAAAAGCGGCTTGCGCGAATACTCCTGTTGATGGCGGAATTTGGCAAGCCTGGCGAACGGGAACAATGCATTCCCAAAATCTCGCAGGAAGCCCTCGCGGAGATGATCGGCACTACGCGCTCTCGCGTGAGCTTTTTCATGAATCGATTTCGCAAGCTCGGATTTATCGAATACAACGGCCGAATCCGAGTTCATAGGTCGCTGCTAAGCGTTGTTCTGCACGATCAGCTTCCGGGAGCTTTGGCGAAAGCGCGGCGCGCGCGAAGCGCCTAAGGAGGTCAGCTTTCTTGGGAATCTAGACCACTGCCCCACGTGCGGGTTGGGAGCCGTTCTCGGTCGGTTCTGTGGTTCATCCAGACGGCGTCGAAACCTTGGCAGATGTGGGCTCGTTCCGCGCCTTCGAGTTCGGCGTCTGTCGCCTCCGTGGCAATCGTTACGAAGCAACGTCTGCAAATCGAATCTATCGTCCCGTCCGAGTTCTTCCTGTGCGGGAAGGCTATGTGGATCTTTTCGGACAAGGTATCCTCCCTCTGAGGCGTTCAAGTTTGAGATCTGAGGGAATTCTCGCAGAGGTCCGGGTCACGGGGATGGTCAATGCCGTACACTTTTGATTGGAAATTTTTGACTTTGACGTCGCGGAATTTGCTATTGCCGTAAAAGGGGGCAGCGTGGCAGAACCATGCTTCGTTAGGAAGGACTCAGCTCCGGCCGTCTGCGGCGTTCACAATGCGCCCCTCGTCAGGCGGCAACTCCCCGATCAATTGATTGCGTCGGGCTACAAGGGCTTTACGTTCCTCGTCTGCCCCGTGAGCGGCAAAGTGCTGGATGACGCCGCACCCACGAAGAAGTACAACGCAGAATTTTCGGCGTGAGGGGGCGGCGAAGGGCGCGGGCGAGCAAAGGCCGGCTGAGAACGAGCTTTTCATTGGTTCGATGAGCGGGATACGCTCATTTGGACACTATGCCGGTCTAAGTCCAAATCCCATCAATCACTCGGTCTAGCGGCGCCAACGAGAGTATCCCCAGCCTCCGCCACCTACCAGGAACAGCACTAGAAGAACAATCAATACGGTTTCCATGTAGCAACCTCACTTTAATGGGGAAGCCGAAAGGATCCTTGTAGCAATCATCCAGCCTCTTCATTGAGGACCATCATAAGAAGTGCCAAAGGCAGATGTCTGGTCACAGTAGACCACTTCGAGAGACGGCAAGGAGCAGGTAGCCCATCTCTCGACGCGGCATCCAGCCGCAATGGTCTGTCCGGTTTCCGCCGAGAGGGCACAACGACGGCGACTGTCAGTTCGACGAGCTAGCCTTTTGGCTTCTGGACTGCAGTTCGTTCACTACCTGTTTCACGTTGGGAACTGAAGAAGCAATCTGCTCGGCCTGAGCGCGCACGGAATGCGAGCTGACCTCTCCAGTGAGAGTGACAACTCCATTCTTGACATCGTATTTAACGGTTCTATGTAATCCGTTCTGGATGAGAGCGGCGTCGAGGTTCTTCTCGATGCCGGTATCGAGATCGGAGTTCATTTCCCTGGCAGCGCTTTCGCCGCCGGGAGGGGTCACGGCGATCTGATTCGCTACAACTTGACCGGCTGCGATCGCCTTCGCGATCGATTCTGCTTGCGATTTCTCTGCATCTGCCGCGACATGTCCGCCAAGGGTGACTACGCCCTTGTCTCGATCCTGGCTCACGGAAACATCTTTGAGCCCGGCTTGATCGAGCGATTTACGGATGCTGCCAGACACATCGGGTGACTGCGTAGCCGTCTGCTGGCACCCCACCAGCAATCCGATGACCGTTAGCGCGAGAAACCCTAACCAGAATACCTTGAGCGATTTCACAGCTGTCCTTTCTCGACCAATCAGCGATTATCCGATCATGAGTACGGAGTTTTCGGTTTGTGTAGATTCAAGTCCTTTAGTCCTATGCCGACTTCAACGGGGTATATGCAGCCCGCCGAAGAAGTAAAGAACTAAGAGAATGATCAGGAGTAGCCCAACGATGCCTACTCCTCCGCCGGCCCCCCATCTCCGGTATCCGTAATAGCCACCGCCGCCACCGAATACAAGCAGCAGCACAACAATGAGCACGATCAATAACATTGAAATTCCCTCTCTGGCTTCCTCGCCTCTGTTTGTCCAAGATCGGACAAGCCGACGACGGCCGCATGTCTATTCCATAGGTAAACGTCGAACAGCGAAGCTCTCTGTAGTAAGCAGTCGATAATAACTTTCGCACCTGGCAAAGTCTCAGGAACAGGCGGCGCAGTCCAAATGACGGTCGCAACCGGGCGACCTTGCGAGCTGCTCCTAAGAGCGTTGCTTAAGTACCTATTTCTCCAGAACCTTTTCGACTTCTCCGACCTTCTTTTGGATTTTTCCGGCCGTCTTTTCAGCATGGCCTTCAGCTTCGAGCTTAGAGTCGCCCATCACTCTCCCGGCCGTCGCTTTGACGGCGCCCTTTACCTCGTGGGCCGCACCCTTTACTTCGTCCTTTGTACCTGTGCTCATCTTTTCTCCTTTTGTGGGCAATCCGCATTGGGTCATAATTTCTGCTGAGAACCCGGGGATGGCGGTTTATCCGAGAGTCTCCAGGCCAAAAGCCCAATCAAGTTAGGGTACAAACGACTGTCGAATCCCGTCTGACCAATATTGCTCATCTTGGTTCCGATCGCCCCACTAAACGCTGAATTGAGGTGGTTCACTTCGGAGCAGCATTTCCGAGTGGACCGGACGCTGATCGAGGGGCGGGTTCACCCAAGGGCTTTCGCAGGAGAGAGTTCCGATGACAATGACGAAAAGGATTTTCGTGGCGAGAAGCGTAGTAACAATACCTGGGCCATGCGCGGAGAGCCGCAATGGTTTGCTTGCTTTCGGCGATTGCCCCGTACGCCGATGAATACACCAAGCAGGCAGCCGCGCTACTGTGTTTGAGCGGGGGCAGTAGGGGTGTTCGCGGCGTATCACCGTAGGTGCAGACAAGGGTTACAAAGAACGACAAAGAGCGCTGCAGCAACCGGATCCGCAGACCCACTCGCCAGCCTGGCTATCCACCAGGATGGAAGATCTTTCCTTGATTCACCGTGTCGCCGTCACCCCGCTTGAGACTACGGAAAACAATTGTGGAGACGATGGTAAGTCCTCCGAGGACGAAGAGTGCCTCATGAATCCCATGGATCATGGCGAGAGGATTGGAAGCGGATGCACCCGGAATAAAAAACGCTGTGGTTAGTCCAGCAGCCGCGACGCCAAAACTGATCGACATCTGCTGCATGGTGCTCGCGATGGAACTCGCGTCACTGGTCTGTTCCTCGGTGGTATCGGCATAGACAAGCGTGTTCATACTCGTATATTGCAACGATGTAAATGCCCCATAAAAAAATGCAAGAAGCACGATAACCCAGACCGGCGTGTGAAGCCCGATCGTCGCAAACAGCGCGAGAAGAACGCCAAGAATAAGGGTATTGGAGATTAATACGCCACGATAACCGATAAGCCTCAGAAGCCGGGCCATGATCATTTTCATGCTCATAGCCGCGATTGCCTGGGGCATGATGAGCAGGCCTGATTGAATGGGCGTGAAGCCGAGACCAACCTGATAGAGAAGCGGTAGGAGAAATGGCACGCCCCCAATTCCAAGACGAGTGAAAAAGCTACCGCTTACGGCTCCGCGGAAAGTACGGATGTTGAACAGGCTCAATCTCAGCAGAGGGAATGGAATGCTTTTCGCGTGGATTCCATAGCCCGCAAGCAACGCGAGAGATAGCGCCAACATACTGGACATCTCACGTGCGCTCAGAGTGTGTTCTCCGAAGATCTCCAGCACGTACGACAGCAAAGCGACCCCCGAGCCGAAGAGGATCAGTCCTACTACATCGAGCGGATGCGTGTGCTCTTCGCGGAAGTCAGGCAGGTGCAGATAGACGAGAACTAAGCCAGCCACGCCGATTGGAATATTCAGAAAAAAGATGAGCCGCCAGTGAAAATACCCGACGATCAGGCCTCCGGCAATGGGTCCGAGCATCGGAGCGACCAGTGCAGGAATGGCAACGAAACTCATGGTGCGTAACAGCTCGGATTTATCGAATGACCGCACCAGGGTCAGGCGGCCTACCGGGACCATCATCGCCCCGCCGCAACCTTGCAGAACACGACAGGCGACGAGCAGATGGATATCGCTCGATATGCCGCAAAGAAGTGATCCGAGCGTGAAGAGGCCGATTGCGGATGCGAACACTCTGCGCGTTCCGAACCGGTCGGCCATCCAGCCACTGATGGGAATGAAGACGGCTAGACTCAGCGTGTAGCTTGCCAGCACGGCCTTCATGCTGAGGGGTACGACGTGGAGTGCCTCTGAAATGGCGGGAACAGCGGTGTTCAGAATGGTCGTGTCCAACGACTCCATAAAGAACGCAACCGCAACCAGCCACGGCAAGAGACGCTTGCTCGCGGCGGACAACTGAGACGCAGACGTAGGATCGATCCGGGGGCCAGGTGAATTCATAGGGAGATCAGGATGATGCAGAATAACCCGCACTTCGCAGCCCGAGTCCTGCATTTGCGAGAGAAATCGCGGCGTCAAACCTGGTTTTCCCCGGCCCTGTCGTCCGAATGCTCCCATCCATAGGGTTAGTGCAAAGCATCTGTCTCTGGGTCGGCCTGCAGGTATCGCCTATCCATTATCGGCCTCGGAGAGAACTATCTCTGGTCTATTTTGCTCATGTCTTTGCTGTGATGACCGGTATAGTTAGCTCGTTACTGCGGATCAGTGCGTTAGATCAAATTGTCGCAGAACGCTATAAGCTGCCCGCGTTTCTCAGCATGCCGCCATCGATGAAGTGTGTGCTTCCCGTAACGTATGCGGCGGTGTCCGAAGCAAGGTAGACCGCAAGTTGCGCAACCTCTTCGGGCTTACCCCAGCGTCCCATTGGAATCTCGGCCAGAATCTGATCATTCAACCGTGCATCGCTCTCGACATCCTTATCGATCGGCGTGTAGATGGCGCCGGGACCAATATTATTCACGGTGATTCCATGCGGAGCCAATTCAACAGCGATCGTGCGCATAAGCATCCGCAGGCCGCCCTTCGTGGCACAGTATGGAGCATTGGTCGGCATAGGGAGATCCTCATGGACTGACGAAATGTTGATAATTCGCCCGCCGCCGCCTTGCTGGATCATCTGTCTGGCGGCCGATTGCGAACAGAGAAACGGCCCCGTAAGGTTCACGGCAAAGATCTTTTGCCATTCCTCGAGCGGATAATCTACAAACGGAATCTTCTTTTCGATCCCGGCATTGTTCACAAAGATGTCGAGCTTGCCGAATGCCGCAACTGTTTTTTGAATAAGTCCATCGACCTCATTCTGGATTGAGATGTCTGCTTCTACGCCCAGCGACTTTCCTCCTAGAGCTTTGATCTTAATGATGGTGTCTTCGGATACAGATGCTTTGCCCACATAATCGACGACAACTGCGGCACCGGCTTCGGCAAACGCGACAGCAATCGCCTGGCCGATACCGGTCCCGGCTCCTGTGACGACCGCCACTTTCCCTTGAAGTCTCATTGAATTACCTCTCTCAGTTTTGATGCCAATCGTCGAGCAGCGGGACTCTAGACTCTCCGTCGAAGAGTTCCTTCATTGCCAGAGTAGAAATCGGTCTGCTATCCGAAAAAGGGCGACAATGAATCGACAAACGGTGCCCAGCAAGCGGCAACAATGCGGGGCGGGACTATCGAAGTGAATCAAGCCGGCATCCTACCTGTATAGGAATGAGGCATAAGAGTGCAGGCAGTCGTTGGCAGGGACGCTTTTGGCAAGCCGGGAATCGAACCCCGATGGACGCACAGCAATAAATCCGGGGTGGGCACAGCGTACTGCGCTTCCAGCCATCTCTGGTTCACCATCTGGAACGGCATCGTAACGGAAGTCTACTACCCTACCGTCGACCGGCCTCAGCTTCGCGATCTCCAATATCTCGTTACCGACGGTAAGACTTTCTTCCATGAGGAAAAGCGCGATCTAACCGTGAAGATGGAGCGCATCTCCGATCATGTGCTCGGCTATCGCTGCATCAATGCGGATGCCAAGGGTCGCTATACCATCACGAAAGACATCATCGGCGACCCGCACCTTCCTTGCCTGCTCCAGCGTGCCCGCATCTCCGGTAAAGACAGGTCCTCCCTCACGGATTTAAAACTCTTCGCTCTCTGTGCGCCACACCTGGAGGGTGGTGGATCCAGTAATAACGGCTACGTCACGAGCGCAAACGGCCAGCGCATCCTGATGGCACAGAGAGGCGGCAAATGGATGGCGATGGGCGCGACCGTTCCCTTTTTGCACCTCTCCTGCGGGTATGTCGGCCTAAGCGACGGCTGGACGGACCTACACGAAGACTTCAGGATGGATTGGGAGTTTGAGCGGGCCAGCGGTGGAAACATCGCACTCACCGGAGAGTTGGATATCAGCAAGACTCCGGAGTTTACGCTCGGCGTTGCCTTCGGGAACAGCGAGCAACGGGCCCTCGCGAATCTGTTGCAGTCTCTTGGAACGCCCTTCGACGAACATTTGGAGAGATACAAAAAGCAGTGGGATGAGACGGCCTCGCATCTACGGCCGCTCAAAAGCGCTTCCATCGACAACGGCAATCTCTATCACAGCAGCTACAGCCTTCTGCTTGCGCATGAAGACAAGTCCTTTGGCCGGCGCCCTCATCGCGTCGCTCGCCATTCCGTGGGGAGAGGCCAAAGGCGACAGCGATCAGGGCGGCTATCATCTTGTGTGGACCCGCGACATGGTCAACAGTGCAACGGCTCTGCTTGCTGGCGGCGACACGGCGACTCCGCTCCGGGCGCTGATCTACTTGGCCGTCTCTCAGTATGACGACGGCGGGTTCCCGCAAAACTTCTGGGTCAACGGAGATGCCTACTGGAGCGGCGTTCAGCTTGACGAGGTCGCTTTCCCGATCATGCTGGCGTGGCGTCTTCGCTGTGAAAAGGGCCTGGCTGACTTCGATCCCTTCAACCTGGTCAGCAAGGGTGCCGCTTACCTGATCCGCAATGGTCCGGTCACTCAGCAGGAGCGCTGGGAAGAGGCCTCCGGCTACTCGCCCTCCACGCTCGCCTCGAATATTGCCGCTCTCATCTGCGCGTCGCTTCTCTTCAGTGAGCGCGGCGAGGAGCCGACCGCAGTTTTCATCGAAGAATATGCCGACTATCTTGAATCTCACATTGAAGACTGGACTACAACCACGACAGGCTCGCTTGTTGAAGGCACGTCCACGTATTACATGCGAATTCTGCCCGAGCAGGTCGGCCAGGAGCAGCCTGCGGAGGGCAAAGAATCCCGCATCCTGCACATCGCCAACCATGCCTCCGGTGAGCAGTGTGATTTCCCAGCGCGCAACGTCGTCGATGGCGGCTTTCTGGAATTGGTCCGCTACGGTATCCGCAGGCCGGACGACCCCACCGTCGTCGCCACCCTCAAAGTGATCGATGCTGTGCTCAAGACGGATACGCCTGCGGGGCCAACCTGGCATCGCTATAACCACGATGGATATGGCCAGCAGCAGGACGGTGGTCCTTTTACGCAGCATGGTGTGGGCCGCGTTTGGCCGCTGCTCACTGGTGAACGGGGCCATTACGAGCTTGCCGCTGGGCGCAGCACTGAGGCCTATATCCGTGCGATGGAGAATCTTGCTTCGGCAACCGGCCTGCTCCCTGAGCAATCCTGGGACGAGAACGACAGGCCCGAGATCTTTATGTGGCGCGGCCAGCCCACTGGTTCCGCCATGCCATTGATGTGGGCCCATGCTGAGTACATCAAACTTCTCCGCTCCACGACCGACGGCAAGGTCTACGACGCAATTCCGGAGGTTGCCAAACGCTACCTTGGCGAGCGCGGCGAGAGAAAACAGCTCGAAGTCTGGAAGCCGAACCGTCACGTGCGCTTCATGCGCGTTGGGGAGATTCTCCGCGTGCAGGGCGAGAACGCCTTCAACCTTCACTGGTCGAGTGACAATTGGGCGACTGTCCACGACACGCATTCGAATCAAAACTCACTTCAGATCGACTACGTCGATCTTCCGGATGTAGCCACCTCGTCGGGCACTTGCATTCACTTCACCTTCTTCTGGACTGAGGGCAACCGGTGGGAAGGGCAGGACTACTCAGTCACCGTGCGCTAGCGTGCCCTCTTTTTGGATCAGGATAGGCTCTGGCGGGTCAGCACGCCGCCGAAAAGGTCGTTCCCCCTGCGGGTCAGGAGCTATACCTTGAGCCACGCGATCAGCGAAGCCAATATGAAAATTCCGAAGAGAACGGCCCGCGACTCGTTCGAACGTAACTGGCGCCTGTATATTTTTGAAGCCGTCGAACTGGCCATCTTCATGATCTCGGCGTGCGCGTCCACTGTCTTTCTCTTCAACTCCGCCTATCCCATGCCGCACATCCTTCCGAACGTGGTCTTCCGCCGGGTCCTGATGGGACTTGCGATGGGTATCACGGCGGTCTTAATTATTCGTTCGCCCATGGGAAAGCGGTCCGGCGCCCACTTCAATCCCGCGATTACCTTGACCTACTTTCGACTTGGCAAGATCGACGCGTGGAACGCTTTTTTCTACGTGGTGTCCCAATTTCTAGGCGGAGTACTTGGCGTGGCAGTTTCAGCACTCCTTCTGGGCAAGAGTCTTGCCGATCCAACCGTCGATTACGCCGTTACTACGCCAGGGCGTTATGGAACTGCAGCGGCTTTCCTCGCGGAGCTCTTTATGGCGACGGTCCTCATGGCAGTCGTTCTCTGGCTGTCGAACCGACCGTCTGTGGCAAATCTTACCAGCTACTTCGTCGGAATCCTGATCGCCCTGGACATCCTTTTCTTCGCTCCTGTATCCGGCTTCAGTATCAACCCGGCGCGAACCACAGGATCGGCGGTTTTTGCCGATGTCTGGACGGCCGAGTGGCTCTACTTCATCGCGCCTCTGCTGGGCATGTTGATCGCGGCTGAAATCTATCTCCGCATCTTTGGCGTGGATCGAGTTCTCTGCGCGAAGCTGCATCCTGATCCCAAGTACCCCTGTCCGTTTTACTGCCACTATCCCTCCCATCGCCACCCGTGGGAACGTGACAGGAAGACTGCAACCCAAACACTTCCTTGATCGCGACGTGGCAATCAGTACCTAAGAAAGAGGGAGCTCTGCGAAGCTTCGACGACTAAACCGCCGATCTGCATCTTACAAGCATGGAATACGACGCGATCATCATCGGTACCGGAGCAGGCGGCGGAACCTTGGCTCTCCATCTCGCTCAGGGCGGCAAGAAAATCCTTATCCTAGAGCGCGGACCATTCATGCCGCAGGAAAAGCTCAACTGGGACACCTCGGCAGTATTTCTCGACAATCGCTATCACACGAAAGAGACCTGGCAGGACAAGGAAGGCAAGGACCTGCACCCGCAGCAATCCTACTTCGTCGGGGGACAGACCAAGGTTTACGGCGCCGCTCTGTTTCGCATGCGAGCCGAAGACTTCGGCGTCATCCGGCATAAAGGCGGGATCTCTCCTGCTTGGCCCATCTCCTACGCGGATATGGAACCTTACTACACCCGCGCTGAAGAACTCTTCCACGTCCACGGAGACCTCGGCGCCGCGCCATCGGTCCCCGGCGGATATGGCTCCTCCTTTGACCCCACCGAGCCTTTTCATTCCAGTAAATATCCCTATCCCTCCCTCGCCAACGAGCCGCGCATGCAATCGATCGAAGAAGACGTTCGCAAGCTGGGCATCCACACTTTCCCGATTCCTCTTGGACTCAAACGCAATGAAGCCGATCCCCTCGCCTCGAGCTGCATCCGCTGTGATACCTGCGACGGCTATCCCTGCCTCGTTCACGCCAAGTCCGATGCCGACATCAACTGCATCCGGCAGATCATTCACCTGCCCGATGTCACGCTGATGACGAACTCCCGCGTCACTCGCCTTCTTACCAATAGCACTGGCACGGCTGTCACCGCGGTCGAGGTCATCCACTCCGGCTCCGGTAAGCCATACGGCTCTGCGCCCGAATCCTCCGAAAACAATGCTCCTCCGGCATCGAAGAATGGCAGCACTGCGATTTATACCGCAGGCTTCTTCGCCGTATGCGCCGGCGCTATCAACTCCGCGGTGATCCTCCTCGCCTCCGCGAATGACAAGTACCCTACTGGTCTAGCCAACCGCTCCGATCAGGTTGGCCGCAACTTTATGTATCACCAGGCGGACGCGCTGCTCGCCATTTCAACTAAGAGCAACGAGGATAGTTACACCAAGACGTGGGGTACGAATGACTTCTACCTCAGGGATTCCGATCCCGCTTATCCTTTCCCTCTGGGGCAGGTGCAGCCCGTCGGCAGTTTCCACTTCGAGATGATGAAGGGTGATGCCCCGTCTCTCACTCCCAATTTTGTGCTGGAGGGAATGAAACACCACGCCGTCCCCTGGTGGCTCACAACAGAAGATCTTCCCGATCCGAACAATCGTGTCACACTCCACAACACCACCCCACTCTCCGTACAAAGCCAGCAGCCCGGCATCGTCGGCGCTCATCCATCCGGCGACACTGGCCGTACCAACGAGTCTGAGCCGGTCACGGACACCACGCCCAGGAGGATTCAACTCGCTTACACGCCAAACAATGTCGAGTCATTCAATCGCCTGAAAGACCGTTGGGTCGATGTTCTGAAGAGGGCCGGCCACGCAACGACTTCCGTCCCGCTCCATGCCTATTTCAAGAAACGCATCCCTATCGAGGGTGTGGGGCATCAGAACGGCACCTGCCGCATGGGCAACGATCCTGCCAGCAGCGTCCTTGATCCGCATTGCAAGGCCCACGATCTCGATAACCTCTATGTTGTCGATGCTTCCTGCTTCGTCTCGGCGAGCGCGGTCAATCCCTCGCTGACCATCATCGCCAATGCCATACGAATCGCGGACCTCCTGCTGGCAGAACGACTCAGGTAAATAAGGCTAGAGCTGACACTACTCCTGTGCAGGCGCGGTTTCAGCAGTGAGAGTCGTTGGGGACGTCGCCAGGCTGTTCACTTGCCCGGCATCCGTGATCTTGTAGTTTGTGTACTCAATGGTCAGGTCGGCATGGCCTCCCAGCCGAATCGCGGCGACGCTGTGGTTGCGGGCGGGAAGCCAGAAGCCGCTTTCCTTCGTGTACACCTCATCGATGTCTGCTTTCCGTGTCCAGAAAGACGGGAGCTTCGTAGGCTCCGCCTTCAGCCGCACAACGGCAAAGTCTCCCGCATCGACCCAGATTCGACCGTGATAGAGAAACTTGTCCTTCCTCCTGGGTTCTACTTCCAGGACATAGGCCTCGCCGGAAAACCCATTTTCGTGCCCTATTAGCGCGAAACGGTAATTGGCGTCCGTCAGCGCAGATTGCTGTTCCATCTCCGGATTGGATTCTTCCCTTTCCGCTTCCAGGAGCTTCTTCAATACCTTGTCGCTAATCAGTTTGGAACCCGTCTCCGACTGAATGACGAACTCCTTCTTGCCTGGGAACCGATAGGTCACGCCCACCACTATCTCGGCGCTTCTCGTTCCGAAGAACCCGTGGTATTCGACCCGATATGTTCTGGTCGCATGGTATGCATGAAGCGCCTGATCTCGATGAAGATTCATCAGGGCAAGGTTGTGTATCACTTGCTCCGCGGTAAGCGGAACCTGACCAGGAAGGCTTGATGCATCCGCTTGCTGGGCGCCTGCGAGATATAGTTCCATGTAGAAGCGAAAGGGGAACGCATGCCAGCGCAGCGGATTGACGGATACCGCAGATTGACAGTCATGCTGAAGCGGGAAGGTTGGAACGTGAACGCCAAACGTATTTACCGCCTCTACATCGCGGAAGGACTGATCGTGCGCACACAGACACGCAAGCAGAGAGCGCAGCGGCAACGCGTCGCCTTGGGCCAGGCCAGCGCGATCAACCAGAGATGGAGCATGGATTTCGTCGCACAACGCCTCGCCAACGGCCGCTGGATCCGGATCAATACACCCGCGAGTGCCTGACACTCCATGCCGACACGGCGCTCAGCGGAGAGAAGGTCGCAACCGCGCTCGACAAGGTGGTTGCCCTCCGCGGTGCGCCGATGTCGATCACCGTGGACAACGGAACTGAGTTCGCCAGCAAAGCCATGGATCACTGGTGCTATCTGAACGGAGTACATCTGGACTTCATACGCCCCGGACGGCCTGTCGAGAACGGCTACATCGAGAGCTTCAACGGAAGACTGCGCGACGAGTGCCTCAACCTGGAGATCTTCTTCAGCCTTGCCGATGCTCGCCGCAAGCTCGCGATCTGGCTTAACGACTACAACCACCACCGGCCTCACTCTGCCCTGGCAGATCGCACGCCGGCCGAGTTCGCACACATCTGCGGCGGTGGAAATGACGGCGATAAAGCCGCCTTGGAAAACGCTTCGCGTTTACCACATTTCCCCCGCACGGCGACTGCTGCCAGGAATCTGACTTACGCTCCGGCCTCAAGGCCCTTGCTGGAGACCATCACTTGAGTTACATTAACCGCAATCGTGCCCGCCAAACGGGCACTAACCGAACCACGCAGGCCGGAAATTCCAACCTCGCGCGGCAGAGTTTTCCGGGGCGGGTCACAGATAGAGAAACTGCAGTTATAAACGGCTGAGAAAAACGGGGCAGGTCAGGTGTCCACCTAAAATCAGCGGACACCTATTAAGGATCACTCCACGTCAAGAGGGGATCTTCAAACGCTTACTTCGATTCCGGCTTCCAGACGGAGCATGACCCGAAGGACGGGGCGCATTTTTGCTCAAGAGGGCTCGGTTATTGATACAAGGACACACCGCTCGCAGTGTCAGCGATGATGATCTTGCCTTGGATTATAGCGGCCTTTCGAGCCGGTGGCAGCGAAGGGTTTCCCGGATAACTCTCACCATTAAAGGAAAGCACCGCCTCATAGCCTGCCTGTATTCCCCCACCCTGAACCGTGACTCCTATATCCGGGCGTCCATTCTTCATCGTGGGCAAGAGCCTGACTGGGAGATGGACGATCGTAATCTTTCCAAGCAGTTTGAAGCTCGATCCCAAAGGGGCCAGGATCAAAAGCGTGCATCCCCCGCTACCGCACCATCTCTGGCCCGAGACGTAGACAACATCTTCTAATTTTCCATCCTCGGTTTTCACTTGGACAGTGGCGACCTTTGTCGTCACATCTGGAGAAACTTTACCTCCAAGCGTCAGGTAGTTCCGGAGATAGGCTTTCAGTGGCTCCCTGGGGAGGTTGGGCGGCGTAACTTCCTGGCCGCGCATAACCACCGCACCGCCGGTCGTCAAGAGCGCCGCAGCACAAAGGATGTTCTTTATCACTCGCATTTTTCGTCGCTCCGCTACTAAGGATGTGAAAAGCAGGCCATCATGCCCACGACTGTGCTGCCGTAGTTTCCGCCGGTAGTTCCCACGTCGATTGTGTTTGGATTGCCACTGATGTTTCCTACGCCGAAATTGTACGAAGCTGCCGTCGCTTGAAGAAGCTGAGAAGGCGTGAAAGAGAACGCACCTGACAGATAATTCATGTTAGACGCAAGCATCCCCGCTGCGTAATTTGCGGCGAAAGGAATATTGAAGGCTTGTGCCGGCGAGACGCCGCGTTGATTGGTCAGTTGGAAAACGCCCATTCCTGGACCAGGACCTCCACCAGCCAATGTCTCCTGAACGTTCATGAAATTAGATTCCCTTACGGCTATTGCAGCTAACAGTGCAGTCGGTATTCCGTTAGCATTCGCGGCGGTCTGTAACACGTTCCAGGCCGCGTTCGCTCTGGCGACGCCAGCGGCGCTTCGGTTTGCAGCTTTCAGCGCAGAACTGCACGCATTATTTGGAGCGCCACCGATGCCGAAATCGAGTCCGCCGGACTGCCCGCCCGGGTCGAAAATCCCGCCATTGTACCCATCTCCTTCATCGCCTTTGGCAAACAAAACCCCGGTGCAATCACCCGATAAATCGCAGAAACCAAACATCACACTCCCGCCATTTCCTCCTCCGCCAGCATAGCAAGAATCCCCGCCGCCGATGCTGCACTGCCCTGGGCCATCCACGTACAGTCCAAATGGATCAACAAGCGCCGAGGGTTGATTTGCAACATAGCCATAGCGGTTCCAGGTCTGCGGATTTGTTGGATCAACAGCCATTGCACCTGCCGGGTCTGCAGAAATCCATCGCCCCTGCGAATGACTCAACCGGCGGAAAGTGAAATCGTACAGGCTGGACAGCGTGTCCTGGTTCTGGCTTGTAAAAGAAGCGTCGGAAGTGCCTGAACTCAAATATGGCTCCCCAAAAGGGGCTGAGTCTCGTTGTATCTGAAAACGACGAAGAGCAACTGCCGGCCGTCACCGATAGCACAGGCACAGCAACTTTCAATTACCAGAATTCGCGACCAGGAACCGATTACGTCCAGGCCCTCGCCCTGATGGACGGAATAATCGTCTATTCGAATCAGGTCACGGTTCCATGGACTTCATCACCCTCGACCGCTAATGGTAACGGCTCGTGCGGCACGCTGAATGT
>Ga0209579_10000884_pt1 | contig 26717 bp, 22 predicted proteins | sample Coa_R1_2_FD_187152 | JGI IMG/M metagenome (GOLD analysis project Ga0209579, IMG submission 187152) | Surface soil microbial communities from Centralia Pennsylvania, which are recovering from an underground coalmine fire - Coalmine... | ecosystem: Environmental > Terrestrial > Soil >... | reverse complement strand
TTGGGGACGTCATAGTAGGTGGTCTGCGGAACCGGCCCGCCGTAGCGCTTCACCGTGTAGGCGAGATAGCTCTCGGCGTTTCCGAAGACGATGATGAGCAGCGGGTTCTGGGGGGGCACATCGAGAATCCGGGCGCGGTAGCCGTTCGCGGCCTTCTGGAGCAGATCCCGGAGGGCGTTGCCGTCGCTGTGCTCGACCGGCCGCGCCAGGAGGAGGGCCGGGTCGACGCGTTCCACCGTGAAGCCCGCCCCCAGATCCTTTCGGGCGGCGGCGAGGGGGTCGGCCTGGAGGAGCAGCGGTCCCAGGACGAGCAGGAAGGCCGACGTCCGCATCTCTATATTGGAGACGTCAGGTCTGCCCGTTTCCCGACACCAGCATCGCCTCCGCCTTCTTCGCGTCCACCGGCCGGCTGAACATGTAGCCCTGGGCGTACTCGCACTGGAGGTTCCGCAGGGCGTCCCGCTGAATTTCGGTTTCCACGCCCTCGGCGATCACGTGGAGGTCGAGGTTCTGGGCGAGGGCGACGATCGTCCGGACGATCTCGCACCCGCCGCCGTCGGCCTTCATGCCCATGACGAAGGAGCGGTCGATTTTCAGCGTGTCGACCGGGAAGCGGTGGAGATAGCTGAGCGACGAGTAGCCGGTGCCGAAGTCGTCGAGGTAGATGCGGAAGCCTTCCGAGCTCAGCTGCTCGATCTGGTCCGTCGCCGACGGGGTGCTGTCGAGGAGGACGGTCTCGGTGATTTCGAGGCGCAGCGCGCCCGGTTCCAGCCCGAATTCCTTGACGGACTGACGGACGTGCTCGGCGAGATCGGTGCGCTGAAACTGCTTGACGGAGAGATTGACGCTGACCGAAAGGGACTCCATGCCCTTCAGCCGCGTGCGCCAATCCTGGAGCTGGCGGCAGGCTTCACGCAGCACGTAACGGTCGATCTCGATGATCATTCCCGTTTCCTCGGACATGCGGATGAACTCCATGGGCGGGACGAGGCCCCGCTCGGGGTGATTCCAGCGGATCAGCGCCTCGAACCCGCTGATATGGCCGTTGTCGAGCGAGACGACGGGCTGGTAATACACCTGGAACTCGTGCCGCTCGATGGCCCGTCGCAGCTCGGTCTCCATCCGGAGCAGATCGACGGCGCGCGAGTGCATGCTGCGATCGAAGACCTCGTGGGAGGCCCCGCCCCGCGCCTTGGCGCGGTACATCGCGATGTCGGCGTCGCGGAGCATGTCCTCGGGCCGCTCATAGCCCGTCTCGCTCATGGCGATCCCGATGCTCGCGGTCGTGAAGACGTCCTGGCCGCCGATGCGGATGGGCGCCGCGAGGTGCTGGTGGATCCGCGACGCGACGAGGGCGGCGTCGGCGCCGCTCCGGACGTCATCGACGAGGATCGTGAACTCGTCGCCTCCGAAGCGGGCGAGCGTGTCGCCGGGGCGGATGCAGCGCTCGAAGCGTCGGGAGATCTCGACGAGGAACTGGTCGCCCGCGAGATGGCCCAGGCTGTCGTTGATGATCTTGAAGCGGTCCATGTCGACGAAGAGCACCCCGAAACGGTGGTCGGGCCGGCGGGCGGACACGCGGATCGCCTGGCCCAGCCGATCGAGGAAGAGGGACCGGTTGGGCAGGCCGGTCAGCGAGTCGTGGAACGCGTCGTGGACGAGCTGCTCTTCGAGGGCCTTCCGCTGGGTGATGTCGATTGCGGTGACGACGGAAAAGCGAAGGCGGCCCTCGCGGTCGCGGAGCGGCGTCAGGGACCACGCGAGGTGGGGGTAGGCCCCGTGCCGCGTCAGCCAGGAGTGCTCGTGCTGGTTGCCGCTCGCCTCGGAAGGCTGCATGGCGATGATTTCCCGCACGGTCTCGGAGTCCTGAGGGGAGATGAACGCCTCCCAGAAGAGCTTGCCGGCCGCCTCCGCGGACGTGAACCCGGTGAGATGCCCCGCGGACCGGTTGAAGCGGACGATGCGGCCGCCCGGGTCCAGGACGACCATCAGCATGTCGGTGGAGTCCAGGACGGCATCCGTAAAGTTGCGCTCCTCGCGCAGGTTCTCCTCGGCGCGCCGCCGCTCGACGGCCTCGACCGTGATCGCGGCGAGGTCGGCGATGGAGGAGGCGCACTCCTGGTCCTCCAGCGGCCAGTCCCGGGGAAGGCCGACGTGTTCATGGCACACGACCCCCACCAGGTTGCCGTGGAGGCGGATGGGAGCGTCCATGATCGAGACGGTTCCGTGGGGCTTCAGGTAGGACTCGGCCATCTCGCTGGTCCGCGGATCCTGCGCGGCGTCCTTCGCGGCGACCACGCGGCTTTCCTCCAGCGCGGTGAAGTAGCGGGGGAAGTCGCGGGCGCGGATGACGGTGCCTTCCTTCTCGAAGGCGCCTCGGGACTTCGAGAAGAGGCAGGCGCAGCGGATCTCGCTGTGGTCGGGGTTGAAGAGCCAGATGCCCACGCGTTCGACGTCCAGGGTTTCCGCGGCCCCTCCGCAGAGCTGGCGCAGCGATTCGCCGGGATCGGACGTGTCCCGCTTCGCCAGGTCCAGCAGCGCGCTTTGGAAGCGGGAAAGCTTGTCGAGGTGCCGGCGCAGGGCATCCCGGGAGCGGCGGCGTTCGGCGGCGTAGCGGACGGCGCGGACCAGGAGGTACGGATCGAAGGCGCCGCGGACGAGGAGGTCCTGGGCGCCGTGCTGGGCGGCCTGGGACGGCGAGCAAAGGGCCGCGCTGCGGACGAAGGCGATGACGGGAAGACCCTGCAGATCGCGGCGGAAGGCGTCCAGGGTCTCGATTCCGGGGTGGAGATCGAGGATGGCGACGTCCTGGGGATTCCGGGAATGGAAGGTGACGGCCTCCGGGAGGGTGCGGACCCGGGAGATCTGGAAATTCAACACGGACTTGACCGCATCGAGGGTGGCGGACACGAGCCTGTCGTCGGCCTCCTCGGCGAGCACGAGAAGGACGCGGTAGGGGGTGGAGACGTCCGTCCGGGTGGTGTCCATGGCCGCTTAGCGTCGCGAGAAGTATACCCTAGGCCATCAAAAATGGGTCTTCATTCCCGCGGGCGCCGACTTCAGTCCTTTCGAGATATTCCGGTCTGCCATGAGGCGAACTCCAGCACCGCGCGGCAGTGGGGGCAGATGTACGCCCGCTCGAAGACCCGCGGCTGGATCTCCCTTTCGCTTCGGACCAGGTTTTCCCAGGAAACCGGCTTCTTGCAATGCTTGCAGACCGCGGCGTGCTCCGGAAGCCGGGTGGGATCCATGGGGGTCCATTCTCCCGGCGGGCGGGACGGGAGGCAAACAAAAAAGCCCCGCCGGGTTGGACCCGGCGGGGCTTCGGTCGATCGTGTCGATCCTATTTCGAATGACGCCCATGATGCTTGCGGCCGTGATGCCTCTTCCGCGGGTGATGCTTCTTCGGAGCCGATTCCTGCCGTTCGGCGGGCACCGACGTCATCATGGACGCCTGGGCCGGAGCGGCGTGCCTGGTCGACTTGTGCTCCATGGCGGCGGCCCCGGTGGCGGCCACCCCTCCGAACAGCACGACGGCCCCGGCGAGCAACAGATTCTTCATGGATCCCCCTTCCCAGCTTCGGTCAAAAGGCACGTCGCGTGCCCGGCGGGGAACGACTCACTTCGCGTTCGCCACGGACTTCATCGGCGGGAAGGGGGCCCGCGCTTTACTGAAAATCGAAAACTTCCACCCGAAGCCAGTTTTTCTTGTTGCGCTTGATGAAGACCTGGTGGCTCGCCGCCTCCTGGTACGCGTCATGATCGGCGACGCTGTCGAAGCACACCGTCAGGCCGACGTCATAGGTCGCATTGATGACGTCGCGGGCTTCGGTCTTCGCGGGCAGCCCCGCCCACAGATGCTTCACCGTGGGCGTGTCGAGATACTTGAGGGCGTCCTTCAGCGTCTGTTTTGCCGCGCCCTTGGGGGCGTTCTTCTTCATCCAGAAAAAGACCGTGTGAACGAGCATCCGATCCTCCCTAATTTAGAGCGGGCACTCTACCCGTCGCGCCCCGGAAAGGCAATCCTCCTCTGGATCCGCGGCGGCCGTATAATAGGACCCGGAGGAAGCCCCCATGCTCCGACTCTCCCTAGCGCTGGTCGCGCTCCTGGTCCCGGCGGCCCAGGATGCGGCTCCGCCGGCCTACGAGACGCGCGAGAAGCACGATCCCAACGGCATCAACAAGTGGTACCTGGGCCGCGAGATCGCCCACGTCATGGGACCGGGCGGCATCCCGTGGCTCGACCGCCCCGAGCGCGAAAACGAGGAGAATCCCGCCAAGTGCATCGAGGCGCTGCGATTGAGGAAAGGCGACGTGGTCGCCGATCTCGGCGCCGGCTCAGGGTTCTATTCGTTCCGCATGTCCCGCGAGGTCGGACCGACCGGAAAGATCCTGGCGGTCGAGATCCAGGACGAGATGATCGCGGAGCTGAAGAAAAGGATCGCCAGGAACAGCATCTCCAACGTCGAAACGATCAAGTGCACCGAAAGCGACCCCCGGCTGCCGGACGCGGGCGTGGACCTCGTGATCATGGTCGACGTCTATCACGAGTTGGCGTTTCCCTATGAGGTGATGTCGGCCGTAAGGAAGGCGCTCAAGCCCGGGGGGCGCGTGGCCCTGGTCGAGTTCCGCAAGGAGGACAAGTCCGTTCCGATCAAGGACGTGCACAAAATGACGGAGGAGCAGATCGGCAAGGAGATGGCGGCGGTCGGCTTGAAGCACCTGGAAACCCTCGGGATCCTGCCGTGGCAGCACGTCGCGATCTACACCAACCGGGACGTCGACGCCGATGCCGGGATCGACCTGGGATTCCGGATGCGCCTTCCGGACGAGCTTCAGGCGCAGCGGGCCCAGATGTCGAGGGACGCCGAGTATGTCGTCCGCAAACGCCTGGCTGCGGCGGGGATCGAGGGAGGTCTCGTCCAGCTCGGCGAAGGAACGCTGAGGGTGCGCCTGCCGGGAGCGACGCCGGAGACGGCCTCGAGGACGAAGGCGGTTTGCGCCGTCCGGGGAGACCTGCAGCTCCGGCCGGTGGCGTCCCTGGCGCTTCAGGTTCAGTTCAACCGGGACAAGATCGTGCCGGAGGGCTATGCCGTGGTCGACAATCCCAGCCCCCGGCTCGGCGAGTACGAGGCGTTCGGCGCGAAGCTTCTGGTGCAGAAGGTGCCGGTGATCGAAGGCCGCCACATCGTGCATGCCGAGCCGAAAGAGGAGTTGACCCCCGAGGGATCGCGGTGGGTCACGACGGTCGAGTTGAGCGAGGACGGGGCCAAGCGCTTCGACCATACCGCCGAATGGCTTTATGCCATGAAGCCTCCCGGCCTGCTCGCCATCCTGCTGGACGGGGTTCTCCGGAGCGCCCCGGCGCTGCAGTCCCCGGCGTTCCACGGCCGCGTCATGATCTCCGGAGCAAAGGACCGGGAAGAGGCGGCCACGCTCGCCCTGATCCTGAGCTCGGGGGCTTTGCCCGCACCGCTGGAGCTGGAGGCGGAGCGGAGCTTCGGGCCGAAGAAATAGCCCGCCGACCTACCAGCGGGCCTCCTGCAGGAGGAGCTCGCCGGCCTCCTCGTGCGGGATGGGCTTGGAGAAGAGCCAGCCTTGGCCATAGCCGCACTTGAGGCGGCGGAGCAGGCCCAGCTGGTCGTTGGTTTCGATGCCCTCCGCGATCACGCGCATGCCGAGGTTGTGCGCCAGGGTCACGATCGCCTGGACGATCTCGTGCCCCTCCGCCTTGGGGCCCAGCCGGCTCACGAAGGACCGGTCGATCTTGACCGCGTCGATCGGGAACCGCTGCAGGTAGCTGAGGGACGAGTAGCCGGTGCCGAAGTCGTCGAGATAGATTCGAGCCCCCAGCTTGCGCATCTCGCCGAGCATTTCCCCGGCGGTCGACGTGTTGTCGATCAGCACGCCCTCGGTGATCTCGATGCCCAGGCTCTCGCCCGGCAGTCCGCTGTCGGTGATCGCGCCGCGGATCGTCTCCACCAGGTCGGAGTGGTGGAACTGCTTGGCGGAGAGGTTGACGCTCACCGTGAGGCGGTCGCCGTCGGGAAACCTCTGCTGCCAGTCCCGGACCTCGCGGCAGGCGCGTCGCAGCACCCAGCGGTCGATCGCGATGATGAGTCCCGCGTCCTCGGCCACGCCCATGAAATCGAAGGGGGCGACGATGCCGCGCTCGGGATGCTGCCAGCGGACCAGCGCCTCGAAGCCATCGATGCGGCCGGTCGCCAGCGAGACGATCGGCATGTAGAAGACGCGGAACTCTTCGCGCTCGATCGCCTGGCGAAGTTCGTTCTCGATCTTGAGCAGGCTCACCGCCCGGGCGTGCATCGCGCTGTCGAAGACTTCGTGTCGGGCGCGGCCTTCGGATTTGGCGCGGTACATCGCCGTGTCCGCGTCGCGGAGCACATCCTCCGCCTTCTCGTAGCCCGTCTGGCTCATGGCGATGCCGATCGAGGCCGTGCTGACGACCTCCTGGTTCTCGAGCTTGATCGGGTTCTTCAGGGACCCCTGGATGCGCTCGGCCACCCGGACCGCGTCGCCGGGCTCCGTCACGTCCTCGAGGAGCACCGCGAACTCGTCGCCACCGAGGCGCGCGACCGTGTCGCCCGGCCGGACCGCCTGCTCCAGCCGTCGCGCGGTTTCGACGAGCAGCTGGTCGCCCGCGCTGTGGCCCATGCTGTCGTTGACGAGCTTGAATCGGTCCAGGTCCAGGAACAGGACGCCGAAGAGGCGGTCTTTTTCCCGGCGCGAGTGCTTGATGCGGTGGCTGAGGCGGTCGACGAACAGCGTGCGGTTGGGAAGGCCGGTGAGGGCGTCGTGCAGCGCGTCGTGGATCAGCTGTTCCTCGGCCAGCTTCCGTTGGGTGGTGTCGGACTGGGCGCCGACCATGCGGTACGCGCGGCCGCTGCCGTTGCGCACCGCGAGTCCCCGGCTGAGCACCCAGCGGTAGCCGCGGTCCTTGTGGCGCATGCGGTGCTCGCTCTCGAAGGTCGGGGTGCGGCCTTCCAGATGGTCCTGCAGCAGGGTCTGCACCTGGGCGAGGTCGTCGGGATGGACGCGGCGGAACCATTCGAAGGGGGTGGTGCCGATGTCCTCGCCATCGCAGCCGAGCATGGCCTTCCACCGCTCCGAGTAGTAGACCTCGTTGGTCTTGAGGTTCCAGTCCCAAAGGCCGTCGTTGACGCTCTGCGCGGCGAGGGCGTAGCGCTCCTCGCTGGCGCGGAGGGCTTCCTCCGCCTGCTTGCGCTCGGTGATGTCGACGGCCATGCCGCCGATGAAGCGCTGGCCGGCGCCGGCATCGACGGGGAACTGGAGGAGCCACCAGTGCTGGCGGATCTTGTCGGGGCCGGAAAGGGTCTCGTAGAGCTGTCGCGGCTTGCCGGATTCGAGCACCGCGCGGTCGTTCTCGGCGAGCTGGCGGGCGGTGTCGGCGGTCCAGGGTTCGGGTCCGGTGTTGCCCACGAGGTCGCCCTGGCGGATGTTGAACGTCAGCTCATAGGGGGCGTTGATGTAGATGTAGCGGCCCTGCTCGTCCTTGATCCAGGCGACGGTGGGACTGTTGTCCATGAACGCCTTGAACCGCTGCTCGCTCTCGAGGAGCTGGGCGGCGAACTGGTCGGTGGATCGGCGGTGGAGGACTCCGACCATGATGACGATGGCGGGGGTGATGGCGGCGAGGATGACCAGGCGCTCGAGGTCGTCGGGGTCGTATCGGAAGGGATGACCCTGGCGGGAGAACGCGAGGGCGAAGTAGATCCAGGAGATGCCGGCGCTGGTGAGCCCCGGGCGGAGGCCGCCCGCGAACGCGGAGTAGGCGACCACCAGGACGAGGAGTGAGGAGGAGCCCTGCGGGGAGAAGCCGTGGGTGGAAAGGAGCGCCAAAGCGCCGGCGGTCGCCGCGGTCAGGAGCGGACCTCCGACACGACTCCAGTTGGCGCTGCGGATGAGAGTGAACGCGGGTTTGAGCATGCTCCCCGATTCTTCCCTGACTATAGGCCCATAAATTATATCCGCGCACGGCGAAAGCGCGGGGTCCCGATGCGATTGCAACGAGAAAAGATCCGCCCGGGGTCCACGATCCCGGAACCTAGCCTCCGGCCCGCTTCGACCGGAATCCTCGTTCGCGCAGCGCGATCTCGAGAGCGTCGCGGTGGTCGCCTTGGAGCTCGATGGTGAAGCCCTTGACGGCTCCCCCGGTCCCCAGCCGTCGTTTCAGGTCGCGGGCGAGCGCGTCGAGATCGAAGCCGCCCTTGGGAAAGCCTTCGAGGATGATGATTTCCCGCCCTCCGCCTCGCTTCTCCCGCCTCATCTTGATCGTCTCCGAGCGGAGCTTCGTCTCGGGAGCGGCCGACTCGGGTGGGGGATCCGGCGGCCCGGGGGGAAGGGGCGGGCAATCGCAGGCGGGCGGCGGCAGCTTCCCGCACTGGGGACAGGGAATGGCCAGCGGCATGCCGGGGATGATAGCGTTCGCCGCCTCCCCGTTCCAGCCACTCCTTCTGGAGTTCGGAGCCGAGGAACGGCTAGAATCCCGGGATGTCCGCGATGGTCGTCGTCCTTCGCCGCTTCGTCGTCCTCTGCGCCCTGGGCCTGTGGCTGGGCGGGCTGACCTTCTATACGCTCCGGGTGATCCGCGCCGCCCACCAGGTCGTCGGGAGCCACCTGAAAGTGGGATTCATCACCCGGCAGGCGACCTCGGACCTGAACCTGATCGGCGCGGGAGCCCTCGTCTTGCTCCTGGGCAACGCGGCCGCCTCCTGGTCCGGCGGCCGAGCCGGGGTCCGCTGGGGCTTGGCGTCCACCTGGGCCGCGGCGGCCGCCGCGCATGTCTGGATCTTCATCCTCCATGCCCGGCTGGAAGACATGCTGGATCTCCCGGCGCGCCAGGTTCGGGAAGGCGTCTCCTTCCACGGCCCTCACGAGACCTACCTCATCGCCACGGCGATCGAATGGGGCGCGGGCCTGGCCTACCTGCTCTTCTGCCTGGCGGCCTGGAAGCGTGAAGATTCGATCAGGCCAGATCGAACATAAGCACCTCGGCATCCCCAGGGGCGCTCAGGTCCAGCGTCTTCTCCCCGCTCACCGCCGCGCCGTCGCCGGCCTTCAGCGTCTGCCCGTTCAGCGACACGGCGCCGCTGGCCACCTGGACCCAGGCGAAACGTCCCCCCTTGAGGTCGTGCGCGATCCTTCCTTCCTTGGAGAGCAGGGTGGTGTAGACATCCGCGTCCTGGTGAATCGTCAGGGACCCGTCGCGTCCGTCGCGGGAGGCGACCAGGCGGAGGCGGTTCGTGCGCTCGGCCGCGGGGAAGGCCTTCTGCTCGTAGCCGGGCTTGAGGTTCTTCCGGTCCGGTTGAATCCAGATCTGCAGAAAGTGGACGGGTTCGCTGCGCGACGGATTGTACTCGCTATGGAGGACCCCCGTGCCGGCGCTCATCCGTTGGACCTCGCCGGGGCGAATGACGGACGACGTCCCCATGCTGTCCTTGTGCTCCAGAGCGCCCTCCAGGACGTAGGAGAGGATCTCCATGTCCCGGTGAGGATGCGTGCCGAACCCTTCACCGGGGTGGACCCGGTCCTCGTTGATGACTCGAAGGGTCCGGAATCCCATGTGATCGGGATCATGGTAATCGGCGAACGAGAACGTGTGGCGGGAGTCCAGCCAGCCATGCCGGGCGTGTCCGCGGTCTTCGGCTTTTCGAATCGTGATCATGGGGGTCATCCTTCGCGATGGTTGGGTTGCCGCGCAAGGCGGTGGTCGAGGGAGAACTGCCCCGCGCCGGTGAAGGCGAGGGCGACAAAGGCGGCCGCCAGGGTCAGGGCGTACTCCCGGCCCGGCGGCGTGTTCGTGATAAAGTACCCCGAGTGGGCGAGAAACGCGGCGACCACCATGTTGATGGCGAGCGGCACCGCCGCGAGCCGGGTGACGAGGCCGAGGGCGATCAGGAGGCCGCCGGCCAGCTCCGTCGACGCGCTCAGCCAGGCCGACGCCTGGGGAGCGGGAGCGCCGAGCTTCTCCAGGAAGCCGGCGAAGCCGGAAATCCCGAAGAGGAAGAACTTCTGGTAGCCATGGGCCGCAAGACCCAGGCCGAGGACGAGTCGCAGGGTCAGGAGACCCGCGGACATCGCCCGGTCGTTCGCGATCGGATTCATACGCCCTCCTGTCTTCCCTCCCAACCCGGCGCGGGCCATTTATATTCCATGGAAATAATCTCCATGGAATGTAAATGAGGAAACCGCGTCACCCCGGAGGCGTTCCGGGCGTGCGTACGGCATCCAGGAGCTGGATGAGCGTGTCGACCTGGGCCCTCGTCAACCCGTCGAAGGCCCGGGTATCGAGCTCGTCCACCATGGGCGTCGCGGCCGAGACGAGGTCCAGGCCCTTGGAGCTCAGCTTGACGACGACGATCCGGCGGTCCCGGTCATGATCGCAGCGGGAAACGAGGCTTTTCTGAACGAGCTTGTCGATCAGCCGGGTGATGTTCGGAGCCCGGGCGATCATTCTCGAGGCGATCTCGAGGGTCGGAAGGCGATGATCGGGGGCGCCGCGGAGAATGCGCAGGACGTTGTACTGCTCGGGAGAGATCCCGTGGGGAAGGAGGGCGGCTTCGACGCGGGCGCGGAGGACGTCGGCCGTGCGCATCAGGGCGACGGCGGCCTCCTGCTGGGGTTGAGCGAAGCGCTTCGCCTGCTTGAGCTCGTCGTAGATCTTTCCCATCCCAGGAAATAGTATCCCTGGAAACCAATGAGGTCCACGGAAAAGTCCCGGGGACCGGCCCGGGAGGCACGGGCAGGATTTACTTGGCCTGGGGGCGGGTGCGGACGAGGCGAGGCGGGCGGCCGCACTCCGGGCACTTGACGAGCGAGCTGTCAATCGCCTTCGTGCAGGCGAAGCAGATGAACTCGGACGTGGTCGAGTTCCAGTAGAAGTAGTTGAGCTCGCCGCAGGAAGGGCACTTGGAGATGAAGACTTCCTTGTCCTCGTGCTTCTCGCTGCCGGCGCAGACGAACATGATCGCGCCCGTCGAGTCGGCCGGGATGCCGTCCCGCTCGGCGGGGATCTCCTTGCTCGGGAAGAGGCCGGCCTTGGCGATCTTGGTGTGAGGTTTCGGGACGACTTCGGGCTGGTCTCCGTGCGCGGCGCAGGCAGCCAAGCTGCAGAGCAAGAGGATTCCGGCAATCTTCTGGATCATCCTCGGTCCCCCATTATAAATGTCTTCGGAAAGTATACCCCGGATTCGGCGCCGCACAATATCTATTGGACGTTTTGTGCAGACGGTAGAATGCCCCTCCCAAGCGGAGGAACCTTCCCCATGAGGCTTTATCGTACCAAAAAAGGCATCGTTGCTGAAGAGGCGGGTCGCGCCGGACTTCTCAAGGACAAGGACTGGGACGCCCTCCTCAACCGGGACGGCCTGGGGGCCTACCTGACGAAATCCCTGAAAAAGGCGAAGCCCATCGCCTTCAACCCCGATTCGGCCCCGCTCCTGGCCCCGATCGGCAGGCAGGAAGTCTGGGCGGCAGGCGTCACCTACTACCGCAGCCGGGACGCGCGGATGGATGAATCCAAGGCGGCCGGGGGAGGCGACTTCTACGCCCGGGTCTACGAGGCCGACCGGCCCGAACTCTTCTTTAAATCGACGCCGCACCGGGTCTCGGGGCCCCGGCAGAAGGTGCGGATCCGGAAGGACTCGAAGTGGAACGTTCCCGAGCCGGAGCTTGCCGTCGTCGTCAATTCCGCGGGGCGCATCTTCGGCTGGACCATCTGCAACGACATGAGTTCGCGCGACATCGAGGGGGAGAACCCTCTTTATCTCCCGCAGGCCAAGGTCTACGACCAGAGCTGCGCGCTGGGCCCTTGCATCCTCGTCTCGGAGGAGATGCCCTCGCCCACGACCGAGATCCGGATCGAGATCCTCCGGGGCGGCCGCGCGGCTTTTGCCGGTGCGACGGCGCTCGACCGGCTGAAGCGTTCTCCCGAGTCGCTCGTCGCCTGGCTCCACCGCGACAACAGCTTTCCCTCCGGTTGTTTCCTTTCGACCGGCACCGGCATCGTTCCCGCGGACTCCTTCACGCTTCAGTCCGGGGATGAAGTCCGCATCACGATCCCTCCCATCGGAACGCTGAGCAATCAGGTGGCGTAGTGGATCATGACGACACGGCCACGGGCGGCGACAAGCGCGTGTTCCAGTCGACGCTCTGGACGGTCGTCCTCACCGCGAAAGACCCCGCGGCGCCGGATCGCCGCCAGGCGCTGCAACGGTTGATCGAGACGTACTGGAAGCCGGTCTATCTGTTCATTCGCCGCCGCGGGAACAACCGGGAAACCTCCAAGGATCTCGCGCAGGGTTTCTTCACGGCACTTCTAGAACGGAACTTCCTTCAATATGTGCAGCGCGATCGAGGGAAATTCCGGACCTTTCTCCTGACCGCCCTGGAGCACTTCATGGCGGACGAGCACGACCGCGCCCAGGCGCTGAAGCGCGGAGGGGGGCGGCCCGCCTTCTCGCTCGACTTCGCGTCTGCCGAGTCCGAAGTCGGACGCGATCCCGCGGCCCCCGATTCGCTCGATCGCGGGTTCCGTCGGGACTGGGCCCTGAAGGTCATGTCGCAGTCCCTGCAGGCTGTGAAGCGCGAGTTCTCGGAGTCCGGCCGCGCGGAGGAGTTCGAGGCGCTCCGGCTGCACCTGAGCTTCACCGCAAGGGAGGCTCCTTCGTATGCCGAGGTGGCGAAGAATCTCGGCGTCTCCGAGGGCGACGTCCGAAACCGCATCCACCGAACCCGGGCCCGCTACAAGGAGGCTATCCTCGAGGTGATCCGCTCCTACACGGAGACCGACCAGGATGCCCGTGAAGAGCTGCAGGACCTGTTGTCGGCGTTTGCGTAATTATTTCTTGAAACTCTCCCGCCCCGATTCCGCTCCTCCTGATTAGAATTAGGAGGAGGTTCCATGACACCGGACACCCCGCGCTGTCCCCGCTGCGGGAACGAGTTTTCCCCGGAGCAGGTCGAGGGCGATTTCGCCGGAATCTGTCCCCGCTGCCTGGCGGGGCTGATGAAGTCCGATCCGGGCGCGGACCTCCCCCCCGCCACCGACAACGCCAAGGTCCGGATCGACACGATCCGTCCGCCCCTCCCCAAGGGCGCCACCTTCAAGGGCTTCGAGATCCTGGAGATCCTGGGGCAGGGCGGGATGGGGGTCGTCTATAAGGCCCGCCAGCGGAGTCTCGACCGCCTGGTCGCCTTGAAGTTGTTGAACCCCCAACTGGCCAGCTCCGAGGAATTTTCGAAGCGATTCGACCGGGAAGCCAAGATCCTGGCCTCGCTCAATCATCCCAACGTCGTCCACGTCCACGATTTCGGCCGAGAAGACGGGCTCCTCTTCCTCGCGATGGAACACGTCGACGGTCCGACGCTTGACGATGTGATCCGGAAGAAGCCCGTCGATCCCGCTCGCTTCCTGACGGCCGTCCGTGACGTGGCCAAGGGACTGCAGCGTGTTCATGAAGCGGGTCTGGTCCATCGGGACATCAAGCCGTCAAATATCCTCCTCACGCGGGACGGAACGGCAAAGATTTCCGATTTCGGCCTGGCGATCGAGACGGAGGACGCCCAAAAGCTGACGCAGAGCGGAATGTTCGTCGGAACGCCCCACTACGTGTCGCCGGAGCACGCGCAGGGGAAGAAGGTCGATGGTCGGTCTGACCTGTACTCGCTGGGCGTCATCCTGTTTGAGGGCTTCGCAGGGCGTCCCCCCTTCCAGGCGGCTTCCGCGACGGCGCTCTTGCTCAAGCACGTGAACGAGCCGCCGCCAGCCCTTTACAAGCTGGCGCCTCAATCGCCGAAAATCGTGCAGGAAGTGGTCCGAAAGCTGCTGGCGAAGAATCCGGCGGCGCGGCACGACACCGCCGCGTCCTTGGTCCGCGATTTGGACCGTGCCCTCGAGGAGCTCAAGGCCGGCCCCAAGCTGTCGGCGACGGCCCGCCAGGTGGCGGCAGCCAGTCCGGCCGCACCCGAGCCTGGGCTTCCCCTGAAATGGATCGCCACGGGCGGCGCTGCCGTTCTGGGTCTGATCCTGCTGGCCGTGGCGATCTTCGGCGGAAATCCGGAGCCCAGAAAGGAGTCGGGCCTGCCGGGAAGGCCGGTCGCGGCGGATCGGTCCGCGACCTCGGCGCCCAGGGTGCCGGAAGAAGAGAAGACCCGGGAGCCCGAGCCGGCTCCGGTTCCCGTTCCACTTCCGGAGCTGACCCCTTCGAAGTCTCAGGTACCGAAGACGCCCGGCGCGCTGGAAGAAGCGCTGCGCCAGGGCGTGGCGCTTTTCGACCAGGCCAAAGCCGCCTATGAAGATGGAAAGGCCCGATCGTCGGTCGAGACGCTCGCCGAGGCCGGCTTCAGGGCCGAGGAGGCTCGCGCCAAGTTCGCGGCCGTGCAGGAGATCGGCGGTGACGAGCTGAAGGCGAGTGGAGCGGAGCAGTTCAAGCTCGTCCAGCAGTTCCTCAAGCTCGTGAACGAGGCGCGCCTGTCGATTCAGAACGCCAAGGGAACCCCCGCCGCCCCGAGCCCTGCGCGGATTCCGGTTCCGGGGGCTCCGCCACCCGACCTCGGTGCCCCCGCAACACCAGTCCCACCGCCGTCCGTCCGCAGGGAGGCGGTCCCCGAGGTGGCGGCGCTCAAGGAGGCGGAGAAGGCGGTGCGGGACGTCTATAAGGCGGACTACGCGAAGAAGGCTTCCGCCGATCAACAGGCGCTCGCGGAGAAGCTGCTGGCTCAAGGCCGGGCCACGAACGAGGATCCCCGCGCCCAATTCGTGCTCTTCAGAGAGGCCCGGGAGGTCTCCCTCCAGGCCGGGGACCTGGACACCATGCTCGCGGCAATTGATGAGTTGGGCAGGCACTTCGAGATCGACCCGCTCCTGGTGAAGCACGCCGCGCTGATGAAGATCCAGGTTCGTACGCCGGAGGCGGCGAGCAAGGTGATTGAGGCCCTGCTCGATCAGGCCCGTAATGCGATGGACGCCGACAACTTCGACATCGCGCTTTCGGCCGCTGTCCGGGCGGACTCTCTTCCCAAGGCGGCGGGCGAGGCCATGCTGACCATGCGGACCTCGGATCTCAAAAGGGAAATCACCGCGACCAAGGACGAGTATCTGAAGGTGAAGTCTTTGATCGAGAAGCCGGGCACGGGGGACCCGGAGGCGCTCGGACGATACTACGCCTTCGTCAAGGGCGACTGGGATCGGGGACTACCGATTCTCGCCTCCTTCGCGAAGGCGCCCCTGAACACCCTGGCGGAGAAGGACCTGGGCCGAACCGAGCAGGCCGTTGCGCAGATTGAGATCGGAGACGGCTGGTGGGATTTGGCGGAGAAGGAAAAAACGCCGCTGGCGAAAGCCCGTCTTCAGGAGCGGGCGAAATACTGGTACGAGTCCGCGTTCAGTGCCGCCACCGGACTCGGCAAAACGAAGATCGAGAGACGGCTGGATGCCCTGGACGCGGCGGTGAAGGGTCCGATCGACCTGATCAAGCTGATTGATCCTCGGCTCGACGCCGTGAACGGGAGCTGGAAGATTGAACAGGGGTCCCTGATCAGCGCCAGGGAATGGTATGGCCGGATTCAGGTTCGTTATCAACCGCCGGAGGAATACGACCTGCGCCTGGTCGTCGAGCGCAAGGATCACGACGAGGATCTCATCGTGGGCCTGGCGAAAGGAGACTCCCAGATCACGGCCAACCTCGATGCCGGTCACTGCACGTACAGCGCCTTCGGAATCCAGGCCGCGCGCGCCGATCTATCGCCTCAATATAACGGAAGGCTCTTCGTCGAGAATCGTCCCACGGTCCTCATCTGCTCGGTCCGGAGGAAGGCGCTCAGCGTGACCGTCGACGGGAGGAAAGTTCTGGCCTACGCCTGGAAGGGCGACGAAGCTCGTACCCTGATCGCGAGTCAGTGGGAAATCCCGAACCGGAAGGTCCTCTTCGTGGGCGCTCACGGGACCGCGTTTGCAGTGCATTCGATGCTGCTGTTCCCGGTTTCGGGCGCCGGCCACGTGGATCGGTCCACGGGCATCGGTGCCACGTCTTCGCCCCGCCCCGCCGCTCCGGGAGCCTCGGGCCCGGTCGTCGCGCCGAAGGGCACCATCGATCTGTTGGCGCTGGTGGATCCACAGCAGGATGCCCTGGGGGGTCCGGTGCGGATGGAGGGCGCGAAGCTCGTTTGCCCCGCCGAAGGCTTGTATACCCGCGCCCAGATTCCCTACCTTCCGCCGGCTGAATACGATCTCACCATCGTGGCCGAGAGGAAGGGCGGAAGCAATTCCCTGAATCTGGGACTGGTGGTCGGCGAATCGCAGGCCATGGTCATCCTGGGAGGCGCTGCCGGAGACGTCAGCGGCCTGGAGCGGATTGACGGCAAGAATTTCGCCGAGAATGAAACGAGTGTGGTCAAGAATCTCTTCGAAAAAGATCGGCGGGTGACCATCGTCTGCTCGGTGCGGCGGACGGGGGTCAGCGTTTCAGCGGACGGGCGGATGCTGATCCAGTGGAAAGGCGATTCCCGGAGGCTCGACGTCTGGGAGCGCTGGGGGGTTCCGAACAAGAAGGCGCTCTTCATCGCCTCGTCGGCAACGGCCTATCTTGTCCATCAAATGATGGTGACACCGGTATCCGGTCAAGGCTACTTCCTGAGGAAGCCAGCGGCCCCGGGGGCCGGCCTCGCCCCGCTTCCCAAGGGATCGGTCGATCTCCTGTCGCTGATCGATCCGAAGCTGGATGGCGTCCAGGGCGAATTTACTCGGGACGCTGCCGGCCTTCTGACGCCCAACGGGGTGACCTGGGCGCGCATCATGGTTCCCTATACGCCTCCCCAGGAGTACGACCTGACGCTGGTCGTCGAGCGGAAGGAGAACACGAACTCGCTCAATCTCGCCCTGCCGTGGAACCGGAGGCAGGTTTCCCTGGTGATCGAAGGGAAGGGCCCCGAGATCGACGACGTCACGGCCCTGGACTTCATCGACGGCAAGGAGTTTTTCCGAAACGAAACGACGACCAAGGGGCCCTTCCTGCTGCTGGGCCGGCCCAGCACGGTGGTGGCTTCAGTGCGAAAGTCGATGTTCACCCTGACCATTGACGGCCGTGTCATCTTCTCCTGGAAGGGGGATCCCAGCCGGATCGCCGAACAAACCGCACTGAGCGTGCCGGTGAAGGACATTCCGGTGGCCGGTTCCTATGACTCCAGCTTCCTGATCAGTCAGATGAGCTTGACGCCCGTCTCCGGGACAGGCACCCCGCTCCGCAGGGGAGCCGTCTCCAAGCCGGTCATTGATCTTCTCGCGCTGTTCGACCCCAGGAAGGATGCCGTGAAGGGCACCTGGTCCCTTGGAGGAGGCTGGCTGACCTGCGTTGGGACGGAACATACGCGGGCGCAGATCCCCTATTATCTCCCGGCGGAGTATGACTACGTCCTGAACGTGGAACGTACCAACCCCGGCGACTTCCTGATCCTGGGCCTTGTCAGCGAGGGATCCGCCTTCGGGGTCATGCTGAATGTGGCCGGACAATCCGGACTAGAGCTCGTCGATGGTCAGGATTCCAACGGGACGAATCCCACGCTGACGAACACGTTCCAGTTCCCGTCCGGGAAAGCCGTCGTGATCAAGGTTTCCGTTCGCAGGAGCGGCGTCATCGTTATCGCGGACAATACCCCTATCGTGAGCTGGCAGGGAGGATTGAAACGACTGTCTCCCAACCCGGATTGGGCGATTCCTAACGCCAAATTGCCGTACATCGGATGCTGGCATGGCGGATTCAGGATCAAGTCCATCTCCCTGATTCCGGTCGGGGAGCCGGGGAAGCGTCTTCGGTGAGGTTTAGGAACGGCAAAGACTCTTCGCCGCTCGGGCTCCCCCGCGTACAGTAGTCGGGGAAAAGGAGCCCGACCATGCGAATCCTCCTGGCGTTCGCGCTCATGGTCTCGCCCGCCATGGCGGGCGAGATCGTCCGGCTTACGTCGGAGAACTGGAAGCTGGTCCCGGGCGGCAAGGAAGTGGACGCCATCTACGGCGACTACCTCCTCCGCAACGACAAGGTCGTGGCGGTCATCGGCGACACGGTGCCGGGCCGCAACGCCAACATGTCCTGCAAGTCCGTGCAGGGCGCCGTGATCGATTTCACCCTCCTCGCCACCAATAACGATCAGCTCTCGGTGTTCTACCCCCACGGCGACCGGAATAATACCGTTCCGCAGGCGACCCGGGCGGAGATCCTTACCGCTTCCGGCCCCGTAATCGTTCTCCGGGTGGTCCGTCCCGCGACGGACAAGGAGCCGGTCGAAGCGGTGACCGACTACTCCCTGAAGGACGGCGAGACCGCCCTGCGGGTCACGACGCGCTATCGAAACACCGGAGGGGGGCCCGCGGTGCTCCGGGTCTCCGACAAGATGCGCTGCGACCAGACGTTCTCGCAGAGCCCCGAAGGCGCCGTCGATGTCGTGACCTTCTACGACAAGTGGTTCGGCGCGGCGTACGCCGTCGTCCGCCCTGAGGGAAAAATCTACACCGACGGGAAGTACGGCGGCATGTTCGGGTCGATCAGCGGCACGTGGCTGGACTACCCCGAGTGGGTCCGGGATTCCAAAACGCGGACGACGATCCTGCCCGCCGGGGCGGAGATCGTGCTCACCCGATTCCTCGTGACCGGGCGCCACCAGGGAGAAGTCCAGGCCTCGGCCCGCGAGATCCTGGGAGCGAAGTCGGAACCTCTCGAGGTGTCGGTCGTCGACACCGGGGGGGCGCCGGTCGCCGGGGCCGACGTCGTCCTGATCCAGGGCCTCCGCGAGGTCAGCGCCGGAAGCACCGACGAGCGGGGTCAAGTCCGATTCTCGACCTCGGGCGGTCGCTACACGGTGGAGGTCTCCCAGATCGGCCGCCTGAAGCGCGTCTCGTCGGCGACGCCGGCGACCGACCCCTTGCTCCGGGTCGAGGTGGGGCCCCGCTCCGCCGTCTGGTTCGACGTCAGCGACGGCGCGGGTCGGTCGATTCCCTGCAAGGCGCAGTTTCTTCCCGTCGATGAGACCCCGCCGATTTCTCTGGGCCCGAAGCAGCGCGCGAACGGCTGCGCCAACCTCTACTTCTCGCCGTCCGGCCGCTTCACGGTGCCCCTGCCTCCGGGGAAGTACTACATCATCCTTTCCCACGGTCCGGAGTACGACGCGGCGTACCGATCCGTCGCCCTGAAGGAGGGCGAGACCATCCGGGTGAGCGCCGACCTCCCGCGCGTCGTGAACAGCGCGGGATGGATCTCGGCCGACTTTCACAACCACTCGACCGAGAGCGGGGACAATACGACGGAGACCGAGAGCCGGCTCATCTGCCTTGCGGCCGAAGGAGTCGAGTTCGCGGCCTCGACGGAGCACAACCGGATCGTCACGTACCGCGACCGGCTGAGGGCGCTCGGGCTCGACAAGCAGCTCGCCACGTCGGATGGGATGGAGCTGACGGCGAGCCCGCTGCCGATCATGCACCACAACGCCTTCCCCCTCGTGGAGAAGCCCCACCTGCAGGACGGCGGCGGGCCGATCACCGGTCCCGCCCCGCTGGACCAGATCCGGCGCCTCTACGACCACGACGCGGGGGCGGAAAAACTCGTCCAGCAGAATCATCCGGACATCGGATGGCTGTTCTACGATGCGGACGGCGACGGCGTCCCGGATCTGGGCTTCGGCACCTACAAATTCACCCACGTGATCGAGGCGTGGGCGCCCGGGATTCTCGATATGAAGCCGCTGCGCTCCTTCGGCATCGAAGTCCGGAACAACGTGGTGTTCAACTGGCTCCAGCTGCTCAACCAGGGATTCCGGATCCCCGGGGTGGCGAACACCGACGCCCATTACTGCGTCCACGAGTCCGGCCGCGCCCGGAATTACGTCAAGTCCCCCACGGACGATCCCGCCGCGATCCAGGAGCTGGACGTGGTGCGGGAGTCCAAGAAGGGCCACCTCGTGATGACGAACGGGCCGTTCCTGGACGTGTCGTTGAACGGGGCCCTGCCCGGGGACGACCTGCGCCTGGACGGGCCGGCGAATCTGAGGATTCGCGTGGAGTGCCCGAACTGGATCGATGTCGACCGGGTCCAGGTCCTCGTCAACGGGAGGCCGGATCCGAGGCTCAATTTCACGAAGGCCGCGCATCCTGCGATGTTTCATCGGGGTCCGGTGATCTTCCGCGAGGAGATCGCCCTGGAGCTGAAGGGGGACGCGCACGTCATCGTCGCCGCGGTAGGCGAACACTCGACGATGGGTCCGGTGATGGGTCCGGACACCGAGGCGCCCTGCGCGGTGTCGAACCCCATCTATGTGGACGTGGACGGCGGGGGATTCACGCCGAACAAAGACACGCTCGACGCGCCCCTGCCGGTCAAGAAGTCGGCGACCCGCTGACCGGCTCGTGACCCCGGCAGCGGAGGACGGGCAGGGACGGGTACTTGGGGAAGGCCGGATCGGATTCCGACCGCCGGCAGTAGTAGAAGATCGAGCCGCGGTCGCTGCGGTTCTTCTTCAGGTGGCGGCAGCTCGCGCAGAGGCCGGCCCGGAGCTCCTCGGTTTGCTTGAAGGGGTCCACGCGGACAGGTATATCATGTCTCCCATGTCCTGTCTTGGAACCCACTTCGCGCTCGCGGAAGCCGACGCCCAGCGACTCTTGGCCGCGGCTGACAACGACGCCGTCATGACGATCATCGAGGAGATCGAGGAGAAGTGGGACGAAGCCTGGCTGGTGAAGACCGACCGATTCTGGGACGCCCTGCACCGCTGTCTCTCCAACGGGACGCTCTTCTACGACGAGGGAGAGTACCCCCTCAACCGCGCCGTCCTGGGGGGGAAACATCTTTATGACGGCGACGAGTACGTGGTGTCGTACGTCGCGCCGAACGAGGTGACGGACGTCGCCGCGGCGCTGGCGCCCATCGCCGAGTCGGACCTGCGCGCCCGGTACGACGCGATCGACCCCGACGACTACGACGGGGAGCTCGGCCCGAACGACTTCAACGCCACCTGGGACCATTTCCTCGCGGTCCGCGAGTTTTACAAGAAGGCCTCCGCCGGGGGCCGCGCGGTCGTCTTTACCGTGGATCCGTGACGACTAATGTCACACGCACCCGGGTCCGGGGCTATGTATAGGTACTAGTCCCCACTCTTGAACGGAGGAATTCCATGAGGCTGATCCTGCGCACGTTCGCGCTTCTGGTCCTGCTGGCGCCGCTGGCCGGCGTCGTCCCCTCCTTCGCCAAGGCTTCGGAAAGCCGGCAGGAGAAGAAGAAGTACAAGATCCTCTACATCACCCAGTCCAAGGGCTTCAAGCACGGCTCCGTGGACCGGAAGGACAAGCCGCTCGCACCGTCCGAAGTCGCGATGACCGAGATCGGCGCGAGCTCGGGCCTCTTCGACGTCGAGTGCACCCAGGACGCCTCGGTGCTGACGCCCGACAAGCTGAAGGACCTCGACGCGGTGATGTTCTATACCACGGGCGGCCTGCCCATCTCGAAGGAGAACTTCGCCGCCTTCGAGGAGTGGCTCCACGCGGGCCACGCGATGATCGGCACCCACAGCGCGACCGACACCTTCGGGGACTTCCAGCCCTACTGGTCGCTGATTAACGGCACCTTCGACGGCCATCCCTGGGGATCCGGCGAGACGGTGACCGTCGCCGTTCAGGATCCGACCCATGTGGTGGCGAAGCCCTGGCCCGCGGAGTTCCAGTTCAAGGATGAGATCTACCAGTACCGCCACTATGATCCGAAGGCGGTCCACGTCCTCTACGGCCTCAACATGGCCAAGTGCAAGACCAAGATGCCGTATCACGTCCCCATCTGCTGGGTGCGCGAGGTCAGGAAAGGGCGGCTCTTCTACACGAACCTCGGCCATAACGAAGGAACCTGGACGAACCCCCAGTTCAAGGAGCACCTGTTGACGGGCATCCGGTGGGCCCTCAGGCTCGAGGAAGGGCCCGCGACCCCGAATCCGGAGGTGTCCTATGCCGAACAGGCCAAGGCCTTCGGGTGGGTCGTCGGCACGGAGATGGGCAAGAACGCGGACGAGCTCGCGGCCAAGGCCGAAAAGGCGGCGAAGTCGGACCTGGAGTGGGGCGCGAAGCTCTACGAGGACATCGACAAGCTCCGTCGCATGGACAAGAAGAAGGACCCGGACAAGGCGAAGGCCGAGAAGGAGCGCCTCCTCGGCGAGATCGAGAAACGGTAGCCGGACGCTGGACCTCCGGGGGCCGCGAGGCTCGCTCGCGGCCCTCAGGGTGGTTCGCGGTTACTCCAGCGTCCTCAGGCGGATCTTGCGGAACAGCGAACTGGTCTGATAGTTGGTGACCCCGAGGGGGGCGGCCGACTCGACGGCCGGGTGCACCGAGATCTGGCGGTTCGCCAGCTCGAGATGGACGACCTGCTTGGAGTCGACCCAGACTTCGATCTTCTCCGCCGTCACCCGCAGCCGGATCGCGTACCACTTGTTCTTGGCGTAGTCCTGGTCGCTGGCGGTCTCGTTCTCGGACGCGTTCATGTGGTCGACGCTCGAGAGGCCGGTGACCCCGCCGCCCCAGCCGCCCGCGACGAAGCTGCAGGTGTCCTTCCCGACGGGGAAGACGATGCAGCAAAAGAAGTCGCTGCCCTCGACCTTCATCGCCTCGAGGGAGAACTCATAATTGGTCCGGGGGGGCGCTTCGCCGGTCCAGCGGATTCCCGACAGCGTCGCTCCCTCCGCGACGGAAATGCAGCCGTTCTCGACCTTGACGGGGCCGTCGCCGCCGAAGTCGACGGGCTTCCAGGCGCCCAAGGCCTTGCCGTCGAAGAGACTCTGGCCGGAGTCGTTTTTCTTCGGCTGATCCGCGGGGGCGGCCGCCGCCGGGGTCGGGGGCGGGGAAGAGCATCCGGCGGCCGCCAGCGCCAGGACCGCAAGCGCTCGGAACCTCATTTCTTGTCCAGGAACTTGATCTGGATGTCTTTGAACTGGACCTCCATCGTGAAGCCCGCGTGGCACTGGAGCGCCAGGATGCCCTCCTTCATGCCTTTGGGGCTCTCGTCGGTCAGGTCCGTCATCAGGTGGCCGTTGATCGTATACGTGACGTGGTTTCCCTGCGCCACGAGCACGACGTCGTTCCAGTCTCCGACCTTGACGAACTTCTTGAGGGCCGCATTGTCGTCGGCCATCTTCTCGTTGTGCCGCTTGTTCTCGGCATCCCACGTCGTCTTCTCGCCGCGATTGCTCATCGTGCCCCGGTTGCCGACGACGCCCGCTTCGTCATAAATCGAGCCGTCGTAACCCGCCTTGGCGTCGCAGTCCGCCTGGTAGCCGCCGACCCGGAAGGTCTTCGGATCGATCAGTTTCGACCGGAACTGGATGCCGCTGTTGCCGTCGGGCGTCACGAACTTGTACTTGAGGTGCAGCTCGAAGTCGCTGACGGGGGCTCCCTTGAAGACGAGGAAGGTCTGCTTGGACGCGTCCTTGGTCTCCGTCGCGGCGATGGCCCCGTCCTTGACGCTCCAAAATCCTTCCAGGCCTTCCCAGTAGGTGAGGTCCTTGCCGTTGAAGATCGTGATGAATCCGTCGGCGGCGGGCTTGGGGAGCTCGACGGGAGGCTTGTCCTGCGCGAGGGCCGCCGACGAAGCGAGCGCGCAGAGGGCGAACATGAAAGCACGGGTCATGGGTTCAGTCTCCTTTTGGAACACCCTATATAACGACAGAAACGAGCCTTGTCACGGGTTCCGGCGTTTTTCGCGCCGCTCAGGTCGCTAGCCGGATGCGGAAGAGAGCAGCTCGGCGGGGCCGGCCGGCCTGCTCCGGGCCCTGGCCCGTGATATAGAGCACGCCGGGCTCGCCGAAGGCGCAATTGGTCGGATCCCCGGGCAGCCGCACGAAGGCGAGGGGCTCCCCGTCGGGCCCGAACACATAGAGGCCCGCTCGCGGGCCGGTGCCTCCCGCGGCATAAATCCTTCCCGAGGCGTCCATCGCCATGCCGTCAATCGGCCGCCGGTCGGGACCGAAGTCGTAGAGGAGTCGCTTGTCGGCGAGCGTCCCGTCGGCCTGGACCCGGAAGGCCACCAGGTGGTGATTGCCCTTCGGGTCGCTGTTGGTGTCGGCGACGTAGACCGTGCGGCCGTCGTGGGAGATCAGGATGCCGTTGGGCTTTTCAACGTCGCGGGTGGCCAGGGTGACCACCCCGGCCGGAGTGACCCGGTACACCCCTTCGAAGTCGATGTCGCGCGGCTCGTCGCCGCCGTAGCGGGGGTCGGTGAAGTAGACGTTGCCGCCCGCGTCGATCGCGAGATCGTTCGGACTGTTGAGTCGCTTGCCGTTCCAGCGGTCGGCCAGAGCGCGGATCGTCCCGTCGGCCTCGGTGATGGACACGCGGCGGTTTCCGCCGCCGGCGCCCTCGCAGGCGAGGAGGCGTCCCTGGGCGTTGAATTTGAGTCCGTTCGACCGGCCGCTCGGATCGCGGTAGACGGCCGTCTTGCCCGTCTTCGGATCGAATCTCATGATGCGGTTGCCGATGTCGCTGAAGCAGATGGAGCCGTCGGGAGCTTTCGCGGGTCCTTCGGTGAACTCGCCGTCGTTCCACAGCAGCTCCAGCGTGGAGCCCGGGGGCACGATCCTCTCCTGGGCGGTGGGGACGAACTCCGGTGGGGGCGCAGTCGCGCAGCCGGAAGCAAGGGCGAGAAGCAGGCAAGCGAGAGAAGGCCTCATCCGTATCTCCTGTGGTATATAGGCTACGGTCCCGGTTCGAAATTTGATTCCCCCGGAGGGCGAGCCCGCTAAAATACCCCCATGAAGAACCACCTGATCGCGCTTCTTCTTCTCGCCTCCGCCGCGGGCTGCGGCGAGGATCCCGAGCCTCCCCGGCGCACCGTGGCGCCGGAACCCAAGTCCATCGTGAAATCCTCGGACCCGGTCAAGGTCCAGTCCGACCGGCCTCCGAATCCCCCCCCGCCCCCGAGCCCGGATCGGAAGCCCGAGCCGAAGGCGCCCGACGCCCCCCCGGCCCCCGTCAACAAGGTCCTCCTGGATCCCTCCCTGCCGGAGTGGATCGGCCAGGCTCCGGCGGAGTTCAAGGCCAAGTTCACGACCAGCAAGGGCGATTTCACCATTCAGGTCACCCGCGAATGGTCTCCCCGCGGCGCCGACCGCTTTTACGCCCTCGTGAAGAACGGCTACTTTGACGGCGTCGTCTTCTTTCGAGTGATCGCGGGCTTCATGGCCCAGTTCGGCCTCCATGGCAGTCCTGAGGTGAATTCCGCCTGGAGGAATGCGACGATCCAGGATGATCCGGTGACGCAGAGCAACAAGCGCGGGATGGTGACCTACGCCAAGCGGGGACCCAACACCCGCACGACCCAGCTCTTCATCAATTTCTCCGACAAGAACGACCGCCTGGACAGCGACGGTTTCTCGCCGTTCGGCAGGGTTGTCGAGGGGATGGACGTCGTCGATCAGCTCTATAACGGATACGGGGAGGGCGCTCCCCGCGGCCTCGGCCCGGACCAGGGCAGGATCCAGGCGGAGGGGAACGAGTATCTGAAGAGCAGTTTCAAGGAACTCGACTACGTCAAAACGGCGAGGATCGTGCCCTAGGCTCCCGGGGCGGACCCGAGGCTCCGGAGGGCCCCCCCTTCAGCTCCACGCTCTAGATCGAGGACGCCCGGTCTCAGTAATTTCAGGCCGGGGCATCCCTGACCGGCCCGCTCCCCGTGTTAGTAGTAGTAGAACGGGCGGAGCGGGATAGGTCCTTCAGGGTCCATTCATGTCGGGGAAGTCCCTCGTCTCGCTGGCGGCCGCCGCGGCGCTCCTCTTTGCCGGGGTGCTCCTCTATCTCTGGCCCCGCTTCCGGGCCGCCCCGTCGCCCCGGGAGGCGGGGGTCTCCGCCGGCTTCGCCCGGGACATTCAGCCGATGCTGGCCCGGCACTGCTATTCCTGCCACGGGGCCAAGAAGACCAAGGCCAAGCTGAACCTCGAACTCTTCGCGGACGAGGCCTCGGTTCTCAAGGCGAGGAAAACCTGGAAGAAGATTTACGACCAGATCAACGCGCGGGAAATGCCGCCGGAGGAGAAGCCGCGTCTGTCGGGGCCCGAGCTCGAACGGATCACCTCGTGGATCGAATCGGCGCTCGACCGGCCCGATCCCGACGCCCCCCGCAATCCGGGCCGCGTCGTCCTGCGGCGGCTCAATCGCGTGGAGTATCGGAATACCATCCGGGACCTGGCCGGCGTCGACTTCAACCCCAACGCCGAGGATTTCCCCTCCGACGACGTGGGCTACGGCTTCGACAATATCGGCGACGTCCTCTCGCTCCCGCCGCTCCTCATGGAGAAGTACCTCGCCGCCGCCGAGAAGATCCTGGACCGCGCCGTCGTCTCCGAGGAGAAGAGCCGGCCCAAGCCCCGGCGCTTCGACGCGCGGGCCATGCAGGTGACGGGAGGGCTCAGCCCCGACGGCGACATGGTGACCCTGTTCGCCAACGGAGAGTGCGTCCAGCCGGTCGAGATCGCCCGGCCGGGGAAGTATCTCCTGCGCGTCCGCGCGGCGGGAGACCAGGCCGGCAACGAGCCCGCCCGCATGTCGCTCACGGTGGACGGGCGGCCGGTCCACGTGTACGACGTGCCCGCGACCCGGAAGTCGCCGCAGATCATCGAGGAAAAGGTCGAGCTGGCCGCGGGCACGCGCCGGATCGTCGCCG
>Ga0209579_10000883_pt1 | contig 26727 bp, 22 predicted proteins | sample Coa_R1_2_FD_187152 | JGI IMG/M metagenome (GOLD analysis project Ga0209579, IMG submission 187152) | Surface soil microbial communities from Centralia Pennsylvania, which are recovering from an underground coalmine fire - Coalmine... | ecosystem: Environmental > Terrestrial > Soil >... | reverse complement strand
GTAAGATTCAAAACTAAAAAAAAAGGAGATAAAACGATGAAGAAACGAATTGCAATTCTGGTGATGGCCATGGCGATGTTCATGGGGCTCGCGAACCGGGTGACAACGGTTGCCCTGGCGCACCCCCAGGACGACAAAATGCAAAGTGACGACAAGATGAAGGACGATAAAATGAAAGACGACAAAATGGCCGGCGACAATATGGGAAAGAAGAAGACCAAGAAGCAAAAGAAAAACAAGATGAAAGGCGACAAAATGAAAGACGATAAGATGAAGGATGACAAGATGTAGTAGTCTCTGGGCCATGTCGGGGGAGAGACGGCAGGAATAGTCTCTCTCTCCGAACCTTTGCGAGGATGCTGGAGTCAGCGTTGTTCTTTCGTCCGAAAAATCGCGTCGAGGACTTTGAAGCCGCCGCGATGCCTCATCTGGTTGACCTATACCGGGGCGCCAGGTCTAGGCGTCCTTCAGCCGAACGGGCGTCCTCTTATAGCGCCCCTGCCTGAGCCCGCTTTGCAGCGCGCCGCCTCTTGATCTGTACCAGCCAGGACAGTCCAATGCTCAGAACATAGAGTCCAACCAACGGAATCCAGACGATGAAAATCGAGAGCATGTCGTTGGTTGGTACAATGGCGGCCGAAACCACAGCTGTGAGCAAGACCGCATAACGCATTTGCTTCCAGAGGAAGTGTGGGGTGACTATCCCAAAGATGGAGAGTAGAAGAAGTACGGCGGGCAACTCAAACGCCAAGCCAACCGCGACAATCGCTGACGTCGCCAGGTCCCAGTACTCATTGATAGTGACCATCGCGGTGAACTGCTTGCCGTAGCCGACCAGGAACTTGAGACCCGCGGGGAGCGCCACGCCGTAGGCAAAGTATCCACCCCCCGCAAACAGCGTGCTGGCGAGAAAGACGAACGGCCACACGTATCTCTTCTCATGCCGGTAGAGCCCGGGAGAAATAAACAGCCAGAGCTGCCAGAGGATGTAGGGTGAGGCCAGAAACACACCGCCAAGCAATGCCAGTTTGATATAGAGGTTAAACGGGTCGACTGGGTTCGTGTAGACCAATTTATCGGATACCCCGAGCTGATGCAGCGCATTGGTGAGCGGACGAGCGAGGAAATTGTAAATGTGGTTGGAGAAATAAAAGCAGACTCCGAAACCAATCAGGAGAGCAACCATCGACCTCAACAAACGCTGCCGCAATTCCTCGAGGTGCTCGAGGAATGCCACCTGCTTGCCGGGAAGTCGCTCTTTTATCGAATCTATTGATAGTGCCGCAATGGGCGGCTTGCTTATAGTCGTGGCCATTTTCAATCGTCTCGATTAGTTTTCCCCGGATAATGGGATGAGCTCCCGAACGAAGTCGGTCAGCTCATGGTTCAATGTAAGCCTGGGCCGCGGGATTCACCGCCGGTTCAGGCCTTGCGGGGTGTCCACCGATTCAAGTTTCTGAGCGCGTTGGTTAACTTTCTTTCTCCGTCTTCGCGGCAGGTCCGTCGGATTCCTCGCCGATTCCCCGCAGAGCATCCTTGAAACCGCGAATGCCTTTCCCAAGTCCTTGACCGAGTTCCGGTAGTTTCTTGGGTCCGAAGACGACCAGTGCAATCGCCAAGATGAGAATTAGATGTGTGGGTTGAAACAATCCTTCCATTGAGAAACCTCCTTTTTTATATTCGGATTTTCAAAAATTGAATCAACAGGATTGCCTGTGGAGGTGCAAGGCGTAGCCCGGGAAATATGCATTTCTCCCCGCAATCCTGTCAATCCAAGCCCGTCCTACAGTGGGGGCTTCGCATTGTCCCCCTGTGGTTCTAGCCGTTCGGCAGCGTCAATGACTGCGTTTGGCCGAGCGGGGGCGCGTTAGGTTTGTGCCCCCGCTCAACCGCGTGTGGATTACAACTCGCGTGTGGCTGCATCCGCTTCCGCAGCCAGCCCAAGGAACAGTTGAAAGAACTCTTTCGGCTGACCGATAAATAGCCCGTCCGAAACGAAGCTCTGGAAAGAGGCGACCGCACCTGCCTCTTCAGTAGAAGTGGGGCGTATGATGGCCACGGGCCCGAACTGTGAATCAAGGAACTGGGTTGGCTCGGGCATGATCAGGTTGGCCTGCAATGTGTCGCCATTAAGGGACTCCGGATCCGTCTCCCCTTGTGCGGCTGAAAGGGCCGTAAATGTAACCGAGGATTTATTGATTTTATCGAAGTCGGTTAACGGAAGCGCGTTGCCTGCCTTGTCCTGCCAAGTCTGAAAGTGCATGGTCTCACTGGGTCCAATGCTCAGCAGGATTCGCAAGACCTCCAGGTTGCTTACTTTCTGCGCCAGCGCCGGGTAGAGGCTGGTACCGCCTTGCTCGATAAATGCAAAATGAAAACCCGCTGTGAAGGCAATCGCCTGGAGGTGGTTGGAGATGCTCGCCGGCGGGTTGCTGAGGTCGCTTCCGGCCGTGTCGTCATTGCTCCTGGGAATCGCGGTGTGCTGTCCAACATTCAAACTCGGGACTGCCTGTACGAACGGGGCAGTGGGATCGAAATCGGGGTTGGTGATGCTGCGGTAGCGAGACCAAAAACTGGTGTCGATGGTGAGCTGCGTGAGGTTGGTGAGCCGTCCAATTTGCCGGGCCCCATCTGCTTTGCTGCTCTTTAGGGTGCGAAAACGGTCGAGATTGACGGGCTTCGCGCCTTTCGATTCAAGGTAATTGGCCAGGAAGGCCGCGTGGCTGTTCTCATCGTCGGTGTTATCGTGGATGTACTGGGCCATATCGCCGTCGAGAATCTGAAGGGCTGCGGTGTAGAGCGCGTTCCCCCCTTTGGCTCCAGAAACTTCGTTATCCTGGGTTCCTCCCAGTTCCGAGTACTGCTGCCACAGATCGGCCTCGACTTGCTCCAAGGCATTCAGAAACCTCAGAATGGCGATGTCCCCTGCTGTGATCGCAGGGCCGTTCCTTTCCTCCGCGCGGCCGAACACCGACAACCCCGTGCTTAGCAGTCCCCCACCCACCGTGGCCGTGCCCGCTGCGGCTAATCCTTTTTTTATGAATGAGCGCCGGTTCGCCGGACCCTTCAAATCATTCAACAAATCTTTCACGATACCCTCCCTTAGGAATGTCAGAATCGGACGGATCAAGTTTTCGTCGCTCCTCACGAGAGCAAAAAGTTTTGCCGTCCCAGCGAACAAGACTGTTGTGAGAGGGAAAATATTCCCGGCTAGTTTCAAAACGTTCGTAATAAAAACCTATCGCGAATTGAAATTCAAGACATCCCAAAAGACCGGGCCGGAGAGTTAGTTCCGGGATCTTTGGGTCGAGAAGGGCTTGGATCGCTGCCTTGAATCGCAGCGGGGGCCAGTGCGACCGCATCTGGAGCAGGTTTGATTCTCACGTTCTCCCCCGCTTCCGCATATAGACTGTAGTCCCGTCGTCGAACTCGAACCTGACCTCTTCCATGAGTTGCTTCATGATGAAAATACCTCTCCCATGGCCTGCGAGCAGGTTTTTCGCCGCCGTCGGATCAGGGAGCGCATCGGGTTGAAACCCCGAGCCCGCATCCTTAACCGCGATAAAGATCTCACAATCTTCGCGGACAGCCACACAAACGCGTACCGCTTTCGTTGAAGCTCCCCCGTTGCCATGAATGATGGCATTGGCCAGTGCCTCCTCAAGAGCAAGTTCAATTTGGTCGAGGCCGTCGCAGCACGCGGTCTGTCGGATGAGGGCCATGATTCTGTCAACTCGCATTTCAATTGTTCCGGGATCGGATGGAACTGCTTCGTCGATTTTGAGTGCGAGCCGGTCCGATTCAAACTCGAAGGCAGGTGGAACGTGTTTCAGCTTAGACATGATTGCCGCCCGCACCCCGCTGAGATGTTTGATTGGTTCTGGTTCGGTCTATTGTCTGGCTTGTGTTCATGCGGACCCCCTAATATTTGGTTCGCGCCTAATTTCCATCCAATACGACTCTGACTTCAGTTGGATTATTCCTGGGGAGTCCAAAAGGTTCGACGACAAAGCGACAAGGTGGGCTGGGATCCGTCGCTTAGCCAATTAACCCTGGTCCAAACCGCCGCGGGCTACGCAGTGCAAACGCTGAATGCTGGCCAAGCAGGCCTGCCGCTGAGCTACCGGGGACCGAAGAACCAAAGGGAACCGGCGGCCACTGAGGCGAAGCTTCACTCGCAGCTAACCGTCGGTGTCTCTACCCTTGAGCGAAAGTCCGTATGACAGAAATGCGCAATCAGGGGCTGGCCTCGTTTTCGCATCAAATCGGCGTACCGATGGCTTGCCCCCGTTTCACTTAAGCGGCACGCAGTGGGAATCTAAACACTTGACCCTTGAAACGTGGATCGCCAACTGCCCAAGACACCCTGCTTGAGAGCGCCCGCTTAAATCTAGTAAACGCCAAAAGAGCAAGACTGCTTTTGCTCCTATTTTATTCCCAAAGCTCATTCCGCAAACTTTTCAGGAATATTCTGACGCGGAGCGCGGTATGGCTACAGTGAAGGCGGAAGATGTAACCGCCTTGCATCAACGCACCATAGTAAAAGGCGACGGCAACATGTCGAAGAAAGGCTCTTCCGGACATTGAACTGCCCGCTCGGGTGGTTAGGAGCTGGGGCGGATTTTCTAGTTATGTCGGGTTGACGGGAAAACAAAAACGGGAGGCTGAATGCACAAAATGCAAGTTTTGAAAATATCAATTCTTGGAAGTCTAATTTTCCTGTTCTCGGCTAATTTGGCCCTGGCCGATGAACTTTACGGCAAAATCCGGGGGACAATTTCTGACCCGTCCGGCGCCTTGATGGCAGGGATGAAGGTAACGGCCACCAACGTTGACACCGGCATTTCCACGACGGTTACCAGCGCTTCGGATGGAAGCTACGAGTTTCTCCAACTGGTCGCTCCTGCCGCCTACACCGTCTCGGCGGAGCGTGCCGGCTTCAAAACGTCTCACGCCAAGAACATCCATCTTAACTTGAACCAGACCTATGTGCTGGCCATTGTCATGGAGCTTGGCGAGGTTTCGCAGCAGGTGAATGTTGAAGCCTCTACCGCCCAGGTTGAAACCACCAGCATGCAACTGGGCGCCACGCTGACCAGCAGCTCGGTAACGGACTTACCGCTCAACGGGCGAAACTGGGTGACGCTCCAGACTACGCTTCCCGGAGTGGTCGCCGGCTCGGATCGTTTCGCCGGGAATGCCAATTTTTCGACCAGCGGCAGCCGCACGCAGGCGAACAGTTATCTAGTGAACGGCACGGATGCCAATGATCTGACTCTGAACAACCCATTGATCATTCCCAGTCCCGACGCCATCGCGGAAGTTCGCGTGATCACGAATACCATCAATCCGGAGTACGGCAGGAACGGAGGCGCCGTCCTGAACGCGGAGACAAAATCAGGGACCAACAAATTTCACGGTGATGGATTTGAATTCTTCCGCGACACCAGCTTGAACACCCGTAATTATTTCCGGAACGATGCCACCGTCTTTCATCAAAACCAGTACGGGGGCACCGTAGGCGGTCCCATCAAGAAAGACAAGACTTTTTTCTTCTTTTCCTATCAGGGAACGAGGAACCGACGCCCCCAACCCGGTCAGCCGGGCACGTCCACGGTCTTCACTCAGGATCAACGGAACGGAATATTTTCTGATCTTGCGACTTCGAGCGGGGTTTCTCCCTTTCCCCTGGTTGGCGAAAACGGAACGACTTTCAAAGCCGGGACCCCCTACTCGACCATCTTTCCCACGGGCCACATTCCGGCGGCGGATTTGAATCCCGTCTCCGTCAACCTGACCAACAAATTCGTGCCGCTGCCTAACACCGGAACGAATCTTTTTTCTTTTAATCCTACGGAAACGCAAACCACTGATCAGTATATTACGCGCATCGACCACAATTTCAGCAACAAGGATTCGATATTTGGGTATTGGTTTATCGAGCCGAACAAGACTCTGGACCCGATTTCTTTCCTCGGCGGCGACCTTCCCGGTTTTGGGGAGACCGACAATCAAAACGCGCAGCACTATACGCTGGCATGGAATCACACATTTAACGGCAGCACGCTGAATGAAGTGCGTTTGGGGTACAACCGCTTCAATTTCCACGCGGTCAACCCCACTACGCCCGTGCTGCCTTCGAGCGTCGGTTTTACGGGCATCAACCCTCAGGACCCGCAGGGCGCAGGAGTCCCTTTTGTCAATTTAACCGGTTTCTTCAGCTTGGGCTTTAGCGTCGATGGCCCTCAGCCGAGAATATCGAACACTTACCAACTGACCGACAACTTCTCCAAGATTGTTGGCCGACACACCCTGAAATTCGGTTTTGACTTTCGCCCGTCGCAGGTGGAGAACCCATTCTTTTTTAACAACAACGGTAGCTTCACCTTTGCGGGAGGGGGCACGTTCTCAAGCGGCGATCCTGGTGCGGATTTCTTGCTGGGAATTCCCGACTCCTACTCCCAAAGCAGTGGCGGGTTCATTGATGCTCGAACCAAGACCTACTACCTCTATGCGCAGGATCAGTTCAAGTTCCGGCCAAACCTGACGCTGACTTACGGGACGGGCTGGGAGGTGGACACGCCTTTGCAGGATAAATTTAATGGAGGCCTCGCAGTCAACTGTTTCCGTCCGGGAGAGCAATCCACTGTCTTTCCCACCGCGCCCGCGGGCCTGGTTTTTCCAGGTGATCCCGGTTGCAACTCCGCCGGCGGAGTAACCACTAAATACGGGCACTTTGCACCCCGGATCGGTTTTGCGTGGAGTCCAAAAGGCTCGAGCAAGACGAGCATCCATGGCGGCTATGGAATCTATTACAACCGTACTGAAGAAGAACTGGCCCTGGAGAATTTGCAGGCGCCACCCTTTTCGGTCAGTTCGGCGGGCATCGGAGATCAAGGCGGCTCGCCGAGCTTCATCAATCCTTTTGCTGACATTAACACCGGCAACGCGATTCCCAATAAATTCCCTTTCACTCCCGCCAAGCCGGGAAGTCCGGTTAATTTCTCTTTATTCGAGCCATTTAGTTTGAATGTCTTCGACCCAAATTTCTCCGTGCCTTACTCGGAAAACTACAACCTGACGGTGGAGCGCGAGCTGCCGGGGCAGATGATACTTTCCGTCGCTTACGTGGGTCTGGTGGGGCACAAACTCACCAGCGTCTCCGAGCAGAACCCCGCCGGTTCGGAGTTTGGCAACCCCATTTGCGCCGCTACGCCGGGATGCAATTCGTTTAATAGCTTTGCGACGGCGCCGCAGAGTTTCCGCTATCCGCAGACCAACGCAAACGGCGTGCTGGTATTCGGCTCGGTCGGCCAGCAGGGGACGTTTGTCAATTCGAATTACAACTCGTTGCAGGTATCTCTGGATAAACACCTCTCCCGGGGTCTCCAGTTCCGCGCCGCATATACTTACAGCCATTCGCTGGATAACGGTTCGAGCTTTGAAGACTTCGGATCAGGATTGCGCGCCAGCGACCCATTCAACAGACAAAATGACTACGGCGACTCCGGCTTTGACGCGAGGAATCGGTTCGTTCTCAATTACGTTTACGATATTCCGAGCGTTAGGCGCTTTGGCGCCTTCGCGCGCGTGCCCGCTCGTCTGGTGGAGGGATGGAAGATTTCAGGTATCACAACCTTCCAGAGTGGGTTTCCCATTTCGGTATATGACGGCGGATTCCGGTCTTTCGAGTGCGATGCGGCCTTCTCGTTCTATGGATGTTTTGACCGCCCCAACGTGGTTGGCCCGGTGCAAACTCTCAATCCGCGCACCAGTTCTGTAGCTAACCAGCTTCGCGGCCTCGGTTCACAGAACAGTTATTTCTTTAACCCTAACGCCTTCGCCCTGGAGGCTCTGGGCACGCAGGGCAATGCGGGCCGAAATTTCTTCCACGGGCCGGGGATAGACAATACCGACATTTCACTGTCTAAGGACACTTCGATTACGGATTCCACCCGCTTGGAACTGCGCTTTGAGTTGTTCAACGCTTTTAACCACACCCAATTTAACCCAGTCCAAATTTCCGGCGGAGCAAATGGAAATTCCAACTCAATCAATTTCGGCCGCATCCTGGGGGCTCAAGGCTCCCGGGTGGCACAACTGGGGGCAAAGATTTATTTCTAACACCAGGCTTAACTGAATATATGAACGAAACGCGTCCCGTTTCGGCGGGACGCGTAAGTTCTAAAAACAACAAGGAGAGAAGTAAATGACACGAACTGAAGTTGGGAAGAAAGTTGTATTCGTCTTAGCCGCGTTTTTCATGGTTTTCGTTTCCGCGCTCGCCAAGAATTCACGGAAAGTGAATTTCGCTTACCTGGCCACGCTGAATGGCACTCAAGTCGCCGCAGGGAATTATGAAGTCACCTGGCAAACGCATAGTCCGGAAGCTACGGTGACGATTGCTGACCGTAAACGCTTAATGGTGGCGACCAACGGCCGGTGGGAAGAACGCAACACCAAGTACGAAAGCAACGCTGTCGTTTACGACACGAATGATGACGGTTCGCGTTCCATCATCGAGATTCGTTTCGCGGGTCTGGCAGGAGCGCTCGTTTTTGACAAATCCTCAAATTAGAGGGGAGGTTTGCCGGAAAGCAGCCCACAATTCCGGCGGGGATGACCCAATCGCCGGACTCAGATCAAGAAGGGCAATATCAGTAAACTTATTACGGAGGACGAAGTTCACCCGGATAGAAGGGGAACGGCCCAGCGCCGCCAGCGGTTGGGAGGAATGCTGAACTATTACTATCGTCAGGCAGCCTGAAAGTTGAGAATCAAATTTCGACGCGGTGATCACCAACAGGGTGTTGGCCCCAATCGTGATGCCGCGCTCGGGCTTTGCTGGACTTCTTGCAGCGAATAGATCTGTACAGTCAGACGCTGACCCAAGAGGGCCTCAGACCAGAACCGAAAGCTGAATCAACAAGAGATCGTATTCGTGGGCTAAAGAACTGTCGCAGACTCGGGTTCCTGGACCTTGCGACCATCTGGACTCCGCGGAAATAACTGAAAATAAATCAGATAAAACGTGGAGGCGGGGGGAGTCGAACCCCCGTCCAGTGTTTTCAGCCTACAACTTATTGATTCTACTTGTCGCTACAGACGCTACAACAGCAGGAAACTCCCCACTTCCGTACAATTTACGTACAATGGGTTTTCACCCTACAAAGTGCTTGCGAGTTAATACTGCGAGTTTGGCATCGAAAAAGTCCATGGTGGAATTAGCCACTCGCAAGTCCTTGAACATGATCTCAAATGGGCACCATCTTCCGGCTGAGGAGCTGCCGTACCCCGATGCGACCGCGTTAGTCGTGCTGAGCAGTGGTGACCTAATCTGCGAGTCAAAATGAACAGACTGACAATTCCATCGAGCGTATAAAGGTCGTGCATTGAGCCACCGTCCAGCATCCGGTTGGCAAAGTGTGTCAGCCGCGAAGCAACCGCTGACTTAGACCACGAGATGCAGCGATTGTCTTGGAGAGGATAACGTGCCCAAGAAGAAAAATGACCTGCTAGAATTAGTGCCCGACCAGAGTGGCGGCGACCCAAATCATGGCGGCCAACAGGGTCAAAGCCAGTCCCCCGGGCCACCTCTAATGCCAGAAGTTGAGAAATATCTCTTTGGCATTGCGCCCCGCGGACTACTTGGAACGACGAAATTGCCACCTCTTAAGTTGGGTGTTGACAAAGGCGACGGCGATAACCCCCATAACAGAGGAGGCAGACTGAAGCACTGAATACGAGGTCTACGCGTCATCCTGAACTGCCCTTGCGCCTGATTTCGACGGACTTTGGCAATCGAAGAGATGCTTGGTAAGTTTGGGCGGTAATTGGGATATCAAATGGCAAAGCTTAAAATAAAAGACCGTGTCAGAATAAACGGCAGACGGGAAGTTCTCACGGTGGAGGAAATCCGCGAAATCCCCGGCGGTGAAACCACATACTGGGTTCAGCTCGGCACTAATTTTGCTACCCGTGAATGGGCCAAGGAAAGTGAGCTTGAACTAGCCACCGAACCTTAGCGGTCCCGTTGTGAAAGCTGCGGATTGTGAGCGTTTGTGGGTTTCAAGAAGTAGCTCTTGGTAGTGTTTAACTTGGTAGTGTTTAACCTTGTCGGCTCCGCTAAATTCTGCTATCTCTTTCCCATGAACATTGGAACCAGACTCCGCGAACTGCGTGCAGCAAGAGGTTTCTCCCAAGGTGACATCGAGAGGAGGACGGGGCTCTTGCGCTGCTATACCTCCCGCTTGGAAAATGGGCACTCTAGTCCGAGTCTTGAAACCTTGGAGAAATTGGCCGCTGCCCTAGAAGTCGAAATGTACCAACTATTTTTCGAGGGCAAAGGAAAGCCACAGCCCATCAGCCCAAGGGTTTCGGCAAAGCTTGGCTCACAAGAGCGTTGGTTAATCGACACCTTCAAGAACTTCGACAAAGGAGATGGAAAAGTTTTGGTTGCGATGGCTAGAAAAATGACAAACAGAAAACGAACTGACTTAATGAAAGCTGCGAGTTGAAGTCGGTGTCATCCGTTGTGGCGGCGTTCGCTACTTGTATTCGTGAAGAGACCTTTTCAGTTTGGCTTTCTGTCACGGATAAGCTTCACCCTTTGCAATACTTCCACCTGTCGAATCAGGCCCCTCTCTTCCAAAATCTCAACAAGAGCCGTGATGGCAAAAAGGATTCCCGTTTTCATCCGCCTGCCTCCGTTGAGTGCAACCGGGTGAGTAAAACACAGCGGACTTTAATTGACCACCTCTTTGAGATCGACCCTGATCTGGTCTGGTGACGGCCGTGAAACGCATTTCCAGCATTACCGCACGTCGCCGTCAAACCAGTTGCAGCGGGAGCCGTATTACTGTTTCCAAGTCGGTCATTTTCATGCCTTGCTGAGATGATCGCTCAAGGAGGCGGCGTCAGCCCCTTCTGATATCTGTCCACTTGCGGACGTGTGGTGCCACGAGCCATCGTGATGCATTATTAGCGTCCCCTTGGTGGGATGGTCATACAATCCAAGAATGCCTTCCTGGTCTGTAACTTTGTATCCGTGCATGGAGGCGACATCCTGAAGGGGTTTGGGAACCTGCCAGTCTTGTGGAGTTCGGGAAGCGCCATGTTTCGGTGGCTTCATTTCGAGGGCTCCAGACACTCTCATTCCCTGCACTGGTTCCATTTCGACGAGGCAAAGGACTTTACTACAGACCTTAGCGGGGATGATAGCGCAATTTCGGGCCGGATTACTGCCGTGGGTGTGGCCAGTAAAAGGAAGGGGGATTGCAGAAGCCTTGACTTGCGGAAATTGAAGGATTAGAGTCGCTATCAATTAGCGCAACTGACAGACGCAAGCGGGCACTGTGAGCCTCCTTGGCCCGCTTTGGGCTTCTGGTGGTATAGGCAGGTATCGCCAGAAGCCCTAAATAGCAACCCACTTTCTTAGTGGCGACTACTGTCCTTGACCCTTGTGCTTGCCATGGTTCATATGATGTTTCAGGTTGCTTGTCACCACGTTCACACTGCTATTGATTGCGATGGAGAATGCATTAGAGGCAGAGACCCCCAGAAGACATATCAAGGCCAATAATAGGAGATATTCAATGGTGCCTTGACCAGAGTCCTCCCATAAGAAGCCATGCAAGCAGTCCTTGAGGGCGTGGAGGAAGGGTCTACTCATATAAGTCTGTTCCCTTAACAAGCCAAGTAAGCTGACCTTACGCTTAATGAGGTCAAAAGTCAAATTGGGAAGGATTGACCAGCAACCTACATTTAGAACGTCGCCGTAATTGCTGTGCGATTTCAGTTTGGATGGCTATTCTCAATGATTGCAGTGGAAGGATTCCAAATATAAAATTTCCTGCAAGATCGGCAACAAGAATCAAGCTGTTCGTCAGCAGCATTAAACAGAATAGCCATATCCTCCTGCTTTGGATTGCCGAATAGGAGGTTAAGTTCATGGCAGTGAGTGCATCGCCCAAAAACGGATTCGCCTGCCTTCAGAGTGAGTCAATACATAAGTTGATTCAAGTGTGGATAGAGAACCTACCCATTTGCAGCCAGACTACCGCCCATGGGGTGACGAGTCAAGGGGGGCGGAAATTGCGCCGACATATAGTGTAAAATCGTCGATGGGACAACCCATGAATGATTGGAGCGATATCTTTTACTATTGCGTTTCATTGGCCTAGTCGGCGTGCGTTTCACCAAATTTACTGTGTTGTCTTTCGCAAGCCCAAACTTTAGGTCTAACGAAATTCAAACTAACCCGCCTCCAAATGGATCTATTCTTACATGCCGTTGTAAGTTTTACACATCCCAGGATAATGCGGCGCCTCCAGTCAAACTGTAACTGATACAAACCCAAGCGCTCATCTTTCCACCAAGTTGGCCCCTATCGTGCTGCTCATCCTATCCCCTTCCATCGGGGTGGAAGGTTTCGTGTGCACAATTTCTGTGATAGCCTAAAGAAACTTGCGGGGGGCAGGCGCCAGTGTGACTGTTTGAGTTGCCTTTACTATGTTTAGCGGCCTCAACATCTCTCTCGAATCCCGGAAGCGTCGTGGTGGCGCGCTCGCCTGCGGTCTGCTCTGCGACGCACTGATGCTTGGAGCGATGTTATTCCTTTGCAAATTGCCTGCGAATGAGTGGCACGCAAGGCCCAAAAATTATGCGGCAGTCTGGCTTCCTGAATTGACACCGCCGGAAGAACTGATCTCAACGCATCACCGGTTAGTTGCTCCAGTGCTTGCCGCTAAACTGAAACTTCCGGAGGTTCCCAAACTGATGGCTGTCCCCGTCGCGGAGGCCCGAGTTCCCGAGGCCGCGCACCCTGTTTCCACCTCGTCCGTTGTGCAGCGCGCCTTAGCGCAACCAATCAGAATCCCGCCCAGTCAGCCGCCTAGCAGACAGAGCTCAGTGCATACCGGTCTGTTTGGCGGAGCGGCGCAACCGGTAATCATCAAGCGTCCTTTGGAAGCGGTGCAGACAGGTGGATTTGGCGATCCTCATGGACTGCCAGGCCGCGGGCAGGGTGACACTGCTAACGACGTACCTAGGTTGGGATCCTTTGCGCTTCCGGAAGGCGGCGGAAAAGGAGATGGGACGGGCGGAGACCACGGCGTTCAGGGGGTGGTCGCCAGCGCGGGCTTTGGTAGCGGAGTGGCGGGCGGTGGGACTGCTCAGATGGATAACGGAACTGGAAAGCAAGCAGTGAGTCTGGGCGGTTTCACAAAAGCAGCCAGGACCTCACTCTCCGCCGGGGGGAGTCTTCAACCGGCACCGGCTATGGATTTCCAACCCGTGGAAATTCTCTCCAAGTCTGATCCGCTTTACACAGAAGAGGGACGCCGCTTGGGTGTTCAAGGCGACGTGAAGCTCTCGGTGGTATTTCAATCCAACGGCGTGATTCACATCATGGGCGTGGTGAAATCCCTGGGACACGGGCTTGATCAGGCGGCGGAGCAGGCCGCCTCGCAGATTCGTTTTAAGCCAGCTCAGCGCGATGGCAAACCGGTGGATTTTCCGGCAATCTTGCGTATCGAGTTCCGGCTGGCTGGGCAATCCTCATAATCGGAGACAAACCTATGCTAATTCTTCGCAAGGCACATTTTATCGGTTTTATTTCATTCCTTGTATTCGCCAACTCGATGCTTGCCCCTTTATCAGCACGTGAGCGGTCAAAACTCCAAAACGCCAACGACCCGCCTGAGTCATCGGAAATCAGCAGCATGATCGACCGCATCATCGCCAATGAGAAGCAAGTGGAGCAGAGAATTCTTGGACTCTCTCCTCGCATTGAGACTTACATTCAATACGACCGCCCGGATCGCGAAGTGGGCGACGTGGCGACGAAGGACGAATACTTCTTGGGCCGCTTGGAGACTGACTCCAGCCGGTCAAATGCCAATCCAGAAATTAAGGAATTAACATTTATACCGGACGGATCTTCCTTCAACTGGGTGCCACGCCCGAGTATGCTGAGGCAACATCTTCTGGCACGTAATTTCGGAGTTCAAGCCCTGGTTGTTGACTACAGGAATTTCGATCGCAAACATTACCTTTTCGAGCCGGTGCGATGGGAGTACCTCGGCGATGTCCGCTGCCTGGCCATTGACGTTCATCTCCGAGGCAAACCGAGCAAGGGAGCGTTTGAAGGACGCATCTGGGTCGAGGATCATAATTACGCGATCGTGCGCTTAAATGGCACACGGGTGAGTCCGGGGCGAAATAGTTTTTACATTCACTTTGATTGCTGGCGGCAGAACCTGCAACCGGGCGTCTGGTTGCCCGTCTACATGTACAGTCAGGAAGCCGACATGGGCATGCGGCTCCGGTTCAAGTCGGAGACGCGGCTCTGGGGCTACAACCTGACCGTCCATCCGGAGCAACAGGCCTGGACTAACATTCTGGTGGAAGCCCAGAGGCCCGTCGTGGACAGCAGTGAACAGAAATCGGACTTGAGCCCCGTCGAAAGCGTGCGGCGGTTGACTATGGACGCCGAACGCAACGTACTGGACCGATTGGAAAAGGCAGGACTGGTCGCCCCGCGAGGCCCGGTGGATAAGGTTCTCGAGACGGTAGTCAACAATTTGAGAGTGACCAATCATTTAGACAACCTGCCCCCGGTTCAGTGCCGCGTCTTGTTGACCTCGAATTTGGAATCTTTCAGCCTGGCCTACACCATTGTGGTGAGCCGGGGCCTGCTTGACGTCTTGCCCGACGAGCCCAGTCTGGCCATGATTCTGGCTCATGAACTCGCGCACCTGACTCTCGGACAGAAAATGGACACCAAATTTGCTTTTAACGACCGCTTGCAGGTGTCGGATGAGCATCTGGTGAAGATCCTCGATCTGGCGCGGGATCGCGAAGACGAAGATGCCGCCGACGCCAAAGGGATGGAATTCCTGAAGAATTCCCCGTACAAGGACAACCTAGGGCAAGCTGGCCTGTTTTTGCGGGCGGCCGCGGCCGCTGCCCCCAATGTTCCCCGCCTGTTCGGGGCCCACTTGGGGAACGGCCTGACCGCCGGCGGTGCGCTAGTCCGAATGGCATCACTAACCAACTCTGGTCCTCAACTCAGCACACAGAACCTGGACCAGATCGCCGCGCTGCCCATGGGTTCACGCGTGCAAGTCAATGCCTGGGATGGAACTGTGGCCTTCACGACTCGAAAGGCGGTGCCGCTGGCGGATGTCAGCGAGAAATTACCTTTTCGCGTTACGCCGATAATTCCCTATCTGCGCGAGTACGATGAAACACTTAAGAACGAGATGTCTTCCGCAGGCGCCGCAGGTGCAACTTCCCCATCCGGTCCGTCCAAGCAATAGGTTACAAATCGTCATACATGCCTGTGGTGCGCAAAAACTCCATCCGCCTCATATGCGTCCTAGCATTGGTCACCAATTATGGTTTGGGCGCTTTGTGTTTTCAACAGTGTCGTGGAGGTCGTAGCGTCCAAGGATTGGATCCTCTTGAAAAGGCCGCAAGTTGAGGAACAAGTTGTGCGAGCTTGCGAGCGATCACCGAAGAGAATCTAATCATCTGCCGATTTTTTCGACTGTCGGGAAATAACGATAAATCAACCTGACGCGCGAGTCCACTTGGCGTATTCTGTGAGCAAGAGGAACCGGGAGTCGGAAATTCGAATTGTCCTGGGCGCGCAACGCACGGAAGTGTTACAGGCAGCCTTGGGACGGGCATTCAAATTGCTGGCATACGGTTCCGCGGCAGAATCCCTTTTCGGAATTCTGGCTAGCCGTGTGCTGGCTCTCATCATGTACCAGGCAACCCACGCAACCCGCTGGTGATGGCTGGTAGTGTTCTTGCGATGGCGCTGCTGGGACTGCTGGCGACGTGGATTCCGGCGCAACGCGCGCATTCGCTTGATCCGCCGGTATTGCTGCGCGAGGAGTGACTCGGGTTTATTGAAATAGCTTCAGCGGGTTCAGCCCGGTGCGACAGCCGCGCAGAATTCCCGTAGACAAACCTATCCCAGGCGTTCTACCGCGCGCAAACGCCGTAGGATCTACTTATCACAGTTCACTTTGACGGTAAGTCCGCAAACCATCTTTGAGCTTCCGAGGCATCTGGTAACAAACCACGCGCACGATTAGGCCGTTAAACGCCCAAGTAATCCGAGTTCAGTGGACGGGAAGGCGACTTTTCTGGCCATTTTGACTCGCATCGCTATTGATCACCTCAGAGCTACGTTGAGAAGGAGGTTATCGACAGGAATTGGATGCAGATTTTACAAGTAAATTTTGCGCCGTCAGGCGGGGAGCGATAGCCATGGGCGCGCCGGAGAGTGGTCGCTGTGAGCAAGTTCCGGGACAAACATCCTGGTGCCCCGTCATCCAGAGCAATAAAGGACGTTTCGGCGAGTTCACGTCAGCCTCGCCGGGCAGCCTCGATGGCGGCGATGTCGATCTTCTTCATTGGCATCATCGCCTCGAAGGCACGCTTTGCCTCGCCGCCACCCGCGCCAAGCGCATCGGTTAGCGTGCGCGGGGTGATTTGCCAGGAGAGGCCCCATCGGTCCTTGCACCAACCGCACTGGCTTTCCGTGCCGCCATTGCCGACGATTGCGTTCCAGTAACGATCCGTCTCTTCCTGATTCTCCGTCGCGATCTGGAAGGAAAACGCCTCGGTGTGCCTGAACGCGGGGCCCCCGTTGAGACCGAGACAGGGGATGCCCAGGACGGTGAACTCGACCATTAGCACATCGCCCTTCTTGCCGCCCGGATAGTCACTGGGAGCCTCATGAACAGCGGTTATTTTACTACCCGGAAAGACGACGGCGTAGAACTGCGCCGCCTCATGCGCGTCTTTGTCGAACCAGAGGCAGATCGTGTTCTTTGGCTTCATTTTTGTGTGCTCCTTGTGCTCAATCAGGGCGAAGGCCGCGGTCTTTGCTTCGGTCCGTATTAGTGGCCCACCGGTTCATTTGCGGATCTTCTGCGGCCGACGTCTCAAATAGGTTGCCACCCTTCCTGCCATTCTAAATCATATTGCTGGCAGGGATCGACTTCAAGATCTGAGGCTATGTCATGACAGGATAGCTGCCCATTCGGGAGTTACCTGCTACCAGCATGCTCATTCCATGCCTCGATACACGTCCGCCCCACGTCCACTTAATGGATCGCTCCGATAGTTTCAGCATCTGTAAACCTCTGCTTTGTCATCGCCCTGCCTCCCTTTTTGTCCCAAAATCATGTCTGATTTTGGTACAGTTTTTGGGGGCAGGCAAGGAGGGACCAGGATGGAAGAAAATGAACAGCCGAAATCGCCTCTTGAGGTTTTTCAAGAATTAGCCGCCCAGGCTCCAGAAAACGTGATGGTGCGCTATAGCCTTGGCCTTGAATACCTCAAGGCGAAGCGCAACGCCGAGGCCGAAGGCGAATTCCGCGAGGTCCTGCATCTCAAACCTGACTACTCAGCGGCCTACCGCGAGCTAGGTAAGGTTCTCTCTGCCCTGGAGCGATTCTCCGAGGCGAAAGTCATTTATGAGAAGGGTCTCGATGTCGCTTGTCAGAAAGGAGATTTACAAACCAAGAGGGAGATCGAGGTCTTCCTAAATAAAATCGCGAAAGGCGGCGACTAGAATTGCTGGCCCAGTTATGCGGCAGGTGGTCGGAATCTGACGCCCGCGCAGAATAGGATGGGGCACGGTTCCGAAGTCTACAACATCATCCTGCTGTGCATCTTCATCATGCTCACTCTCTGGTGCCTCCTTTGTGCCAGGCGCGCCTACGCTCGCGTGAAAACAACATGGTTTCTCCACACTCCCAATTACTTCCCCAATTTTCTTTCGCCCTGTGTTATAGTCCAAAGGAGTTTGAAGAAGTCCGTTTGCTTGAAAAGGTCTCGAGTTCTCGTTCGCTCCCTGCCTAATTGACTCCATCAAATATCCAATAGCCCTGTCGAAGCAATTGGCTGACAACCGGCCTACGTGTCCGCTCCGCATTTGGGGTGCGCGGCAACTTTAGGAGAATAAAAGTATGAAGAATATATTTGTCGGAAACATGAGTTTTGAAGCTACCGAAAGCGGTCTACGCTCTATCTTCGAACCATTTGGAGAGATCACACGCGTCCAGTTAATTACGGACCGGGACACAGGCCGGTCTCGCGGCTTTGGTTTCGTCGAGATGTCTAATGACGAGGAAGCGGCCAAAGCGATTGCGGCCTTAAATGGAACGCAGATGGACGGCCGCACCTTGAACGTGAACGAAGCGAAGTCCAAGACGGCGGGGAGCGCGCCACGGAGCGCAGGGGGATACTCTCGCGACCGCGATAATTTCCGCGGGGGAAACCGATAGGACGCCGGGAAGCGAGTCGCTTTGAATTCTCATGCGGTTTGACCGTGGCCATCCCCGCCTCTATTTCGTCACCAACCTCGAGCGAATGGGCAATGTCCAGCATATATAAGGGAGGAAAAATCGGATGACACTAGCTCAGAACATTGACAGCAAGTTTCGTTTCATTTTGATTGCCGCCAAAAGGGCGCGACAATTGCAAGCAGGGGGAAGGCCCCTGGTGCAAACCAACTCCAAGAAATCAACCCGGGTCGCACTGCGGGAAGTGGAAGCCGGTTTGGTTCCTTTTGAGGTGATGGAACTGGTGGGGGGCACTATGGTACAGGTAAGTAGTCGAGGCCTTCCAAGTAGAGCGCAACGCATGGTGTAAACGGCTTTTCTCTTTAAAAAGAGAGCCGCAGATTTCGGAAGGGTGCCTATCGAAGCGAAGTATGTGCCGCCTTACTTGATTGCATCAATCTATGCAGGCAAGCTCATTCGCCACGCCCCTATCTCGGGCCGCGCATCGAGCGCGAACTTTTCCCTCACCCGTGGAGGTTGTGACTTCATTTGAGGCCATGCCTTGCTTGGTTGGCAGTGAGGTCGTCGATGGCGACTTGGGCGGAACCGTTCTCATTTCTGCTTTTCATCCAGCTCTGCCAAGCGCGAATAGACGTTGTCCAGGTGTTGCTGGGCCTCTTCCATTTGCACGTAGGTCGTGTGCAAGCGCGCGGCGTCGCTCACAATGGCGGGATCTTCCAGCGCCTTGCGTAAAGAGCTCAACTGCTGCTCGGCGTCGGCGATTTTCTGCTCGATAGCGACAAATTCCCGAGCCTCCAAGTAGGAGAGCTTCTTCTTTGCCGGTGCCGGACCGGCGATGGCGGGGGTGGGAGTTGTAGTCTCCGATTCAGCGCTGGGTGCAGCCCCGGACTGCTGGGCGCGCTGCCAAACCTCCCACTGCAAATAGTCTCCAAATCGCTCGGCGGCGCCCAGGCCGTCCAGCCCAAGCACAACGGTGGAAACGCGATCCAACATGAAGCGGTCGTGCGTAACCAGCACCAGCGCCCCGGAATATTCCAGCAGGCTCTCTTCCAGGATTTCAAGAGTCGGGATGTCCAGATCGTTCGTAGGTTCGTCCAGCAGCAGAACGTCCGCAGCTTGAAGCATCAACTGAGCGATCAACACGCGGGCCCTTTCTCCTCCGGACAGCCGGCTCACCAGCTTGCCAAGGTCGTCCGAATCGAAGAGAAAGCGCGCCGCCCACGCGGCGACGTGAATCACCCGGCCCTGATAGACCACCGAATCGCTGCCCAGAGCCAGGGCGCGGCGCAAGGTGAGTTCAGGGTCAAGTTGACGGTTTTGATCGAAGTAAACGATTCGCAAGGCGTCTGCGCGGACGATCTCACCGCGTGTCGGCGGGATGTCACCTCGCAACAGTCGCAGCAGCGTGGTCTTTCCACTCCCGTTTTGTCCCACCAGTCCTACGCGCACTCCTGCTTTGATGGCAAACGTCACGCCCTCAAACAGGGTACGATCACCCAGCGTGCAAGCCACGTCCTCCAGCGTGATCAGCTGTTTAGTCTGCCGATCGGTCGCGGAAAAATCGATCCTGGCGGCGGCCGTTCTGCTCCGCGAGTTCATGCCCGCAAGCTCGTCGATCAGTTCAAAAGCTTTGTTGATTCGCGCCTTGGCCTTGGTACGGCGGGCACGCGGACCGCGGCGAAGCCACTCCAGCTCCGTGTGTACGCGGTTGGTCAGGGCTTCCTGCCGCTTGCCTTCTGTCTCCAGAAATTCTGTCTTCTTCTCGAGGAACCGGCAATAGTTTCCGCTGACTCGAAACATGCCGTCCGCGTAAGCGCGGTTCAGCTCCACCATCTCCGTCGCGACGTTCTCCAGGAAATAACGATCGTGGCTGACCACCACGTACGCAAACAGCGCGTTCTGCAGCACAGTTTCAAGCCATTGGATTCCGGCAAAGTCCAGGTGATTGGTGGGCTCATCCAGAAGCAGAATGTCGGCGCGCTGCACCAGGCCTTCCGCAATCCGCAGACGTTTGCGCCATCCGCCGGAGAGAGTCGCCGCAAGCGCATCAAAATCGGTGAATCCGGCACGGCCTAACGCCTCGGAGGTACGCGCCTCGCGCTCCGCCGGGGAGACGTCCGCCGCCAGAGCCTTCTCGATAACGGATCGCACCGTCTCTCCTGGCGCAAATTCGGAGACTTGTGCGACGTAACTGATCTTCGCCCGCTTGCGGATAGCCACTTCGCCACTGTCGGGTTTGATGCGGCCGCAAAGGATTTCCAGCAGTGTCGTTTTACCCGAGCCGTTCGGCCCAATCAATCCGGTCCGATCGTTTTCCGAGACCGTAATGGAGAGATTCTGAAACAGCGTATTGATTCCAAACCGTTTCGAGATTCCCTGGGCATTGAATATCGGGGCCAAGTTGCGTGAAGTCCTCTGGTGACGAATTGGAAGGACGCGTGCGATTTGAGGTCGCCCTTAATCTTCGATAGTAAACCCTATTCCGCGCTATGGCAAAACCCGGCGCGCGACGCGAAGACGGTCGGCGCGGCCCCGCTGTTTTAGGTCTGCGGCTTTTGATCTGGTTGGCTGTCGCAGAGTGAAACTCTGCGGCCCGCGAATGCCTGATGTCCTCGATTACACGAGTAACACCGTAGAGTTTACCGAACCGGTCTTCCCGCGTGGTTGGCCGCGGAGAAAGCTCACATGGCTGGTTTGTCGGCTTACCTCTATTGTGATTTGAAGTTTGGTTGCGACGAGCCAAGTGCACGGTTGGCCCGTTATACCGCAATGTGGATTGTTCCCCGGGTCTCCCATCATCCTCGCAAGATCTCGGATTAACCCAGTCTAATCATCGGCAAACACAAGGCGACTGCTCGTTACTGACAACAGGTCGATGAGGGTCAGTCGCAATTTCCAGGAAGGGCGTTTCTTGGGCGCAATCCGACGAAATACCCACCCAACATATTTTCCGTGGATGCCGTCCTTTCACCAGAATCTGCGAGAACGGGCCGCGCGATCATGAGCGGACGACATCTGCGCTCCTTAAATGTTTCTCGTTGAGAGCCTAGATCGGAGGCGTAATTTCAGGCACTGGCCCGAAAGCACAGGTCACCGTGTAGCGCTCTATCGTGGATCCCGTAAAGGGAGGGGTTTCCGTGAACAGCGTCTGAACCTTGAGGAGACGATGATCGTTGGCTCCAATCCAAATGTCGTCTGTCGTCTTCCTGATACTCACGCCGCCGGGGTGATATTTGTTCTCATATACAAAGGTGATTGAACCGCCGATCATCTCGCGACGGACCAGCTTAAGTCCGCTGTCATAAACGATCGCAGAAAGCCCGGCGAAAGGAATCTCCGCATGGAGGTTGTACGTATCTTTCTGCCAAGGTCGAGTGCCGAATCGGTCGTATATGTCGTTCCCGATAACGATGGTTTCTGAATCTCCCGCGGGACCGCCGTGTCCATTAGTCACCATGTGTATGCGATCCTTTCCTTGGGCCTCGATCAAACTTGTTACCACCGAACCTGCGCCGCTATTGTTGGTGAGTTCCACGTGGCAGGTATGCCCAGCATCAGCGAGAAAGGCCCGCCAAGCTTCCCTAACGACCGTAACTGGATCGTCGCTCTCCTGCACCGGCCCGGGATCGGAGCTAAGATCGTCGTTCGTCACTACTTTATTTGCATGATGTGCCCCGGACTTTTGTGCGCGCGCCTCACGCGCGACATCGCCGAGTGGTTTGTCCTACGTGGAGCAAAAACTTGATGCAAAGAGGAATATTGCAACAACCGATGTCGCGCAAACCGCGTCGCTGATTTTCATTCGACCTCCGCATAACGGTCAATGGACCTTCGATGCGCTGCCAGCCAGTTTCATCGAATTGTGTGCTGTCGGAACAACAACGTCAAACCCGGAGATTGCAAATTTCATAAAACGACTACCCGCGTCACGCCGTGATAGCACTCTCAAACCCGCAGTCGGCTCTCATTGGGCGTGTTGTCGGCCACTCAGAGAGAACTCTCCGAGAGTTCTCATAGAATCTCATTCGCTCGTCTCACTGCAAGCTTCAGTCGGCCAGGAGGTTCCGTCGCTAGAGGGGATTCCGCCTGAGAAGTCGCATTGCCGTCCAAGGGGCGCCACTTGGCCGTAAAGCCGCCTAATCGGTCAAATGCCTAGCTCCCAGCCTGTAGCGAGAAGACGAATTCCAGTAACATATGGATTCATCTTGAGTTGTCACGCTTTGAATAGAGGCGCCCGTCATCAGGACCGACATTCCCGAATCGTAGCAGTACTGTGCGAAGCAGATGATTCGAATGAAGATGACCTCTGTTTCGGTAAAGCCATGGTCCGGAGGCCAGCGGTGAGAGGCAAGCAGATGCGCCTACGAGGAAAGCACTTCGTGGACGGCCGTGGAAGAGAGAAATGTTGCACGGAGTTTTTCATCGCTGACGTTGCTGGCGATCATCTGAACGATGGAAGCGGCGGACTTGAATGCCTCCCCTGCTTCGCCACTTCTTCCCGCACGGCCAAGCACCCGGCCAAGGTCGGCGTAAACCTTCCATTCGACAATGGGGCAGGGATAGTGATTCAAAATATCGAGCGCTTGGCCCAATTCCTTGCGTCCTGATTCGAGATTGCCGCGCAACACCTCAATTCCCGCAAATAGCTTGTGCCCCACCGCGATGTACTTGCGTATCTTGTGCTGTGTCGCCAGTTCCATCAGCCGGCTGGCATATTCAGCGGCGCGCACCGGATCTCCCTGTGCGAGCCAGTACTCCGACTGGGCGGCTTGCAGGCGGGTATTGTAGCGCCAGCGAAACCACGCGTCACGCTCGAAAATACTCTCTACTTCGCGAAACGCGGCCTCCGAATTGCAACTTTCGTGGGTGTGCCGGCAATTGATCCCCACATTGATTAACGAATTCGCTTCGCCTTCCAGCACCTTTTCGCGTCGGGCAATCTCCACGCCCTGTCGATCATAATCCATTGCTTTCTCGAAGTCCTGAAGCTCACGGTAGATCCACCCAATACAGTTCGGAAAGCGCGGCGCCCAGAAATGGTCGCCATTGCGCCTTGCCATGGCCAGCGCTTCATTCAGAGTTTCCAACGCTTCTGACATCCGGCCGAGATTTCCGCGCAGCAGACCAAGAAAGAACAGGCAGACCAGCATGTTGAAACCATCGCGCAGTTCCGAGGCGAGGGCGCGGCCCTCCGTTAAAATCGCTTCCGCCTGCGAGAATTCCGATTGGAAAAAGTAAAGGCAGCCGCGCCATGACAAGGCGCTCAGCAGCCCGGGCTTGTATCCTGCCTTGCGCGCCAGAGCAAGAGCCCGCTCCATCATTTCCATTGCCTCAGCCAGTTCGCCATAACACTCGTGCTTCAATCCAATCAGCATCAAGGCGCCGATGCGCAAAGGATCTGACCCGATTCGCTCGGCAAGGCGCAACGCTTCATCGGCGCGCGCCGGCATTTCCTTCATGCGATGGGCGAAGAACAGCGTCGTGGCGAGAGAACTCAAGGCCTCGCAATCCAGCGCAGCCTCTCCGGCGGTTCTTGCTCGCTCGCAAACCAACGCAAAATCATTCGCCGCCTGATCGAAGCGGCTCAGCGTCAAGTTCACCGAGCCACGCTTCTGGTAAATGGCGAGCTCGCGCGCGGCTCTCGGCTCGGCGGGGAGTTTTTCCACCAGGACGAGCGCGCGGCTGTAATACTCCTCGGCTTCGGCATTCGCGTAGAGCTTGGTGGCGTTGTCAGCAGCCTGGACGAGGTAATCGACTGCTTTCTCAAATTCGCGGCCGAGCTCGAAATGGGTGGCGAGCGGCGATGCGATCCGCTGCGCCTGGTCGCGGTGACGGGCCAGCAACTGCTCGCCAGCCTGGCGGTGGAGCGCCACGCGGCGTTTGGTTACCAACCCTCCATAGAGAACGTCATGGTACAACGAGTGGGCAAAGCGATAGCGCGTGCTCAACGAGCCATCCGGCAGCTCCTCTTCGCCGAGGGCTCGGATCAGGTGGTGTACCTTCTCCAGGCGCGCCAGGCGTTCGTCCACCGCCACTTCGTCGGCGCCCAACATGGCGGCGAGCACGGTGGAATGAAACTCCTCACCCTGGACGCTGGCGTAGCGAAGCATCTGCTGGTCGTCCTCGCCCAATGACTCGAGCTTCTTGCCGATCATGCCGCGCACGTTTTCAGGCACGGCCACGTTCATCGCGGAAAGCGGGCGCGCCAGCGTCCAGTGGTGATCCACGCGGTGAATGTCGCCGCGCTCGGCCAGGAAATGCACCGCGCTCGTGGCAAATAGCGAGTGGCCTTCGGTCTTCTCGTAGACCATGGCCGCGAACTCCGGCGGAAAATCGTTGGGCGAGAACTGGGCGTTCAAGTACGCGCCGACGTGCTCCCGCGTGAGTGAATCGAGCGCGATCTCAACGCAAAGCTTGTGCGTCATCATTTCCAGTTTGTAAGACTTGAGCGGATGACTGCCGCGTTCCACCTCCTCGGGTCGGAACGTCCCGACCAGCATCAGGTGGCTGCTTCCAATTCGTTGGCAAAGGTGTCTCAACAGGTCGATGCTCGATGGATCGGCCCAGTGCAAGTCTTCGAGCACGAGCACCACTAGCGACCCGGCGGCCAGGGCGCCGAGCGCGTCGCCCATCTCGCGCAACATGCGCTCTTTGGTTGCGCCAATAGTATCGCGCTTGATGCGCTCCAGCTCTCCGGTGGAAGCAAAGGCGGCGGGCATTTGCAGGCACCAGGTGGGCGCGTAGGTGCGAAGCGCGTTGGCGACTCTCTCGCGGCCCGCGCCCGCGATCATCGTCCCAATTGCATCCAGGAAAGGGAGGTACGCTTCGCCGGTGCCATATTGCTCCACGCATCGTCCCCGGCTGATCAGCAGGCCCGGTTGCGTACGGCGCGCGCGCCGCAGAAACTCGTCGGCCAAAGACGTTTTTCCGATGCCGGGTTCGCCTGTGATCAGCGCTACTTTGCCCGAGCCTCCGGCCGCTTGAGCCAGCAAGTCATCGAGACGCTTGATTTCCGACTCGCGACCCACGAACACCTCAGCGGCATCGGGCTCACCCGCCAGTGCCACCCCGAGTGCCGCCCCACTTCCGGGTGGTACGCTGCGGAGATGGACCAGCGCATTCGCCATTTCCTGGGCCGAGGGCCAGCGCTGATCTTTTTCCTTCGCGAGTGCGCGGGCGATGATGAGGTCGAAATCCGGCGGCAGGCCAGGTCGGGTGTTGCTTGGGGGCGCCGGATTCGCCACGGCGATCTCGTGCATTAGCGCCAGAGTGCTTGGCCCCTGGAACGGCAGTCTACCCGTCGCCGCCTGGTAGAGTACGGTACCCAGCGAGAAGATGTCGGATCGTGGATCGAGGTCTTCGCCGCGCGTTTGTTCGGGTGACATATACGCAACGGTTCCCAGCACCAGTCCTCGATCTGTGAGGTGACTCCTGGTAGCGCCTTCCATCGAGGTCTCGCGTGACAGGTCCACCAGCTTGGCCAGGCCGAAGTCGAGCAGCTTGGCATGGCCGCGCCGATTCACAAAAATATTCGCGGGCTTGATATCGCGGTGAACTATTCCAGCGGCGTGCGCCGATTCGAGCGCATCGGCGATCTGCGTTGCCAAGTCAAGCAGCGATGCCAAATTCAACGCCTCGCGCGCCAGCCATCGATCCAGAGGCTCCCCCTCGAGGTATTCCATGGAGATGAATCGCCGTCCTTCATGCTCGTCAAATTCGTAAATCGTACAGATATTTGGATGATTGAGCGCGGAGGCAGCGCGGGCCTCGCGTTCAAAACGCTCCAGCGCGCGCGCATCGCGTGCCAGCTCCTCGGAAATGAACTTCAGGGCGACGGGGCGGCCGAGCCGGATGTCCTCGGCTTTGTAAACCACACCCATCCCACCGCCGCCAAGCTTCTCCAGAACCCGATAATGCGAAACCGTTTTCCCAGTCATGCCCCAAGCCTCGATCGATTACGATGTTAGGTCACGGCCACAACCAAGTCAACTCTCAGAGGTGGCAGCTTCTTCGGTTAAAAGCAGATCGTGACCGGGTACATTTAGGCAGCAGTCCACACCTGCCGCGCCCGATGGATGCTGAAGCGAAGGGTTGGGCCATCTCGTACATCTCCTGGATTCTCGGCCAATCGGATAGTACTCTCCGGTTGTTCGCCAAGAATCTCATTCGCTCGTCTCACTGCAAGCTTCAGTCGGCCAGCAGGTTCCGTCGCTGCAGGGGATTCCGCCTGAGAAGTCGCCTTCCCGTCTATTGAGCGCCTGCCACTTGGCCGTGTAACGGCCTAATCGTGCGCGTGGTTTGTTACCAGATGCCTCGGAAGCTCAAAGATGGTTTGCGGACTTACCGTCAAAGTGAACTGTGATAAGTAGATCCTACGGCGTTTGCGCGCGGTAGAACGCCT
>Ga0209579_10000882_pt1 | contig 26746 bp, 23 predicted proteins | sample Coa_R1_2_FD_187152 | JGI IMG/M metagenome (GOLD analysis project Ga0209579, IMG submission 187152) | Surface soil microbial communities from Centralia Pennsylvania, which are recovering from an underground coalmine fire - Coalmine... | ecosystem: Environmental > Terrestrial > Soil >... | reverse complement strand
CCGGCGCCCGCGGAAGGGGTGATCGCGTAACAGTCATTCGGAAGGTGGCGCCATGGGTTTTGTAGCGGAAGCGTTGCCGCGGCGGCCGGAGATCCTGCGCGAGCCTATCTCGGCGAGCGAATTCGGCATCGTTCAGAAACCGCTGTCGGCGTGGGAGCGGATCACGAACGTCGGCGCGGTCCGCAAGTTCGCGTTGCTCGTCCTCATCGCGGTCGTCTGGGAGCTGTATGCCCGCCAGCTCGACAACCCGCTGCTGTTCCCGACGTTCTCGGCGACGGTCATCGCGTTCTTCAAGGGCATCTTCGGCGGCGATCTCTTCACCAAGGCGCTGACGTCGCTGCATGTATTGGTGCTGGGCTACGCAGCCGGCATCGCATGCGCCGCGATCCTGACGGTGATCGCGATCACGTCGCGCGTCGGCACGGATTTGCTCGAGCTTCTGACGTCGATGTTCAATCCGCTGCCGGCGATCGCGCTTCTGCCGCTCGCGTTGATCTGGTTCGGGCTCGGCACCGGCAGCATCGTGTTCGTCATCATCCATTCGGTGCTGTGGGCAGTCGCGCTCAACACGCATTCGGGCTTTCTCGCCGTCTCGAACACGCTGCGAATGGTCGGGCGCAATTACGGGCTCCGCGGCCTGCCCTACGTCGCGCGAATCCTGATCCCCGCTGCGTTTCCGAGCATCCTCACGGGCTTGAAGATCGGCTGGGCGTTCGCGTGGCGCACGCTGATCGCGGCCGAGCTCGTGTTCGGCGTGTCGTCGGGCTCCGGTGGCCTCGGCTGGTACATCTACGAGAACAAGAACCAGCTCGAAATCCCGAGCGTGTTCGCGGGGCTCTTCACGGTGATCGTCATCGGGCTCATCGTCGAGAACGTCGTGTTCCGCGTGCTAGAGGCGAAGACGGTGCGCAGGTGGGGTCTGCAAAGCTGAGCCGCATCGTCATCAGCGAGTTCATGGACGCCGCGGCGGTCGGGAGCCTGAGCTCGCGTTTCGACGTCCGCTACGACAAGGATCTGGTCGATCGACCGCGCGAGCTCGCCGCGCTCCTCGCGGAAGCCGATGCGCTGATCGTGCGCAATCGGACGATGGTCGACGCATCGCTGATCGCATCGGGGCCGAAGCTTCGCGTCGTCGGCCGACTCGGCGTCGGCCTCGACAATATCGATCTCCATGCGTGCGCGGTGCGCGGCATCCTCGTGATCCCGGCAACCGGCGCCAACGCGCAAGCCGTCGCCGAATACGTGATCGCTGCTGCGCTGTTGCTGCTGCGTCGCGCGTACGAGTCGACGCCCGACGTCGCCGGTGGTCGCTGGCCGCGCGCCGCGCTGTCGAACGGCCGGGAGCTCGCGGGCAAGACGCTCGGGCTCATCGGTTTCGGCGGCATCGGTCGCCTCACGGGGAAGCTCGCGCGGGCGCTCGGCATGCGGGCGATCGGCTTCGATGCACACATTCCGCCATCGTCTGCGCTCTGGTCCGATGAAGCGACGACACCGCGCAGTTTCGCCCAGGCGATCGCGGAAGCGGACGTCGTGTCGCTGCACGTGCCGTTGACGCCGGCCACGCGCAACCTGATGGATGCGCCCCGCATCGCTACGATGAAGCACGATGCGATGCTCATCAACACGTCGCGGGGCGGCGTGGTCGACGAAGCGGCGCTCGCCGATGCGTTGCGCGCACGGCGGTTAGGCGGTGCGGCGCTCGACGTCTTCGAGCGCGAGCCGCTGCCTGCCGGATCGCCGCTCGAAGGTTGTCCCAATCTCCTCCTGACGCCGCACATCGCCGGCGTGACGCGCGAATCCAACGAGCGCGTTTCGTCGCTCATCGCGGACAAGGTCGCGCAAGCGCTCACCGTGGGATCCTGACAATGCTCACGTTCACGCTGCCGGAGCTTCGCGACCTCGCGGAGCGCGCGCTCGTCAACGCAGGCGCATCCGAAGCGACCGCGCGGATCACCGCGCGCGCACTCGCCGAGGCCGAAGCGCAGGGACTCGCCTCGCACGGGATGACGCGCGTCGGGCAATACGCGACGCATCTGCGCAACGGCCGGGCCGACGGCCGCGCCGTGCCGGTTATCGCGCGCGAACGGGGCGGCGCGATCCTCGTCGACGCACGATGCGGGCTCGCGTTTCCCGCCTGCGCGCTCGCCGTCGACGAGGCGATACGCCGTGCGCGTGAATGCGGCGTCGCATTCGCGGGTGTCACGAACAGTCATCACTTCGGCGTCGCGGCGTGGCACCTCGAGCCCGTTGCCGCCGCGGGGATGGTCGGCCTGGCGCTCGGCAATTCGCCGGCGGCGATGCCGACCGCGGGAGGCAAGCGTGCGCTCTTCGGCACCAATCCGATCGCTGCCGTGTTTCCTCGTCGCGACCGCTATGCGCTCTCGATCGATATGTCGCTTTCCGAAGTCGCGCGCGGAAAGGTCATGGTGGCGGCGAAGGAGGGCAGGCCGATTCCGCTCGGCTGGGCGCTCGATCGCGAAGGCCGCCCGACGACCGATCCGAAGGCCGCCCTCGAAGGCTCGATGCTCGCAATGGGCGGTACGAAGGGCGCGATGCTCGCGCTGATCGTCGAGTTGCTCGTAACCGCATTGACCGGCGCAGCGCTGGGATTCGAGGCGAGCTCGTTCTTCGTCGACGAGGGCAATCGCCCGCGCATCGGCCAGGCGTTTCTCGTGATCGATCCCGATGCGCTCGCAGGGCGCGAGACGTATTTCGAACGCCTCGAAACGCTGATCGCGGCGATGCTTGAAGATGAAGGCGTGCGACTGCCCGGTGCGCGGCGCGCAGCGCTTGCCGGGAAAGCGCGTGCACGAGGCGTCGAGATCGCGGAGCCGCTTGCCGATCAGTTGCGCGCGCTTTCGGGATGAGCCGGTGAGCGGCGGTCCGGGCGACGACGCAACGGCGCATTGGCGCGAAGACTCGGCGCACGGCGGACAAGACCGCGAGGCGCTTGGGCGCACCAACCGCGTGTTGCGCACGCTTCGCGCGGGACATCGCGCATTGCTTCGCGCGACCGACGAGACGATGCTCATCGAGACGATGTGCAAGGCGCTGGTCGACGCGGGCGGTTATCCGATCGCCTGGATCGGTTACGCCGACGACGATGCGCAGCGCACGATTCGCATCGTGGGTCACGCAGGCGTCGGCGAAGCGATGCTCGCGCGATTGCAGCTCTCGTGGGACACGGCGCGGCCAAGCGTGTCCGGCGAAGCGATTCGCACCGGGACGCCGGCGGTCGGTCGCAGGCTTTGCAGCGACCCCATGCTCGCGCGCTGGCGAAGCGATGCGACGCGCCTCGGCTACGGCGCGGTGAGCGCCTTTCCGCTGCGCGTCGGCCACGAGATCATCGGCTGCCTGACGCTCGTCGCCGCCGACGAGAACGCGTTCGACGAGAGCGAGGTGGCGCTGTTGCAGGAGCTCGCCGATGACGCCGCGTACGGCATCAGCCATTTGCGAATGCAGGCGCGCGGCATCGAAGCCGAGCGAACCATCGCTCGCATGGCGCTTCGCGATCCGCTGACGGGTCTGCCCAACCGCGCCGCGATGCGCGCGACGCTCAAAGACGCGATCGCGCGCTCGCGCGAGACGGGTGCGCCGCTCGCGGTGCTGTCGATCCACGCCGCGCACTTCGACGAGATCGCTGACACGCTCGGGCGCGACGCCAGCGACAAGCTTCTGCTCGAAGCGGCGAAGCGCGTGCTGGGCGTCGCCGCCGACGCCGAGCAGGGCTTTGCGCGAATCGGCGAGGACGATTTGCTGCTTCTCACCAACACCGACGGCGATGAGGCGTGCGCGCTCGCGCGGCGCATCGTCGCCGCGCTCTATCCGCCGATGGACTTCGCTGGCGTACAGCTCGATGCACGCGGCGCGATCGGTATCGGCCTCTATCCCGCGCATGGCGACGATCCCGACGAGCTGATGCGCCGCGCGAAGACCGCGATGTACCAGGCGGGCGCGGGTGGCTTCGCGCTGTACAGCGGGCCGCACGACGACGCGCGCCGCCAAAGCCTCGCGCTCATTGGCGATCTGCGCCGCGCGATCGAGAGCGGCGATCTTTTGCTGTACTGCCAGCCGAAGGTGCGGATGGCGACGTGTCGCCTTTGCGGCGCCGAAGCGTTGATGCGCTGGCGGCATCCGCAGCAAGGGATGGTGTCGCCATCGCGTTTCGTCGCGCTCGCCGAGCACGCTGGATTCATCACGCCACTTACGCAATGGGTGCTCGAGGCGGCGTTCCGCGAGCGGCGCCGCTGGCACGAAAGCGGTTTCGAGCAGCCGCTCGCGGTCAACGTGTCGGCACGCGACCTGCACGATCCGATGCTCGTGACGCGCGTGCGCGACCTGATGGCGGTGCACGAAACGATGCCGGGCTGGATCGAGTTCGAGCTCACGGAATCGGCGTTGATGGAGGAGCCCGAGCGCGTGATCGACACGCTGCGGCAACTGCGCGACGTCGGCATCGAATCGATGGTCGACGACTATGGCACCGGCTACTCGAGCCTGCGCTATCTGCAGCAGATGCCGGTATCGGCGATCAAGATCGATCAGTCATTCGTTCGCGGAATGCGAAGCGACGCGGATTCGGCGGCGATCGTCCGCTCGACGATCGAGCTATGCCACACGCTGTCGTTCGCGGCCATCGCCGAGGGTGTCGAGGACGAAGCATCGTGGAACGCGCTCTTGCGCGAAGGCTGCGATGCGGTGCAGGGGTACTATGTCGGAAGGCCGCTGCCGGTCGACGATTTCAAGGCCTGGGCGGCAACGTCGCGCTGGAACGCCGATTCGCGCGCGCAAAGACCCGCCGCCGGAAGCTTCACACGGACCGCATGAAACCACTGCCCCGCTTTGCCTCGCTGCTGCTGAACGTTGCGCACGCGATGGATCACATGTTCCTGCTGATCTTCGCGACGTCGGTCGGCGCCATCGCGGCCGATTTCGGCTTCGCGCATTGGGAGGACCTGATGCCGTACAGCGTCGGCGCGTTCGCGATGTTCGGCATCGGTTCGCTGCCGGCGGGGAGGCTCGGCGACCATTGGGGGCGCCGGCGGATGATGATCGTCTTCTTCTTCGGCATGGGCGCGGGCGCGCTGCTCGTGGCGATGGCGCACTCGGCATGGCAGCTCGCACTCGCGCTGGCGTTCATGGGCGTGTTCTCGTCGATCTACCATCCGGTCGGCATCCCGATGCTCGTGCAACGCGCCGATCGTCCCGGCCTCACCATCGGCGTGAACGGTCTCGCGGGCAATCTCGGCGTCGCGCTGTCGGCGCTCGTGACCGGTGCGCTGGTCAAGTACGTCGGATGGAGGGCCGCGTTCGTGGTCCCGGCATTGGTGGCGGTTGCGTGCGGCATCGCGTTCGCGCGCGTCGCGCCACACGAATCGGTCGTCCCCGCGCAGCGCGCGCCGTCGCGGCCGATGCTCGATCGTCGATCGCTCACGCACATCTTCACGATCGTCACTGTCGCGTCGATCTCGGCGAGCCTGATCTTCAACTTCACGACCAACGGCAATGGCGAGCTTCTGCGCGAACGGATGCATGGCCTGGTCGAGGATCCGGCGGCGCTCGGCTTGCTGCTCGCCGGCGCCTACGTCGCGGGCGCGATTGCGCAGGTGAGCGTCGGCCTGATGCTCGATCGCGTGTCGCTCAAGGCGCTCTACGCCGGCATCGTCGTCGTGCAGGCGCCGCTTTTCCTGCTCGCTGCGAACGCGAACGGCTGGGCACTCTACGCACTTTTGTTCGCCTTCATGATCGCCGTGTTCGGCGCGATTCCGTTCACCGATGCGATGATCGTCCGCTACGTCGACGATCGCATGCGCTCGCGCGTTTCCGGCATGCGCTTCGCGGTCGCGTTCGGCGTGAGCTCGCTCGCCGTGTGGCTGCTCGGCCCGCTCGTCAAGACGAGCGGCTTCCGCGCGCTGCTCCTCGTGATGGCGGCCACCGCATTCGTTACGTTCTGCGTCGTGCTGCTGCTTCCGCGCTCGCGCATGAAGGGACTCGGCGCGGACGAAGCGTCGCCATCGGCCGCCGATTGACGCCGCGCCGCGCTGCTTGACACGGCGGCGCGAAGGCGTTTTGATGATCGCGAAGCCCGGTTTCGACCTCGCGCCGGGATGCGGGCCTTCCAGCCACACCGGGGAGTCGTCATGCTCGAAACACTTAGGCCCGATCCCACGTTCTATCCGTCTCCGCGTCTTGCGATGGAAGCCGATCGCGAGCGTTTTACGTACACCGCATTGCTGTCGCCCGATCGCTCGCGTCCCGACGCCCTCGCCGTCGTCGACGTCGATCGGTCGTCGAAGTCCTTCGGCAGGATGCTTTATCGGCTCGACATGCCGATGGCGGGCGATGAGTTCCACCACTTCGGCTGGAATGCGTGCTCGTCGGCGCTCTCGCCGATGTCCGGACACACGTTCCTCAAGCGTCGCTATCTGATCGTTCCCGGCATACGCTCGTCGCGGCTGTACGTGATCGATACGCAACCCGATCCACGGCGCCCGAGCATCGTCAAGATCATCGAACCGCACGAGGTCGTGCGCAGGACCGGTTATTCGCGTCCACACACCGTTCACTGCGGCCCCGAAGGCATCTACGTGAGCACGCTCGGCGGCGCCGGCGAGGACGGCACCGATGGCGTGCCGGGCGTTTTCATCCTCGATTGCGAGAGCTTCGAGATCCTCGGCAAATGGGAGATCGATCGCGGTCCGCAGAAGCTGCATTACGACTTCTGGTGGAATCTGCCGCGCGATTACATGGTGTCGAGCGAGTGGGGCCTGCCGCCGCAGTTCGAGAACGGCCTCGTCGCCGAAGACCTGCTGTCGAACCGATACGGCCACGCGCTGCACTTCTGGGATTTGCGGGCGCGCAAGCACGTGCAGACGATCGACCTCGGCGCGAACCACCAGATGGCGCTCGAAGTGCGTCCCGCGCACGATCCGGTTCGCGAATACGGCTTCGTCGGCGTCGTCGTCGACACCACGAATCTCGAAGCGTCGATCTTCACGTGGTATCGCGAGCGCGACGGAAAGTTCGGCGCGCAGAAGACGGTGACGATCCCGGCGGAATCGGCCGATGCCGACGATCTGCCGCCGCTCCTGAAGGGGTTCGGTGCGGTCCCTCCACTGGTGAGCGACATCGACCTGTCGCTCGACGATCGCTTCCTCTACGTCGCGTGCTGGGGGACCGGCGAATTGCGCCAATACGACGTGACCGATCCGATGCAGCCGCGGCTTGCGGGAAGCGTTCGCGTCGGCGGCATCGCGAAGCACACGAAGCATCCGAGCGGACGACCATTCGGCGGCGGGCCGCAGATGACGGAGATCAGCCGCGACGGCAAGCGCGTGTACTTCACCAATTCGCTTTACAGCACGTGGGATACGCAGTTCTACCCGGACGGGATTCCGGGCCTTCAGGTCATGTGCCACGCGGACGCCAATGGCGGTCTTCGGCTCGATCCGGAATTCTGCGTCGAGTTCGGCGCCGAATACGGCGCGCACCAGGTGCGTCTCGAAGGCGGTGACTGCTCGACCGATTCGTTCTGCTATTCGTCGGCGTGATGCGCTGCGCCGCACGAGAGGTCGGGCTGTGAGCTTGGACGCACACGGCGCGCTCTGGCTCACGGTGATCGCGCTCGGCATCTATCACGGGTTGAATCCGACGATGGGCTGGCCGCTGGCGGTCGCGAACGGCCTTGCGGCAAAGCAGGGCAGGGCCGTGTTCGCGACCGGGTGGCCGCTCGGCGCCGGACATTTCGCCGCGATGGCGATCGTGCTCGTTCCGTTCGCGCTGCTCGCGTGGTACGTGCAATGGAGCCAGGCGATCCGCCTCGCGGCGGGCGCCGCGCTGCTGCTGTTCGGCGCTTATCGGCTGACCGCTCGGCGCCACCCGCGCTTTCTCGCGCGCGTTCGCCCGACGCGGCTCGCGTGGTGGTCACTGCTCGTCGCGACCGCGCATGGCGCCGGACTGATGCTGGTGCCGCTTGCACTCGGCCTCTGCACATCGCCGCATTCCGCGAGCGCGCACGAGCTTTCGATGCCGTCGATGCGAGGTGACGTTGCGACGGCGGTCGCTGTGTCGATCGTGCATACGATCGCGATGATCGGTGCCGGATTGGCGCTCGCGTGGACGGTCTATCGCTATCTTGGCGCGCGCTTCCTGACGCGAAGCTTCTTCGATCTCGACAGGGTGTGGGGCGCGAGCCTGGTCGCGACGGGCGCGCTAAGCGTCGCGCTCGCCGCCTGAGTCAGCGCGCGCCGAACGTCACGACATCTTCGCTGCCGATCAGCACGATCGGCGCGCCACCGTTCGAGATCCTGGCCGCATCGGCGAGCGCGTCGCGTCCCGCCTGCGATGCGGCGCATGCGTTCAAGACCGCAAGCGAAGGAAAGTGGATCTCGGCGATGCGGTGAAACAACGCTTTCGTGCCGGGAGCGGCATCGATTTTCGTCAATACCGCCTTGGTCGCGCCCGCCGCATCGAATATCGGCGCGGCCATCGGCAAATGCTCGTTGCCGTACGCGCGCTCGAATGCATCGACATCCTTTGGCATCGGATAGATCACGATCAGCTTCGCTGCAGCCATGACAATTCTCCTGACGACCGCGCTTAGAAAACGGCGCGATCGCGATTGGCGGCCTTGTCGAGGCCTTTCGCGGCATCGACACCGCCGCACCTGGTGAACACCGTTCCGTCGATGTCGGCCTCGGTGAAGTCGGCACCCGTGATTTCCGCGCCCGTCAGATTGGCGCCGGACAGCTTGACGCCGAAGAAGTTGGCGCCGCGCAGGTTCGCGTCGCGAAGATCGGCAAACATCATCATCGAGCGGCTCAAATCAGCGCCGCTCAGGTTCGCACCCGACAGGTTGGCGTTGCTCAAGTCGGTGCGCATCTGTCCCATGCCCTGGTTGCGCATGTCGACGCCGAGACGCGCGCCCGCGAGGTTCGCCCCGTGCAGATCGGCGCCCGGAAGATCGGCGATCATCCGCACGCCCGAAAGATCGGCGTTCGCGAAGTCGGGCCGCGTCTTCACCTCGCCTCCGAGGATCACGAGGCCAAGCATCGTGCTGCCGGAAAGGTTCGCGCCGGCGAGCTTCGCGCCCATCAGCCATGCGCCATTGAGGTTCGCACCGGCGAGATTCGCACCGCTCAGATTGGACGAGACGAGGCGCGAGGCAAAAAGGTTTGCATGCGAAAGATCGGCGCGCCGGAAGTCGATGTTGCTGAGGTCGAGGTCCGAGAGGTTTTTGCCGGCGAGATTCGCGGGCGTGCTCGCATTCGCGACGAGCTTCCGCACCTCATCGGCCGTCATGTCGGCCGCGCGCGATGAAGAAACCCATCCGAGCAGCGCGAGGCCAGCGAGCATCGCGCAGGCACGCACGCTGCGCGAGGACGTGCGGGATTCAGGCATCGCCGACGCCGAGGGCGCGCGCATGATGGCGAAGATGATCGTCGATGAACGTCGCGATGAAGAAATAGCTGTGGTCGTAGCCTTCCTGCATGCGCAACTCGAGCGCGACCCCCGCGCGCTCGCACGCTGATTCGAGCAATTCAGGTCTGAGCTGGTTTTCGAGGAAGGGGTCGCGCGTGCCCTGGTCGACAAGAATCGTCGGTCCGCGCCAGCCGCGCTCCTCGATCAACGCCGTCGAATCGTAGGCGCGCCATGCATTGCGATCGTCACCGAGATAACCGCGCAGCGCTTTCTCGCCCCACGGGCAACGCATCGGCGAGGCGATCGGCGCGAATGCCGACACCGACTTGTAACGGTCCGGATTGCGAAGCGCGATCACGAGCGCGCCGTGGGCGCCCATCGAATGACCGAAGATGCCGGTTTTCGCGGCATCCACCGGGAATTGGCGCGCGACGAGCGCGGGCAGCTCCTCGGCGACATACGAATACATGCGGTAGCCCTGTGACCACGGCGGTTGCGTCGCGTCGACGTAGAAGCCCGCGCCGAGGCCGAAGTCGTAGCTGTCCGCTTCACCCGCGAACCCCAGTCCGCGCGGGCTCGTGTCGGGCACGACGATCGCGAGCCCGAGCTTCGACGCGATGCGCTGCGCGCCCGCCTTGACGATGAAGTTTTCCTCGGTGCACGTGAGACCGGACAGCCAATAGAGCACCGGCACGCGGCGCTCCTCGGCCTGCGGCGGCAGGTAGACGCCGAAACGCATGCGGCAACCCGTATCGCGTGCGTCGTGCGCGTAAACCGCCTGCGTTCCGCCGAAGCAGCGGTTGCGCGAGACTGCTTCGAGGGTCGGCTCGCTCATGCTCGTTACACGAAAATCAGTGCCGGAGATGCATTTCTAATCAGTGCCGGAGATCATTTCGAAATGCATCTCTGGCACCCGTTTCCAAATCATCTCCGGCACCGATTTTCGGTGCCCGGCCGTCTTCAGGCGCTCGGCCGCACGCCCTTCGATTTCGCGACCTGGGTTGCGATGAAGTCCATCAGCGGCGGCGACAGGCAGTCGTACGGCTCGAGGCCGAGCTCGCGCAAGCGGCTTCGCACCGCGCCCATGTTCTCTGGATTGGCGCCTGCCTCGATGATCGACGAGACGAATGCGGCAAACTCCGGCGACGACCAGCCACGCTCCGGCGAAAGCTCGGTATGGATGAAGTCGAAGCCATACAGCGGATGGCCCTTGTTCTCGATGCGCCCGTACATGTGCACGCCGCAGCCCTTGCAGGCGTAGCGCTGAATCGCGGCGTTCGGATCGACGATCGACAGCTTGTTGCCGTTCGCCTTGACGCTCAGCTTCTCGCGCGGCACCACCGCGACCTGCGAGAACAGCGCGCCCTCGGGCTTCCAGCACTTCGTGCAACCGCAGACGTGGTTGTGCGCGCTTTGCGCGCCGATTCCGATCGCGACCTTGTCGGACGCGCAGTTGCAGTAAAGCGTACCGCCGGCGAAGTTCGGCGCGGCTTTCGCGATGCCGTGATCGACGGCGGGATGAATCGAGGGTGTCGCCATGGTGAAGCCTCCTGTCGAAACGAATGTGACGGGTGACCGGTCAGTAATTGACGACCGACCGGATCGACTTGCCTTCGTGCATCAAATCGAAGCCTTCGTTGATGCGATCGAGCGGCAGCGTATGCGTGATGAGATCGTCGATGTTGATCTTGCCCTCCATGTACCAGTCGACGATCTTCGGCACGTCGGTGCGACCGCGCGCGCCGCCGAACGCCGTGCCCTTCCAGACGCGGCCGGTGACGAGCTGGAACGGCCGCGTCCTGATTTCCTGACCGGAGCCCGCGACGCCGATGATCGTCGATACGCCCCAGCCACGATGGCAGCATTCGAGCGCCTGGCGCATGACGTCGACGTTACCGATGCACTCGAACGAGTAGTCGGCGCCGCCCCCGGTCAAGTCGACGAGGTAGGGCACGAGGTCGCCCTTGACCTCCTTCGGATTGACGAAGTGCGTGAGGCCGAATTTGCGTGCGAGCTTCTCGCGCGCGGGGTTGAGATCGACGCCGATGATCATGTTCGCGCCGACCATCCGCGCGCCCTGCACGACGTTGAGCCCGATGCCACCCAGCCCGAACACGACGACATTGGCGCCGGGCTCGACCTTCGCGGTATTGATCACGGCGCCGATGCCTGTGGTGACGCCACAGCCGATGTAGCAGACCTTCTCGAACGGCGCGTCCTCGCGGATCTTCGCGACGGCGATCTCGGGCAGCACGGTGAAGTTCGCGAACGTCGAGCAGCCCATGTAGTGATGGACCATCTCGCCACCAAGCGAGAAGCGGCTCGTGCCGTCGGGCATCAGGCCCTTGCCCTGCGTGGCGCGGATCGCCGTGCAGAGGTTCGTCTTGCGCGACAGGCACGATTTGCATTGCCGGCATTCGGGCGTGTAGAGCGGGATCACGTGATCGCCCTTGCGTACGCTCGAAACGTTCGGCCCGACGTCGACTACGATGCCAGCGCCTTCGTGACCGAGGATCGCGGGAAAGAGTCCCTCGGGATCCGCGCCGCTGCGCGTGAATTCGTCCGTATGGCAGATTCCGGTCGCCTTGATCTCGACGAGCACCTCGCCCGATTTCGGCCCGGCGAGTTGCACGGTCTCGATGGTCAACGGCTGTCCGGCTTTGTGGGCGACTGCTGCGCGCACGTCCACGATGCTTCCTCCTCGTTGTGGTTGCCGCGCCCGATGCGACCGGCGGACGTGCAGGTTACGACATTTTCGGATCGCGTGCACGTGTTGCTGCGACGCAGCAACATTCGCCGCGCGGCGACACGCAAGACGCAAATTGACTTTGCAAAGCCGCTAGCAGAGACTCTCACCGCAGCTTTGCGCGACCGCGGCTTCGCCGCGCAACGCCGCAGTTCATAATACGTCGACGACAGAGGAGGCCCCATGAAGATTGTCGATGCGCCGTGGTTTCGAAAGGCATCAGCAGTGGCATTTCTCGGCTCGCTCGTTGTTCCGGCACTCTCCTGGGCCGATGCCGATCTCGACAAGATGCTCGCCAATCCCAACAACTGGGCGATGCAGGCGGGCGACATGCACAACCAGCGTTACAGTCCGCTGAAGCAGATCAACAAGAGCAATGTCGGCAAGATGCAGGTCGCATGGATGTTCTCGACCGGCGTCCTGCGCGGCCACGAAGGCTCGCCGCTCGTGCTCGGCGACACGATGTACCTCGTTTCCCCGTTTCCGAACAAGGTCTTCGCGCTCGACATCGACACGCAAAAGATCAAGTGGCGTTACGAGCCGAAGCAGGACGCCGCGGTCATTCCGCAGATGTGCTGCGACACCGTGAACCGCGGCCTCGCCTACGGCGACGGCAAGATCTTCCTGCAGCAGGCCGACAGCACGCTTGTCGCGCTCGACGCCAACACCGGCAAGGTGGTCTGGAGCGTCAAGAACGGCGACCCGAAGCTCGGCGCCGTCAACACCAACGCCCCACACGTGTTCAAGGACAAGGTGATCACCGGCATCTCGGGCGGCGAATGGGGCGTGCGCGGCTACATCACCGCGTATGACATCAACACCGGCAAGCAGGTGTGGCGCGCCTACAGCACCGGTCCCGACGCGGAAATGCTGGTCGATCCGGACAAGACGATGACGTGGACCGACGGCGAGATGAAACCGGTCGGCAAGGATTCGTCGCTCAAGAGCTGGCAGGGCGATCAGTGGAAGATCGGCGGCGGCACGACGTGGGGCTGGTACAGCTACGACAAGGACCTGAACCTGCTCTACTACGGCAGCGGCAATCCCTCGACGTGGAATCCGATCCAGCGCAAGGGCGACAACAGGTGGTCGATGACGATCTTCGCGCGCGACGTCGATACGGGGACGGCGAAGTGGGTGTTCCAGATGACGCCGTGGGATCAGTGGGACTACGACGGCGTCAACGAGATGATCCTCGCCGACATCAATGTCAACGGCAAGCCGACGAAGGCGCTCGTCCACTTCGACCGCAACGGATTCGGCTACACGCTCGACCGGACGACCGGCGCGCTGCTCGTCGCGCAGAAGTACGACCCGGCGGTCAACTGGGCGACGCACGTCGACATGAAGACGGGGCGCCCGGAGGTCGTCAAGAAATACGCGCCCGGTGAAAACGGCGCCGACTTCAACAACAAGGGCATCTGCCCGGCGGCGCTCGGATCGAAGGACGAGCAGCCGGCATCGTTCGACCCGCAAACCAAGCGGTTCTACGTGCCGACCAATCACGTCTGCATGGATTACGAGCCGTTCCAGATCGAGTACACGGCCGGCCAGCCTTACGTCGGCGCGACGCTGGCGATGTTCCCCGCGCCCGGCGGCAATACGATGGGCAATTTCATCGCCTGGGATGCCGGCACAGGGAAGATCGTGCAATCGAAGCCCGAGAAGTTCTCGGTGTGGAGCGGAGCGTTGACGACCGCGGGCGGCATCGCCTGCTACGGCACGCTCGAGGGCTACCTGAAGTGCGTCGACTCGAACGACATCAACAAGGAGCTCTTCAGGTTCAAGACGCCCTCCGGCATTATCGGGAACGTCTTCACCTACGAGCACAAAGGCAAGCAGTACATCGGCGTGTTCTCCGGTATCGGCGGCTGGGCCGGCATCGGCATGGCGGCCGGACTCGAGAAGCCCGAGGAGGGGCTCGGCGCGGTTGGCGGATACAAGGAGCTCGCCGACTACACGAACCTCGGCGGCTCGCTCACGGTGTTCGCGCTTCCGCAAACCTGAAGCCTTTCGCGATTGCCGGCGTCGCCACGGCGGCGCCGGCAGTTGCGCCTTTTCGCGGCGCGTGAGCGCCCGCCAATCGAACGTCCCGTTGGAGACTCGATGCGAACCATGATTTCCGGTGCGGCGGCGTTCGCGTTGTCGCTTGCCGTGCACACTGTCGCGACTGCGCAGGGAACGACAGAGCAGGCGGGTGCTTCGACTGCACAAGCGCCCCCTGCGCAAACCACCGGCAACAAGGTGACGCGAACAGAGGCAGGCAAGCCGCTCTACACGGTGGTCGACGGGTACAAGGTCGACTCGAACACGATGAACGGCTTTCGCGCGTGGCGCGCCGCCGCGTGTGATCGTTGCCACGGTGCGAATCAGCAGGGACTGGTCGGCCCCTCGCTGATCGAAAGCCTGAAGACGCTGACCAAGGCGGAGTTCGTCAAGACGCTGCACGACGGCCGACTCGAGAAGGGGATGCCGAGTTGGCAGAGCAGCAAGATGGTCATGGACAACATGGACAACCTGTACGCGTACCTGAAGGGTCGCTCGAACGGTGACATCACGCGCGCGCACGTCGAGGAGCTCAAGCAATGACGTGCGTTTCGTCACCGAGAGTAGCTACGCGCGTTGCGCGCGCGGCAACGTGCATCGTCGGCTTCGTCGCGATGCTCGCCGTCGCCATCGCGCCCGCGCTTGCGGCCGATGAGGCGCGCACCGCATTCCGCCCCTGCATCGATCCGTCGAACCTGCCCTTCGCCAACGACAAGGGTGAGGGCTTCGAGAACAAGATCGCGGCGCTCTTCGCGAGCAAGCTCGGCTTGCCGGTCCAGAGCTATTCGTTTCCGCAGCGGATGAACTTCATCCGCAACACGCTGCGCTATCGGTTGCCCGGCGAGGACTTTCGCTGCGACATCGTCATGAGCGTGCCGGCGACCTACGACCAGGCGATGCCGACGGTTCCCTATTACCGCTCGACGTATGCGCTCGTATACCGGAAGGGCAAGGGACTCGACCAGGTCAAGTCGGGTGAGGACTTCCTCGCGTTGCCCGCGGACGTTCGCGCGAAGCTGCACATCGGCTTCTTCGACAAGTCGCCCGCCGGGACGTGGCTCGTCAAGCACGGAATGGAAGCGGAGGCGAAGGCTTACCCGATGATGTCGCCCGATCCGGATCAGTACCCGGGCCAGATGATCGACACCGAGCTCGCGCAAGGGAAGATCGATGCCGCCATCGTCTGGGGGCCGATCGCCGGGTATTACGCGAAGCGCGTGCCCGGCGTCGAGTTCGCCGTCATTCCGTTGCGCTCCGAGCCGGGGGTCAAGTTCGATTACGCGATCGCGATGGGCGTTCGCCGGGGCGAGGGCGAGTGGAAGGCGACGATCGACAAGCTCATCGTCGACAACCAGGCGGCGATCACGCGGATCCTGCACGAGTACGACGTGCCGCTGATCGACGCGAACGGCAACCCGCTGGGATGATCATGAATCGCTTGTATGGTCCCCCCACGCTCGCAGCTCCGCTGCTTCGCTGCCCCCCGGGGGGCGCAATTCGCGCTTGGGACGGCCCGGCGCGCGCGTTCGCATGCTGCGTCGGATTGCTGTGCGTCGCGCCGCTCGCGGTGGCGAACGATTTCCCGACGCGCGCGCGCGTCGACTACGTCCTGTCATGCATGCAGGACAACCGGATGTCGCCGCAGGAGTCGATGTACAAATGCTCGTGTGCGATCGACGCGATCGCGGCGAAGGTCCGCTACCGCGACTGGGTCGACCTTTCGACGGTGGCGAACGGCGTGACGATCGCCGGCGAGCGCGGCGGCGTCATGCGCGATTTGAAGGATGCGCGAAAGCTGATCGGCTCCTACCGCAAGCTGCAGGACGACGCCAAGCGGCAGTGCTTCATCCCGACGCAGTAGCGCGTCGCGGCGAAAGTCGCCTCAGCGCCTTTCCGGTTTTGGATCGAACGCGGCGCGTAAGCCGACGAAGATCGCTCGCGGCGACCCGAGCGCGCGGAATTGCTCGGCCACCGGCGCGATGCCCTGTGCCGGGCCGAAGCTTCGGCCCGGCCCGGTGAAAACGTTCGAGCCGAGTTGCGCGAAGTTCGCGTACTGGCGATCGAACAGATTCTCGACGGTCGCGAATAGCGTGACGCTCGGCGTCAGCGCGTATTGCGCATCGAGATTGACGACGAAATAACCGGGCAGGGGACCGCCGCGGTCGGCATTGTTGTCGTCGCCGATCGCGTACTGGCTCGATACGGCGAGCATCGTCACGCCGATGTCGGCCTTGGAAGCGACGTTCCAGTCGATGCGAAGCTTGGCGCTTTGCGCGGGAATGCCGGGAATGCGGTTGCCGTCGTGCACGACGATGCCGCCATCCGCATCGGCCTGCGAGTTGTTCGGGCTCGACGCGTCGAACGTCGAACGATAGCGCGCATCGATCGCGTCGTAGCGAAACGTCACCGTGACCGGTTCGGTGCGCCAGGTGGCTCCGAGCTCGACGCCCTGGCGTCGTGTCCTGCCGACGTTGCGGAAGTAGCCGGCGTTCGTGGCGCCCGCCCCGCTCGGAATGAACGCGAGATCGTCGCGTAGATCGGTCCGATAAAGCGCGGCCGACCACGCGAGGTCGCGCCACTTGCCGCGCGCACCGGTCTCGATCGTCGACGAGACCACCTTCTTTAGGGGAGGATCGGCAAGAAATTCGTTCGGCAGCTTGCAGGGCGCGTCCGGATCGGCGCACGTGAGCTCGATCGGCGTCGGCGCGCGCATGCCTTCGCTATAGCTCGCGTACGCGGTGAGCGACGACGTTGGATTGAAATTGACGCCGACCGCCGGATCGAGCCGCGAGAACGTGTGCGTGCCGTTCAGCGCAGCGTCCTGGCCGCTGCGGTCCTCGATCACGGCGCGCGCGGTGTCGTAGCGAGCCGAGACCGTCGTCGACCACGTGTCCGAGACCGCAATCAGATCGCCCGCGTACACGGCGGCATCGCTGTTGCGAAGCGCGACGATCGTCGTGTCGACGAACGGGCCGGTCCCGATGGTATTGCGATCCGCTGCGAACGTCGCCGGCTGCGTTGCCTGCGAGAAATGCGTGATGCCGCCGTTCGCGCTCGCGCCGACCGCGAATTGATGCGGGCGTCCGGCGAGCTTCGTGCGAAGCGTCCACTGCAGCGCGGCGCCGTAGCTCGTCTCGTCGATCGCGGCGCGATCGTTCGTTCCCGGATTGGTCTGCGCGGCGCCGGTGTCCGGATCGATATCGCCGAAATCGTCGTTGACGTTGCTCGAAAGATTCGTATTGCGATATCGGCGGTAATAGAGATTCGCGTCGACGAGCTGATCTTCGCCGAGGAAGCGGCTGGCCTTCCCGATGACGAACGCGAGCCGGTTCTCGTTGATGTCCGGATACGTGTACGGATCGCGCGGTGCATCGAGGAACGAGACCGGCAACGTCTGCGAGCCTTCGAGCGTGTTGTCGGCCAGCGTCACGCTCACGTCGATGTTCGAATGCTCGTCCTCGCGTCCGACCTTCCCGAAAAACTGCCGCACGCGGCTTCCCGCATGCTTCGCGTAGCCATCGTCGTCGGTGAAGTTGCCCGTTGCGAAGGCGTCGAGCGCATCGTGCGCGACACCGTACTGGAATTCGAGGGCGCGACGTCGAAACGAGCCGCCCGAGGCCTCGAACGACAAGCCCGGGTACTGATCGCCACTCTTGGTATAGATCGCGAGCGCGCCTCCCAGCGTGTTGAGGCCAAACGCCGGCACCGTGCCGGGCAGGAGCTGCACGCTCGATATCGCGGAGCGCGGCAGCAAATCCCAGTTGACGACGTCGCCGAAGGCCTCGTTGATCCGCACGCCGTCCTGGAACACGGAAACGCCTTGCGGCGTGCCGAGCAGCGGCGACGCGGCGAAGCCGCGGAACTCGAGCGATTGCTGGAATGCGTTGCCCTGGCCCGATGCCGCGCTGACGCTGTTCGCATTGAGATCGAGGAATTGCGTCAGCGTGAGCGGACGCATCCGCGAGAACTGCCGGTTGTCGAAGATCTGCACGTTTGCGGGCACGTCGCGAAGCGCCGTGCCGAGCCCCGGCAGTGGTGCGGTGCCGACGACGTCGACCGACGGCAGCTCGAACACCTCGGCGGGATTGTCGGCGGCGTGCGCGCTGCTCCAGGCGGCAAGGGCGGCCAGCACAACGGCTGTCCGGCGCGCCGCACGATGTCGATCGATGCTCACTGTCCGCGCATTGTCTCTCGCTTGACACTTCGCCCTCGTCTGGCATCCATGATCGCGGTACGATAAGGCGACTCCCATCCGCGGCGCGGCACATCGCGTCCTCACGAAACGTTGCGTCCGGGCGAACGTGCGAAAGGCCATCGAACCATGCGCAAGACCAAAGTGACGAACCGATCGAATTCTGCCGCGCTTACGCTCCTTGCGACCGTCGCGCTCGCCGCGTCGTGCGTGTCGTTCTCGCAAGCAACCCGGGGAGCGGAGACCGGTGTGGCTTACGTGAGCACGGCCTCCGGCCTTGCGGTGATCGATCTCGGGCGTCTCGAAGTCGCGGGGACCATTGATTTGTCTTCGGCGGTGCGCGGCCTCGCGGTGACGCCGGATGGGAAGTACGTGCTCGCCGCCGACGAGGCGAGCGGCGACGTCGCCGTCATCGATTCATCCAATTTCAGCGTGGTTCGGCGCGTGCCCATCGGCAAGAACCCCGAGTTCATGCGCATGCAACCCGATGGGGCCAAGGCATACGTCACGTTCGAGCCATCGTCTTCCGGCAAGCTCCCGGGCAAGGGTGAAAAGGACGACGACTCGGGCGCTCCAGCGGAAGTCGCGGCGATCGATCTGCATACCTGGACGGCGCGAAGCTTCTTGACCGGAGGCCGCGAAACCGAAGGCATCGAATTCTCCCCCGACGGGAAGCGCCTTTCTGTCGCCAACGAAGGCGACGACACGGTCACGAGTTATGACAAGCAGACCGGAAAGCTCGTGCAAACCGTCGATCTGCATTCCGTGGGGAGCCGCCCGCGCGGAATCAAGGTCTCGCCCGACGGAACACGCTACGTCGTGACGATGGAGAACAGCGACACGCTCGTCGTGCTCGACCCCGCGCTTAGGGTCGAAAAGACCGTTCCGGTTGAAAAGGGACCGTACGGCGTTGCTTTCGATCGGTCCGGGCAACGGCTGTTCGTGGCGGCTGCGAGAGCAAAGACGCTTCAGGTATTCGATGCCCGGACATTCCAGAAGCTCGCGGACATACCGGTGGGTGATCGTTGCTGGCATTTTTCCTTCACCCCTGGCGAAGCGTATCTGCTGGTCGCTTGCGGACGCTCGAACGACCTCCGCGTTGTCGATGCCAAGGCCTATCGGCCGGTCAAGACCATCACCGGGCTGAAGCTCGCCTGGGGTGTGGTGACGTATCCCAAGGCGAACGGTTCGCTCGACGCGCGCTGACCGGACGGGGAGTGCAGCGCCCATGGAATCGATCATGCGTTCGGCTGGCCTCCGCAACCGATTCTCGTATGCTTATCGGCTTTCATCGTCCGGTGACGCGATGCCGGCGAGCAGTGTTCGCGAGAAAGGCGAAAGGACGATGCCACACTGGATGCCGCTGCTCGCGATTCCGCTTGCACTTGCCGCGGTGCAACCCGCGTTCGCTCAGACGGCGGACCAGGCGCCGCTCGTCATCGATCCGATCACGGTGACCGCGACAAGGCATGCCGAGCGGGCATTCGATGTTCCGGCTTCCATCGACACGATCGACGCGGACACGATCCGTGACGGCCAGCCGATGGTCAACCTGTCCGAGACGTTCGCCCGCATTCCCGGCGTGTTCGTGGCGAATCGCCAGAACTACGCTCAGGATCTGCAGGTCAGCTCGCGCGGCTTCGGGGCGCGCGCAACGTTCGGCGAGCGCGGCGTCCGCATCTACCAGGACGGAATTCCAGTCACGATGCCGGACGGGCAGGGACAAACGGGAAGCTTCAGCCTGTTGTCGGCTTCGCGCATCGAGATTCTGCGCGGGCCGTTCTCGGCGCTGTATGGCAATGCATCAGGCGGCGTGATTTCGATCTTCACCGAGGATCCGCCCGATGTTCCGTACGTCGACGTCAACGCCGGCGGCGGCAGCTATGGGCAAGCGGTCTTCGGCGTGAAGGCCGGCGCGAGGGGCGCGTATGTCGGTGGCGTCGCCGCCGCGACCGAATTTCGCACCGACGGCTATCGCGCGCATTCGTCGGCACGGCGCGACGTCACGAACGCAAAGCTCGTCATCGACGAATCGACCGATACGCGCATCACGCTGATCGGCAACACACAGTTCCAGCCGGAGACCCAGGACCCGCTCGGCTTGACGCGCGCCGAATGGAGCGCGAACCCGCGGGGCGCCGATCCGGCGGCGTTCCTTTTTGATACGCGCAAGACGATCAATCAGGAACAGGTGGGCGCCGGCGTCGATCATCGCTTTTCGGATGCACTTTCGATGCATGTCGACGCGTATGGCGGGCGCAGGTTGATTCGCCAATACCTGGCGCTCACGGGCAGCGGCGCGACCTCGTCGGGCGGCGTCACCGACCTCGATCGCGATTACGGCGGCGTGGGCGTCCAGCTCGTGTGGCGTAGCGTCGCGCTGAATGGTCCGCTGACGCTCACGGTCGGCGGCGATTTCAACCATCAGCACGAGCGACGCAAGGGGTTCGTCAACAATTTTGGCGATCTCGGCGATCTGCGCCGCGACGAGGACGACAACGTCTACGGCAACGACCTCTACGCGCAGGCGGAATGGGGGTTCGCGCCGCGCTGGACCGGCACGCTAGGCGTGCGCACAACCAGCGTTCACTACACGTCCGACGATCACTACGTCACGGCGAGCAACCCCGACGACAGCGGCAGCCGGCGCTTCGACGACACGAGCCCGGTCGCTGGCATCGTTTATCACGTCACCGACGATCTCAACGCGTACACGAGCTACGGCGAGGGGTTCGAGACGCCGACGTTCGCCGAGCTCGCCTATCGCGAGGGCGGCAGCGGCCTCAACTTCGCGCTGCAACCGGCGCGGAGCCGCGCGACGGAGATCGGCCTCAAGTATCGGCTTTCGGACCGTCAGCGAGTGACGGCGGCGATCTTCAACGTGAACACGCGCAACGAGATCGTCGTCGATACCGCGATCGGAGGACGCACGATCTACAAGAACGCGTCGGCGACGAGGCGCCGGGGCGCGGAAGCCGCATGGGACGGGCGCTTCGACTACGGCATCGAGGCGCACGTGGCGCTCACGTGGCTTCGGGCGGAATTCACCGAACCCTTCACGACGGGATCGTCGCCTGCACCGGTGGCCGCGGGCGCGCGGATTCCGGCGGTCCCCTCGAAGCAGGCGTACGGCGAGCTGGCGTGGATCCCCGGTCGCTTCCACGGTCTCGATACCGCGCTCGAAGTTCAATACGTCGACAAGCTATACGTCAACGAGGCCAATACCGATGCCGCCCCTGCGTACGCGGTGCTGAACTGGCGCGTCGGCTTTTCGCAGACGTACGGCACGGCGATCTGGAAGGCCTTCGTGCGCGTCAACAACATCTTCGGTCGCAACTACTCCGGCTCGGTGATCGTCGATGATGGCAATGGTCGCTTTTTCGAGCCCGCGCCGGGACGCAACTGGTTTGCCGGCGTTAACGTGGAGGTGAAGCTGTAATGCAGCCAACAGCGGCGATATCGCGTTACACGAAGACAGCGGTCGTCGTGCACTGGCTGATCGCCGCGATTGTTTTCGGGCAGTTCGCGTTCGGCTGGCTGATGCAGCAGATCCCGAAGGGGCACGGCAGCATCCGCGCCGATGCGTTCAACCTGCACAAATCGATCGGCCTCTGCCTGCTCTCGCTGATGCTGTTTCGCCTGGGCTGGCGGCTTCTCCATCCTGCACCACCTTTGCCGATGTTGCCGCGCTGGCAGGCGTGCGCGGCGAAGTCCAACCATGCCGCGCTTTACGCGACGCTCATCGTGATGCCGCTCGCCGGTTACCTGGGATCGGTGTTCAGCGGCTATCCGGTGAAGTGGTTCGGCGTCACGCTTCCCGCGTGGGGCGCCAAGATGCCGGCCGTGAAGGACCTGATGAGCGACATTCACCTCGTCGCAAGCTTCGTGCTGCTGACGCTCGTCGTCGTGCATATCGCCGCTGCGCTCACGCATGCGTGGCGCGGCGATGGCGTGCTGGCGCGGATGACGCTTGCGCCGATGGTCCCGGGCTTCAGCGAGGGGCAGCCGCGGCCGAAGCCCGCGAAGGCGATGCCCGAAGTGCCTGCTCGAGGAGCTGTACGGTTTCCGCGTGCTTGAAGTCGCGCGCCATGTCGAGCGCGCTCTTTCCCCGATTGTCCACCGGATCGACGCGTGCGCCGGCGTCGATCAGTACGCGCGCGGTGTCGGTGTGCCCGTATCCCGCCGCCCACATGAGCGCCGTCAGGTCGTTGCGATAGAGGGCGTTCGGATCGACGCCGTGTGCGAGGAGCAGACGCACCACCTCCGTCCTGCCTTCGCCCGCGGCATACGTGATCGCGTTCTTGCCAAGCTGATCGACGGCGGCGACATCGGCGCCGTGGTCGAGCAGCGCCTTCGCGATCTCGACGTTGCCGGCGTAGGCGGCGGCCATGAGCGGCGTGACGCCATTGATCGCGCCGAGGTTCACGTTCGCGCCGGCTTCGATCAAGGGCTTGGCCATATCGGCGCGGTTCTTCTCGAGCGCGATCAGCAGCGCCGTCTTGCCGACGCGATTGCGCGAATCGACCGCCGCGCCGTCCTTGAGCGCGCGCACGACGCCGGCCGCATCGTCGTTTCGTGCCGAGGCGAGCAGTCGCGCGTTGGTGGCGAGCTGCTCGTCGCTGGTCGCCAGGGCAAGCGACGGTCCGAGCGCGAAAAGCGCCGTCGCAACGCCGATGACGACGCGACGAACGCCTGCGCTTTCGCGCATCCTGGGTAAAACCGACTTCCACTTCATCGAAATCCTCCGTGCCGAGGACCAGGAATCAGAAGACAGCAGCGCGAGACCGGTACCGCGGCTCGCGCCGCGCCACCGAAAGCCCCGCCGCATCTGACAACCGTCAACTGACAACCGACTCCCGATTGCAACTTCCCGGGAAACGCACTATAACGGCGTTTGCGCGCGCGGACCAGGTGTCTTCGCGCCATGCCGTGCAGGCTCGTTTCGAAGAAAGCAGCGCATCGCGCTTTCGCCCATTACCGTCTCGACGCTCGCGCAAGAACAAGGCACCCAGGAGGGCCTTTCCATGATCGAACGCAACACCAACGTCGCCCGGGTCACGCTCGTCGCCGCGGGTTTCGCGCTGTCGCTTTCGGCGGGTGCGCAGGAAACCGGCACCGCGGACACGACGGTCGCCCGACCGATGTCGAGCAAGCTCATGCCGGTCACGCAGGCCATGCTCGACAACGCCGGGTCGGATGCGAAGAACTGGATTCACTCGAATGGCAGCTACGCGCAGACGCGCTACTACCCGGGCTCGCAGATCAACGCGGGCAACGTCGCGAAGCTCAAGCCCGCGTTCGTGTTCCAGACCGCAGTGCTCGAATCGATGGAGACCGCACCGATCGTCGTCGACGGCGTGATGTTCCTGACGACGTCGTTCAACCACGTCTACGCGATCGACGCGGCGACCGGCGAGGAATACTGGCATTACAAGCACAAGATGGGACCGATCACGACGTTCTGCTGCGGTCCGAACAACCGCGGCGTGGCGATCGATGGCGATCGGCTCTTCATGGGAACGCTCGACGCAAAGCTTGTCGCGCTCGACGCGAAGACCGGCAAGATTTTGTGGGAAACGCAGATCGCCGATCCCGACAAGGGCTATTCGGAAACGATGGCGCCCGCGGTCGTCGACGGGAAGGTGCTGATCGGCACGAACGGCGGCGAGTACGGCATCCGCGGCTTCGTGAAGGCGTTCGACGAGAAGGACGGGCACCTGCTGTGGACGTTCTACACGATTCCGGACACCGGCCAGGAAGGCGTGTGGGCCGAGAAGGACGCGACGGGCCGCGACATGCATCGCGACATCGCGGCGGAGAAGGCGGCGCTCGCGAAGGACTCGTCGTTCTCCGACAAGCTGGGCGGTGGCGTGTGGATGACGCCGTCGGTGGATCGCAAGACTCACATGATCTACTTCGTCGTCGGCAATCCGTCGCCCGACCTCTATGGCGCGATTCGTCCGGGCGACAACCTGTACACCGACTCGATGGTCGCGATCGACCTCGAGAACGGCGCGTACAAGTGGCACTCGCAATACATCGCGCACGACGTATGGGACCTGGACGCGGTAAGCGCGACGGTGCTCACGCAGGCGAAGGACGCGAGCGGCAAGGTGGTCGACGTCGTCGTGCATGCCGGCAAGACCGGGCACGTCTACGTCAACGATCGCGTATCCGGCAAGCTGATCCGCTTCTCCGAGGCGATGATCCCGCAGGAGAACATGTGGACGTTGCCGACTGCGCAAGGCGCGCGGATGCTGCCGGGCGCGAATGGCGGCGTCGAGTGGTCGCCGATCGCCGTCAATCCGAAGCTGCATACCGCCTTTGCGGCGAATCTGCATCAGCCGATGACGTATCAAGTCGAGGCCGCGCCGTATCCCGGTGGCAGCAAATTGTGGCTCGGCGGCGCGTTCAAGACGATTCCGTCGGAAGCGCAATGGGGCCAGCTCGTCGCGGTCAATCTCGACAACGGCAAGATTGTGTGGAAGCACAAGACCCCGCAGCCGCTGATCGGCGGCGTGCTCGCGACCGCGGGCGATCTCGTGTTCAACGGCGAGGCGGACGGCTGGTATCGCGCGTACGACGCGCGCACCGGCAAGGTGCTGTGGAGCTTCAACTGCGGCGCGGGCGTCAATTCGCCGGGTGTTGCGTACATGGTGAACGGTAAGCAGTACGTCGCGGTCGCCGCTGGCGGAAACAACCAGATCGACGCCAAGCGCGGCAACAGCGTGTTCGTGTTCGCGCTGCCGTAATCCGCATATCACCCTCGAGCGGCCGCGCCCCGAACCGGCGCGGCCGCTTTCATCTCAACGCTCGATGAGCACCCGCCGGTGCTCGAACCTTTTCACGATGAAGATTCTGTCGATCGCAAACGCCGTCGCTGCGTATGTCGCATGCGGAACGGTATTCGCGCAGGCCCCCGCGGGCGCGCCGCCGAAAGTCGAGGTCTGCGCGGCCTGCCATGGCGCCGACGGCAATTCGACGAATCCGCTCTATCCAAATCTTGCTCAGCAGACGGCGCGCTACACGTACCTCGAGCTCAAGGATTTCAAGGAGGGCCGGCGCAACGATCCGCTGATGAGTCCGATCGCCAGGACGCTCGATCAGAACGAGATGCTCGCGCTCGCCGACTGGTACTCGAAGCAGAAGGAGAAGCCGACCAACTTCAAGCCCGATCCGGCGAAGGTCGAGGCGGGACGCAAGGTCGCCGATGCGGTGTTGTGCTCGATGTGCCACGGCGGGGATTTCGTCGGGCAGAACGAGATCCCGCGCGAGGCTGGCCAGCACTACGAGTACATCAAGAAGCAGCTACTCGATTTCAAGAACAAGCGCCGCACCAACGACGCGGGCAACATGACGAGCGTGACGAGCACGCTGTCGGACGAGCAGATCGACGAGCTGGCGCAATTCGTTGCGAATTTGCATTAGGGTTGGAACTGGGGTCAAAGACTGTGTTTCCGAACAAAGCGTACGGAAACACATCCTGACCCCAAACTCTATGCTTAACCACGGGGGCTTGCATAGGTCGGTGCCCTCGACGCAATCGCCCCATTGACGTCCGAGATCACGATCTCGACGCGACGGTTCATCTGCCGGCCCGCGGGATTCGAATTGCTCGCCACCGGATACTCCTCGCCGTAGCCGCGCGCGATGATTCGCGCTGGATCGATTCCGCGATCGATCAGCGCGAGCCGAACCGCAGCAGCGCGACGCTCCGACAACATCTGGTTCGAGCCGGGATTGCCGACGCTGTCGGTGAATCCCTCGATGCTCACGCGCCGTTTCGGATACGCATTCATGAAATCGGCGAGGCGATCGACCACGCGAACGCCGCCCGGATTGAGATGCGCGCTTCCGGTGTCGAACAAGAGATCGCCGAGAGTCACGACCATGCCCCGATCGGTCGGACGCGCGTGCAATTCGTCGAGTGCCGATTGCAGCGATTCCGCGCGGGCCTGCGCGCTAGACGCCTGAGCGCGTGCGGCTTCAGCCTGCTCGCGGGCTGCCTGTGCCTGCTTCGCTGCTTCCTCGGCCTGCTGCTGCGCGGCGACGGCGTTCGCGCGATTGACGTCGGCCTGCGCCTGCGCGCGCTCGGCGTCTTCCTGCGCCCGTGCAGCCTCCCGACGTGCGCGATCGGCTTCGCGTGTGCGAGCTTCGAGTTGCAGCCGGTCTCGCTCGGCATTCTCCGTCTCGATCGACGCCTGGGACGCCTTGATACGCGCGGTTTCCTCCGCGATCGAGGCACGTGTCCATGCCAGATAGGCAAGATGGTGGACTTCCGCAAGGTCCTCGCGGTTTTCCAACGCGGCATCGGTGCGACGCATCGCTTCGATCGCGCGATT
>Ga0209579_10000879_pt1 | contig 26842 bp, 23 predicted proteins | sample Coa_R1_2_FD_187152 | JGI IMG/M metagenome (GOLD analysis project Ga0209579, IMG submission 187152) | Surface soil microbial communities from Centralia Pennsylvania, which are recovering from an underground coalmine fire - Coalmine... | ecosystem: Environmental > Terrestrial > Soil >... | reverse complement strand
GGGCGAATGGGAGGGTTTTGGGACGGAAAATATGCGGGTTTTGGAACTTGATGAAGGCATGGGGGTTGGGACGGCAGGGGGCGGGGGACGGGGGAGCGAAGGGACTGAGGGACGCAGCGAGCGGATGGGACACCGATGGGAACTGGCGGGTGGGTGGAACCGTACAATGGAGTGCGATGAAAGTCTTCCGATTCGCAGGTGGGCTCTCTGGCCGGTTGCGGCTGGCTGGATTCCTGATTTGCCTGGTTTCCGCGTCGGTTTCGGCCCCCTTTGCGCGCGGCGAGGACGTCAAAGATCTCCCCAAGCCCACCGATTATGTGAGCGACTTTGCGCATGTGCTGTCGCCGCAGGCGATCAGCGAGCTGGACACGATCTGTTCGCAGCTGGACCACACCAAGGCCAATGCGCAGCTGGCGATCGTGACGGTGCACAACCTGAACGGCGATGATGCAGCCAGCTTTGCCGATGATCTTGAGACCAAGTGGAAGATGGGCAAGAAGGGGTCGGATCGCGGTGCGCTGCTGCTGCTGGCTGTCGATGATCACAAGTACCGAATCGAGGTTGGTTACGGGCTCGAGGGGATTCTGAACGACGCGAAGATAGGCGACATCGGACGCGCGATGGTTCCGTATCTGCGGGCGAGGCAGTATGACGGCGCGGTGATGCTGGCTGTGGGCCAGCTTGCGCAGGTGATTGCGAGCGACTCGGGCGTGACGCTCGAGCAGCAGGCGCAGCCGCCGCCGGTGAGGCGCCACGAGCAGTCTGGATTTCCGTGGCCGATTATTTTCTGGCTGATTATCTTTCTGTTCTTCGGTGGATTTTCGTTGTTGCGTTTCCTGCTGTTTATGGGGCTGTTTGGAAACAGGTGGCGGGGCGGTCCGTGGATGGGCAGCGGCTGGGGCGGAGGCGGTTGGGGTGGCGGAGGCTTCGGCGGCGGTGGAGGTGGTGGCAACAGCGGGGGCGGGGGATTCGGAGGTTTCGGCGGCGGCAGCTTCGGCGGTGGCGGAGCGGGGGGAGACTGGTAGAACGGTCGTCAGTTGTCAGAGATTCAGTTGTCGAAGATCAGGGGTCAGTGAAGACCTGAGGGGTTCGCTGAGGCGGACCGGAGGAGAGAAAGCACGGTATGAGCAAGGGACTTTGGATTGCGCTGGGTGCGGTTGGCGTGGTGATTCTTGTGCTGCTCATGGTGTTTGGCAGTTATGTGAGCGCGCGCAACCAGATGGTGCAGCTGGACCAGAACGTGAAGTCACAGTGGTCAGAGGTCGATGTGCAGATGGAGCGGCGCGCCGATCTGATCCCCAACCTGGTGGAGACGGTGAAGGGATTCACGAAGGAAGAGAGCACGGTATTCGGCGATATCGCAAATGCGCGCGCGGGATTGCTGAACGCGCAGGGACCCGCGGCCAAGATCGCGGCGAATGGGCAGCTCGATTCGGCGTTCGGAAGATTGCTGGCGTTGGCGGAGAACTATCCGCAACTGAGGTCGAGCGACCAGTTCATGCGATTGCAGGATGAACTGGCGGGGACCGAGAATCGGATTGCGGTGGCGCGCAAGCGGTACAACGATGCGCTGAATACCTACAACACGTACGTGCTGCAGTTCCCCAACAACATCTGGGCGGGGATGGCGGGGTATCACCAGAACAGTGCGTATTTCAACGCGAGTCCCGCGGCACAGCAGGTGCCGGCAGTGAAGTTCTAGCGTCAGTGATCAGTTGTCAGTGATCAGTTGTCAGTAATCAGTTGTCAGTGGTGGCCCACCGCGGACACCCGGATGCAGCGGTGGACTCGGTTTTCCCTTTGATCACGGAGAAGCAGATTCTTCGACTCACCACCCCCGAACTGAGGTGCGTTCGGGGCCCCGTTCGCTCAGCATGACGAGCGTGGACGAAGAGAGCAGAATAAGAAGGCCATCCCTGGGCGGGGATGGCCTTTTGCATGATGGGTGGGTCTGGAGGACGACCCGGTAATGGCTATTTCTTGTAAGATGCGATGGCGCTGGCTTCGTCGTCGTAGATGTCAAAGACGGTGTAGAGCTTGGTGAGCTGCAGGACGTCCTTGACCTTTTTGGTGAGGCTGAGGAGCTTGAGCGCTGCGCCTTGATTCTTTGAGGTGGTGTAGGCGCTGACCAGCTCGCCAAGGCCCGAGCTATCGATGTAGTTGACGTCGCCGAGATTGAGCAGAATATTCTTCTGTCCTTTGCCGATGAGGTCGCGGATGGCTTCGCGCAACTGCACACTGCCCTCGCCCAGAGTGATCCGCCCGTTGAGGTCGAGAACTGTCACGCCGTCCACTTCACGGGAAGCGATCGAAAGTGCCACGGAAATTCCTCCTTCATAGAGTGATACGGTTATAGCACCTTTGCCTGCGTGGGAGGGAAAGAAGGCGAATCGCTCCGGCTGCGAAGCGGGAAGGATTGCCAAGCTCCGCCCCCCGACGGCGCTTGCGCGGGTACTCTAGGTTGGATTGTTGGCCGGCGCCAGATGCTTGACGAGCGTCAATTCCGTTCCGGGATGCAGTTGTCGAAAGTTTACCTCATCCATAAAAGAGCGGATAAGAAAGATGCCGCGGCCGGTACCGCGCAAAAGATTCTCCGGCGCGAGAGGATCGGGCAGGGTATCGGGATCGAGGCCTTTGCCCTGGTCGGCGATGGAAATGACCAGGGATTTTCCATTGTTTTCGAAGCTGGCGGTGATCATTTTTTCGGGATCGTAGTCGTTGCCGTGTAGAACCGCGTTGACCGCAGCTTCGCGCACCGCCATGGTGAGGCGGAATCGCTCATCTTCATCGAGGCACGCCTGGGCGGCCAGTTTGTCCGCGGCAGCTTCGACCACGCCGACGCTTTCCATGGTCGAGGGCAGCGAAAACCGCAGCGGTCCCGGTTCGGGTTTATCCAAGCAATCAGTCTCCGACTCTGCCGGGACAGAACGTCTTTTTTCCTGCGGCAGGAACCTTGGAGGAAGTTTCATGTCTGGAGCGGCTTGTGTCAAGAAGCTGATACCGGCCCGGAGCGCAAATTCATCGAACGAGACGAACTGACCGTCGGATGTCTGCGCGCGATGATTCAAGCGCGGCAAATTGCGTGACCGGTATCGAGGCGGATGCGTCGCGGATCATCAAAGTGAAAGAAAGAGGCTACACTCACATCATGCAAGCGCCAGCCACATCGCGCGTGAGTCTCACGGCACTGCTGGGTACGCCGGTGATCGATGGGAAGGGAGAACTGCGCGGGAAGCTCAAGGACATTGCTGTGGCCACCGGTCCTGACGCCGGCAAAGTGGCCGGTCTTGTGCTGAAGACGCGGACAGGGCTGTCGCTTGTGCCGTCGCAGGACGTGATGGAGACGCCGGCCGGAACGCTGGAGCTGAGATCAATCGACGCTTTGGCGCCGCTGCAAGACCAGGAGCAGGGAACTTTTCTGTTCCTGCAGCAGGACCTGGTCGACCGGCAGATCATCGACATCAACGGACGCAAGGTAGTGCGTGTAAACGACGTGGAACTGGAGTGGACCGGGAACGGAGCTGCACACCAGCTGCGGGTCGCCGATGTCGAGGTGGGGTTGCGCGGAGCGTTCCGGCGGGTTTTCAAAGGCGTGCTGCCGCGGAATTCGCTCGAATCGCTGTCGCGGAGATTCAAAGATCGATACATTCCCTGGACGTTTGTCGACGTGATCGAGGTCGATCCGGCGCGGCGGGTAAAGCTGCGCATCGAGCACGAACGGCTGGCGGAGATGCATCCTGGCGAGCTGGCAGACATTCTCGAGGACCTGGCTCCTGCGGAGCGCGACGCAGTGTTTACGTCGCTGGATGAGGAGGTGGCGGCCGAGGCGCTGGAGGAAGTCGATCCGAAGCTGCAGAAGTCGCTGCTGGAAAAACTGGACGAGGAGCGCATTGCGGACATCGTGGAGGAGATGGACCCGGGTGCGGCCGCGGACCTGCTGGCCGAACTTCCCGAGGAGCAATCGGACGCGATTCTCGAGGAGATGGAACCCGAGGAGCGGCAGGAAGTCGCCGATCTACTCGAGTTCGACGAACGGTCGGCCGCCGGCGCGATGACCACCGATTTTGTTTCGGTGAATGCGAATGGAACGGTGGCACAAGCGGTGCAGGCGCTACGGAACTTCGATGGCGATCCGGAATCGGTGACGGAGATTTATTTGCTCGATGAGAAGCACGTGCTGAAGGGTGCGGTTCCGCTGGCGCGGCTGGTGATGGCGCAGCCGGATGCGAAGCTTTCGGTGCTGGCTGAGCCGCGTTTTCTTTCGAGCCCGATCCATATGAATCAGTACGACCTGGCAGAGATGTTCGACAAGTACAACCTGCATGCCCTGCCGGTTGTGGACTCGATGGGGCGGATGGTGGGCGTGGTGCATGCGGATCACGTAATCAGCTTTTTGCGGGAGAAGCTGTAAAAGCAGCTTTCAGCTATCAGCTCTTGGCGATCAGTTATTCACAGCAGGCGCCCAACGCCTGTGATCTTGTTTCGAGTTTCTGTTACCCTGCAATCCATCCGATTTGACGACTCTGATTGAGCCGCTTTGAGCGCTTCCCCGGTGTTCTGACATGGCGGAATCGAGGGACCATGCAACAGAAGATGAAGGGAATTGTTCCGACGCCCTACCAAATGCCCGAGCGAGTGCAGGAACAACGGAAGACGGCGCCGAGGGCGGAAGCGCCTTTGCTCATCAGGCTGTTTGCCTGGCTCTGTTTCCTGCGCGCGGGGATTTACGTGGCTTTCGGGCTGATTGTGGGCGGGATGCCGGATTCGTCCGCAGCGGCCTACCTGGCGTTGCACTTCGACAGCTGGCCGAAGCAGATTCCCGCCGAATTTGTTTTCTATATTTCGGCGGCGCTCTACTGCTTTATCGGGTGGAGATGGGCCACGAGAGACTGGCGGGCGCGCTGGGCGGCGATGTTCGTGACCGGGGCGACCGTGGCTTCGGTATTGGTGCATCTGAGTGCTGGTTATGCGTCGGGGAGCATGACGCCCATGCCGGCGGGCCAGCAAGGGGCCCTCGTATTCGGGATCATTTTCAACCTGGCGATCTTCGGATACCTGGCTTTCTATCCCGGGATGGCTCAGGCATTCAAGGAAACGCCCTGGGATTGAGCCGCGCCGGTTCGGGCACGGCCGTGATGTGATGGAAGGCTTTCGAAGGCGGCGACGCTGGTTCGCGCCGACCCTACGTGGCGGCGGTGCTTGTGTGGGTGTTCAGGTTCCCAGGGTTTCACCTTGGGATATTTTCGTGCGGCCCTGACGGGCCTCGTCGGATTGCATGCTGCGCACAGTTGAAGTTGCCTCAGGGGCTGAAGCCCAGTCGTTTCCAGCGGCGAAAACGTACGGGCTGAAGCCCGTACCCTTCAGCCAGGCGCGTGCGCTTTCAAGACAGGAAAACAGCAGATCCTTCGGTTCGCTCCGGTCCAGGAGGTCACGGAAGTCTTGATCGGGTGCGAGGCGGACGAGCTATTGTGCCCGCTTTGTGAAACAATTCATGTATGTTCCCGTTACCGCGAGTCATTCAGGGTGGCATGGGTGTCGGTGTGTCGAATTGGCGCCTGGCGAATGCGGTTTCGCGGCTTGGCCAACTCGGCGTCGTCTCAGGGACGGCGCTGGACACGGTTTTTGTGCGGAGGCTCGCCGACGGCGATAAGGGCGGGCACATGCGACGGGCTCTGGATTCATTTCCCTTTCCGGAGATGGCGCGGCGGATCTGGCAGGAGTACTTTATCCCGGGCGGCAAGCCAATCGACTCGGCGTATCCGACATTACCGATGCACCAGAAGACGGAGCCGCGCAAGCTGATCGAGCTTTGCATGGTGGCGAATTTTGTCGAAGTCTTTCTGGCGCGCGAAGGGCATTTGAATAAGGTCGGGGTGAATTTTCTGGAGAAGGTGCAATTGCCGCACCTTGCCTCGATCTATGGGGCGATGCTGGCGGGAGTGGGTTATGTGCTGATGGGCGCCGGGATTCCGCTGCATATTCCCGGTGTGCTGGATGCTTTTGCAGCGCGAAGGCCCGCGGAGTACAGGCTTGCGGTCACGGGCGCTGCGCAGGACGAGGACACGATGATGCAGTTCGATCCGGCGGAGTACGCGGAAGGAGCGCTGCCGGAGCTCGAGCGGCCGCGGTTTCTGGCGATCGTGTCGTCGAATACGCTGGCGTCGACGATGCTGCGGCGGGCGAGCGGGAAGGTGGATGGCCTGGTGATCGAAGGTGCGACCGCGGGCGGGCACAATGCTCCACCACGGGGAAAACTGCAACTGAACGCGGCCGGTGAGCCGATCTATGGAGAGCGCGACCGGGTGGATCTGGTGGAGTTGCGCAAGCTGGGAACTCCATTCTGGCTCGCGGGCGGGTTTGGAAGAGCCGGCCGGCTGCAGGAGGCGCTCGATGCGGGCGCTGCGGGCGTGCAGGTGGGAACCGCGTTTGCCTTCAGCGAAGAATCGGGACTGCGGCAGGATCTGAAGAAGACGCTTCTTGCGCAGGCGGCGTCGGGAACGGGTCAGGTATTCACCGATCCGCTGGCTTCACCGACGGGATTTCCATTCAAGGTTGCACAGCTGAACGGGACCGCATCGGACGAGGGCGTGTACCAGGCGCGGACGAGGGTGTGCGATCTGGGTTATCTGAGGGAGCCGTATGCGACGGACGAGGGCGGAATCGCGTATCGGTGCGCATCGGAACCGGTCACGACCTACGTGGCGAGGAACGGCAAAGTTGAAGACACACTGGGTCGGAAATGCCTGTGCAATGCATTGCTGGCGAACATCGGGCATGCGCAAACGCGCAAGGATGGGACAGCGGAGCCTCCTTTGGTGACCGTGGGCGACGATTTGAACACGGTGGTGGAGTTTCTGGAGCCGGGGCGGGATGGTTACCGCGCGGCCGATGTGGTGGAAAGACTCATGAGCGGGGTCGCGGAGCCGGTGCTGACGGGGCCTGCGGCGTAGGATCTCGCGGCCCTGGCGCGAGGATGGGCGCTGTCGTCATCGCAAATACCCGGTCCCGGGCTAACATCATCGCTTCAAGGCACAGAAAAGGATTCGTGCCTGCCCGATGGGGCGGCGGTGGTTGTGTGGGTGTTCGGGTTCCCAGGGTTTCACCCTGGCCTATTCTCGTGCGGCCCTCACGGGGCCGTGTCGGAATGCATGTTGTGCACAGTTGAAGTTGCCTTCGGGGGCTGAAGCCCAGTCGTTTCCAGCGGCGAAAACGTACGGGCTGAAGCCCGTACCCTTCAGCCAAGCGCGTGCGCTTTCAAGACAAGAAAACGGCAGATCCTTCGATTCGCCTACCCCTCGCGATGAAACCGCGGGGGCCCCAGGCGTGCTCCGCTCAGGATTGCTAGGCGTTAATTGGGTGGGCTGATGGCCCGGCTCAAGCCGTGCCCTTGTTACACGGCAAGAGCTGGCACGATAAAGCAGATCCTTCGCGCCGTCGAAAAGAGAGTCAGGTGTCGAGGTCTTCTTCGGCGAGAAATTGGCCGAGTCGGTCGAGTTGGCGTTCCCAGGCGGTGCGATGATCCTTGATCCACTGTTCGAGTGCGTGAAAGCCGGCGGGTTCGATGCGGCAAGTGCGCACGCGGCCGAGCTTTTCAGTGTGCGCGAGCCCTACCTCTTCGAGGATCTGCAGGTGCTGGGCCACGGCCGTGAGCGTGACTCCGAGAGGCTCGGCGAGACGCGAGACGGACGCGGGCCCGGCAGCCAGCCGATCGAGTATCGCGCGGCGCGTGGGATCGCCGAGCGCGTGAAACAGGCGATCGATATCGATGCGTGTGTGTGCCACGGCGGTGCCTCCGTGTGCTTACTGCGCAAGGTGCTTGCCGAGGCTTTCGAGTAGGCCGCGCCAGCCTTGCTCGATCATCTTGTCGCCGCCGGGCCAGTCGATGAAGGTTCCCTGGCTGGTGAGGACGAGGTCGGTGCCAGAGCCTGACGGGACGAATTCAAGCGTCACCACCGCGATCTGGATGGGCTTGCCATTCAGCGTCATCTTGCCGGTGCTGACGATGCGCTGGTCGGGCACGATGTCCTGATAGGTGGAGTCGTTGTGGATCTCGGAGCCGGCGATGGGGTGGCCGGGCTTGAACTGGTAGTGAAGGCGCTCGCTGCCGCCGACGCGGAATTCCAATTCGTATTGCCGGATCTCGTGGTCGCCTTCGGCGTACCAGCGGCGCTTGCGGGCAGGCTGGGCAAAAGCGGCGAATACGCGGTCGGGCGGCTGGGGATAGTTGCGCTCGAGGGTGAAGGTGTTGTGGACGATGTTGGTTACGGTGGCGTTCATGGTGAGTTCCTCCATCGGGTTCGAATTAGTGAAGCAACGACTTCAGTATTGATCGGAGCCGTAAAATTGTCAAGTGGATACTTCAGTATTTTTTCAGGAATGCCGAAAGTCATCGGGTACCAGAGGGAAGTGCCCTCATTTGAATGGCGAACGGGTCATAATAGGCAGATCGTCTCCGGTGATCCTGAATAAGCTGCGGGCTGGAGGGCGACGAAAGAGAGCAATGACCCGCATGGATAAGCACGACTCGTGGATCGAACCGACCAGGACCGTCAGGACCATCGAGCATTTGTTGTTGTTCGGTGCCGCTGTTCTTCTGAGTGGCTGCGGCTGGATGGTGCAGGCTGCGCAGACCATGCATCTGCGGGGCTATGACAAAAATATCAGCGATGCGACGCAAGCAATCGCGAATGCCCGAGATGGAGCCGCGCGTGCACACGCGTTCTCCACGCGGGGCAGTGCGTACGCTGAGAAAGCCCGCTACAGCCGGGCGTTCAAGCTGGTGACGGCTGATGAATACGATCGCCTGTTTCAGCTGGCGGTGAAGGACCATGACCAGGCGATCGCGCTCAACCCCGGGAGTACAGAGGCGTATTACAACCGCGGCCAGGCCTATTGGGATCGGGGCTCGCAGGATGAGTTTGAGCACAAGGACGCCAAGTCGTGGTTTGACCATGCGGCCGCGGATTTCCAGGTTTCAACTGAGAGGGATCCGCGAAATTACATGGCATTCGACATGCTCGGGATGAGTCACCAGGAGAATGGCGCGTGGGAGCAGGCGATTGGCGATTACACGCGGGAGCAGTCGCTCAACTCGAAGCTGGGAACGGCGCGGCTGGCCGATGCCTATTGCGGCCGCGGACAGCAGGATGCGAAGAACAAGAATCTTGAGGCCGCCACAGCCGATTACGAGAAATCAGTCGAGCTTGGATCGAATACCGACGGCTGTTCGTGCGAACCATATAATTCGCTGCTCGTGATCTATACGCAGACGGGGCAGTATGACAAGGCGTGGAAATTCGTGCACTGGGCTCAGACTTCGAAGCACTGGCTTGACGCCGAGTTGGTCGAATACCTGAAGAAGAACTCCGGGCGCAACAGCTGATGCGCGAAGCGGCGGCTCGCATTCCGCTGAGCTGACACTCACAAAATCACAATCGAGGGTTGGCGGTCTTGCTCGTGCGTTGCCGCGGATCTGGCAGCTATGTGCGCACGGCGCTGACGAGGTAGTAGGCGAACGGGCCGATGGGGTATGCGACGAAGGGCAGAAGGATGGGCGCGAGGACGTTGTTCAAACGGGCTCGGGTCATTTTGCGTTTACCTAACACAACGTCAGTGAGCAGGAACTTGAGCGTCACCCAGGGAACGTGAAGCGCGGAGGGCGTGACGCGGGCCTGGATCTGCTCTACGACGATATCGTTGAACCCTGCGTGTTCGAGTTCGCGTGTGAAGGCATCGATTTGGGCGAAGGCGTCGATGACCCAGCAATCGCAGAGAGCGCGGAAGATGGAGCGCTGCGGGCCGCGGAATTTTCCGGGGCCGAGGAATCCGTCGGCGACGACGATGCGGCCGCCTGGGCGGAGGAGTCGATGGGCTTCGCTGATGAGGCGTGCTTTATTGGCGCCGGTGCCGTAGCAGCTGCTCTCGATGGCGTAGACCGCGTCGAAGGATGCGGAGGAGTAGGAAGCGCTTTCGTAGTGATCGAGGCTGAGTGTGATGCCGGTCGCGTTGGTGGCGGCTTGGTTGAGGAGGCGGCCCTGCTCGATCTGCCAGGGAACGAGCGTGATGCCGTGCAGATCGGCCGAGGGCAGGCGGCGGGCGATGCTGCGCAGAGTGGTGCCGAGGCCGCAACCCATATCGAGGATGCGAGGGTGGTCGCCGCAGATGTGCAGGCGATCGAGGACTTCGAGATTCATCTGCTCAAGCATCGATTCGCGATCGAGGGGATTCATGCCGCGGCGGAAGAATCCGAAGTGCATGTTGAAGGCGGGACTCCAGGCGGCATAGTCGGGGCCGGCCTCTTCGTAGTAGCGCTGAAAGCTGTTGCCGGAAAGAGTGGCGGCGATCGGGGCGGGGGTGGTGAGTGTGCCGGCCATTAGTCGAGCCTCCTGCGATGCGACTTGGGGAGGAAGCGGGTGATGCCGCTGCCGATGCTGATGAGGGAATGAAGGCTGGCGGGGGGCAGCTTCTTGATCTGGGTGTACCAGCTGTGCAGTTCTTCGAGGAAGACCAGCATGGAGCCGATGCGGGCGGTAACGATGGGCTGAGCGGGGCGCTCGGCGCGGGCTTCGCCGACGAGGCGCTGCAGCTTGTTGAGGGTGGGAATGATTTCGCGCTCGACGCGCTGGTCGACGATGGTGAGGAAGAGGGTCCAGACATCGGACGAGGTGCGGAAGTAGTCGCGGCGGTCGCCGATGCGGGTGTCGACCTGGATGAGGTTCCAGTTCTGGAGCTCCTTGAGACTGGTGCTGACGTTGGATCGGGCAACGGAGAGGGCTTCGGAGATTTCTTCAGCGGTGAGGGGTTCGGGCGCGAGGTAGAGAAGGGCATGGACCTGGGCGACGGTGCGATTGACGCCCCAGCGGGTGCCCATCTCGCCCCAGTGGAGAATGAACTCTTTCATGGAGCCGGTCAGCTGCATAGATCGATTATATCAGATATTTCTGTATTAACAGAAATATCTGAATGTAGAGAATAACATAGGGCGTGGACCGGTATCTCAGGGTTTCAGCCTGGGCGGTTCTCGTTGGGGGCCGATGCGGCCCGCGGACAAGATAGAAGAGCAGATCCTTCGCTCCGCTTAGGACGGGGTAGGTTCGCTTGCATGCGCATGTGGCCCGGCTAAAGCCGTGCCCTTATTACAAGACACATGCTGCGCTCAAGATGACAGGGTTGATTTGCATGCGGAACCGGCCCGGCTAAAGCCGTGCCCTTATTACAAGGCTCCAAAACGTAAGAAGCGCGGGTCCCAAGCGTGCTCCGCTCCGGATGACAGGGATCTTTTGGATTCGTATGCGGCCCGGCTAAAGCCGTGCCCTTATTACAAGGCTCTATAGCGTAAAACTTCGCGCCGTCCTTATGGGGCGGCGGGGACTCCTGGTGCGGCGCGAGTCGCGGGGTTTCACGCTGGCGGTTTGGTTGAGCCCCGATGGGCCTGCTCAAGGCGCGGTTGCGGGGCCGGCGCCTCCGCCGACGGCGAAGATCCTGGGCACGCGCGTGTCGGGGGCGGGCAATGCGGGGAACTGCGCATGGGGCTCGGTCTGGTACCAGTAGGCGGTGGTATAGAAGTCGTCGGAGCGATGGTTGGCGTGGCCGTGCTCGATGGTGACGCGGATGGATTTTTCAAACGCAATCGGGCTCTCGGTATGCCAGCGGTAGAGGCAATAGCGGCCGCCGATGCGCTCTGCATCGACGATGTAGGGCGCGCCGTTATGGGCGTAGGCGAAGGGCTGTCCGCCAAAGTCCCATGCGCCGTTGTAGTAGTCCTCAGTGCCGGTGCCATTGATGGTTGGCATGGTGTCGCCGTCGATGAAGATCATGTCGTCGCCTTCGCCGAACCATTCTTCCTGGTTCTGAACCACGGCGTGCGAGACGCCGAGGAAATGGCCGCGGCCGGTGGCTTCGAGAAAGATGTAGTTGCCTTCACCATTGAGGTTCTTTTTGCTGTCGACGGGCTGGTCCCAGTTGTTGGCCCAGTCTTTGGTCCATCCTTTGCAGGGCGCGGCCTGGCGATATTGCGCGTGGAAGCGGCCGAGGCCTTCGGGTAGATGGGGCAGCGCAATGTAGTCGACGGCGTAGTAGAGGCTCTCGGTTTTTTCCTTGCCTTCGTTGCTGACGGTCATGCGGGCGGAGCGCTCGAAGGGCATCTTGAAGTAGGCATTCAGCGCTTTCATGGGCGCGACGGCAACAAGTGCGGACTGGAAGGTGAAGTACTCGCCTAGGCCGAGGCCGAAGAAGTCGCCGATGGGAACTTCGATGGAGGGTGATGACTCGCCGTCCCACCAGGCGCGCAGAACGAGGTTCTTCAGATGCATGGAATCGCGCGAGCTGATGGTGAACCAGATGTGCGTGACGACCCCGGCGCCATTGACGTCGAGGATGGTGGCGGACTGGCTGACGTCGACGGGAACCGCGTCGGCGTTGCCTCCGCTGCGATCCCAGCTGGAGGAGCGGCGCGGCTTGTAGCTGCGCAGGCGCGCGGGAGCGAAAAGTTCTTCGGGCGCGGCGATCTCGGGCGAATCGGGCGGCTGGGGCACGGCGAGTGGTGCGTTCAGGCCAAGGATTGCGCCGGCGCCGGCCATGGCGCCGAGTAGTTGACGCCGTGAAGTCGCAGATTTTTTCTCGCCATTTGAAGCCATAGAAGCATTCCTCCGTTATGGAAGCGTGAAAGCGTTTTGTAGATGCGGATGCCGGGGCGTGTCAAGCGGGGACGATTAGCGGCGTTTCTTTGAGCGGAACGCCCCAGGGCTAAAAGCCCTGTCTTCTTGATCAGCGGGAAACGTACGGGCTGAAGCCCGTACCATTCATGTACTTCGCGGTTCGCACCCTCGCCTGCTATGGTCTTTGAGGAATAGAAATGAATCCACCCTAGGAACCCGCGGGCATGTGGAAGCGCTGGCGAACCCGGATACTGCTGTTCATGGCCGTTCTTGGCCCCGGATTCATTACAGCTAATGTTGATAACGACTCGGGCGGGATCCTGACGTATTCCCAGGCAGGCGCGCAGTACGGCTACACCCTGCTGTGGATGATCATTCCCATTACGCTGGCGCTGATTGTGGTGCAGGAGATGTGCGCGCGCATGGGGGTGGTGACGGGCAAAGGTCTCAGCGACCTGATCCGCGAAGAATTCGGGCTGCGGCTCACGTTTGTGCTGATGATCCTGCTGGTGTTTGTGAACTACACCAACGTGGTGACGGAGTTCATCGGGATTGCGGGGTCGCTGCACCTGTTTCATGTGTCGCGTTTCATCAGCGTGCCGATCTGCGCGGCGCTGGTGTGGTACATCGTGGTGCGCGGCAATTACAAGAGCACGGAGAAGATCTTCATTGTCGCCTCGCTGGTGTATATTGCCTACATTTTTGCGGGTGTGCTGAGCCAGCCGAGCTGGCACACTGCGCTCCTGGCCACCGTGAAATTGCCGGAACGAACGATGTGGCGGGACAAGGCCTACATGTACATGGCGATCGGCGTGGTGGGGACGACGATTGCGCCATGGATGCAGTTCTATCTCCAGTCATCGGTGGTGGAGAAGGGCATTCGCGTGAAGGACTATCCGGCCTCGCGGCTGGATGTGATCGTGGGCAGCTTGTTTACGGACATCGTGGCCTGGTTCATCATCGTGGCGTGCGCGGCCACGCTGTTTGTGCACGGGATGGGGTCGATTCAGGTTGCGGCTGACGCGGCTGAAGCGATGCGCCCGCTGGCCGGCGACTATGCCTTCCTCTTGTTTGCGTTCGGACTGTTCAATGCATCGGTGTTTGCGGCGTCGATCCTTCCGATTTCGACGGCGTATACGGTTTGCGAGGGCATGGGATTTGAGTCGGGTGTGGACAAGAGCTTTCGCGAAGCTCCATTTTTCTACTGGCTCTATACGCTGCTGATTGCAGGCGGAGCGATCACAGTGCTGGTGCTGCCCGATGCCGAGCTGATCAATTTTGCGATTTTGTCGCAGGTACTAAACGGCGTGCTGCTGCCGGTGGTCATCATCCTGATGCTGCTCTTGATCAATCGCACGGATCTGATGGGAGCTCATAAAAACTCGCGGCTGTGGAACTGGATTGCGTGGGGTACGAGCGTGATCGTGATCGCGATGACGCTGGTGATGCTATGGGGGATGATGTCGGGGCATTGAAGGGCAGCTGCAAGCCGTCAGCTATCAGCCTTCAGCCGTCAGCTTTCCCGATCAGTTGGGCTGTTGTTGGACTTCGGACGCTTTTTTCGCTTCGTCGGCTTTGCGGGTCTTCATGGACCTTTGGGCCCATCCCTGCGCCGCGTCCATATCGCTCTGGCGGGCTTCGTCGTCCTGCCAATCGATGTCGGCTTTGCGCCGGTAGACAAGATTGAGGTAGGCCATGGCGTCAGCGTAGTCGGGCCGGTTGTCGAGAGCCTGGCGCAGGTATTGAAGCGCCTCTTCGACGAGGGCAGCATTCTGCGTCCTGATGGTCTCAAGGACTAAGGGTGGCGCCTGGATGTTGCCTTCGCCGTCGTCTGCCATGCCGACCGCAGCCAAGGCCTTGACGACGTTCTTGTGAGCCTCGGTCCAGTCGATGACGCCGATGGTGTAGGCGGCTTCGGGATCGCGCGGATTTTCAGCGAGGACCTTTTTCTGCCATTCCAAAGCATCGTCGAGCCGCAGAGTAGAAAAGTAGATTCCGGCAATCTGCTTGATGCTGTTCACGTCGTGCGGATTCTCGGCAAGGACTTCCTGAAAGATAGCGATGGCGGCGTTAGCGGCCTGGAGGTTTTCAGGAGTGTTGAGGCCGGGAACGACGTTTTGCGCGAGGGCGGTAGCGAGGTAGGTTTTGGCGGTCAATGATCCGGGGTCGAGCTCGAGTGCGCGGCGGAAGTGGGCGATGGCGTCAGCGTAGCGGGCGGCGCGGTAGGATTCGACGCCGAGTGTTATTTCGGATGCGGATTCCGGAGCGTCGGAGTCTCTCGGTGCGGATTGCGCCGGGGCTGCGGGCGTGCGGAGCAGCAACACTGCGAGCGAAAGGAGGATGGCGGGACTGCAGGAGGACATGAAGCGCCTCGGACGAATGATACCGCGGGGGCGGGAGGGACCCAAGTGTGAGGTTTCAATCCGATCGAGACGTGGAAGCAGCGGGTCCTTCGCTCCGCTTACCCCATTGACGACTGGCGTCGTCGATGGGGCCCCAAGCGTGCTCCGCTCAGGACGGGGTAGGTTCGCTTGCATGCGCATGTGGCCCGGCTAAAGCCGTGCCCTTGTTACAAGACGCGGGACGGGGCAGCTTCTAGAGCAGCTTGCCGGCGGCGAGATCGCGGATGAGGCCGCGATCGGCGGCGAGGAAATCGTACCCTGGCAGGTCTTCGAGCTTGACCCACTTGAGCTGCTGGAAGATGCGATTGACGAGCTCGCCGGTGAAGCTCTGGACGGCGAAGAACTGGAGGTCGACGGCGCCGCCATGGCGGTAGTTGTGGCGAATGTGGGTGACATGGGCGCCGATGGTGGCCTTGATGCCGAGTTCCTCATCGAGCTCGCGGGCGAGGGCCTGCTCGGGGCTTTCGCCCGGCTCAATCTTGCCCCCCGGAAACTCCCACTGCAGGGCCATGGGCTGGTCGGCGCGGCGCTGGCAGATCAGAACTTCGCCGCCGCGGACAATGAGGGCAGCCGCCACGTAGCGCAGAGCGGGCCCGGCCGGCCGGGCATTGGAGTTCGGTTGTGCTTCGTCCACGACTCCAGTGTAATCGCACGGAAACGAATTGAACCACGCGGCGCCGGAGGGGGAATCCGGGATGGAAGCAGTTCCCGGATTGGCACTCGTTATTCGCCGGCGACTGCTGCTTGAACCCCTTCGGCAGCCTTGGGACGGAAGTATCCCCAGCCATTTTTTTGAGCGGCTTCGAGCAAGGATGGCGAGGGATTGACCGGGAAGGCGTGGCGCGCGATCTCGAGCATGGCCAAATCGTGCGCGGAGTTGCCGAAGACCGCGTCAGGATGGGGCAAGCCGACGCGCTGGAGAGCGGCAGCCTTGGCCTCGTCGGTGGGAACGTCGACGAGTTCGCTGGTGATGATGTCCGCATTGATCTTGACTTCCGCGGCAAGCACGCGCTCTTCGGGAATGCCGAAGTCGCGTACGCCCTCGCTGACAACCCACTTGTTGGTGGAGCTGACGGCCCAGAGTTCTACGCCTGCGGAACGCAGCTTGGCGATCAGTGCGGCGAGTTCCGGAAAGATGCGGGGGCGCACGAGGTGGCTGAAGAACCGGGCCGCGGCCTCGCGCAGTTCTGAATCGTGGAGGCCGGCGTAGATCTGCACCATCTCGGCGCACATCTGGAGTTCGCTGACGCGACCGGCGAGGTACTCGCGATAGCGGGTGTCAATCCAGTCGCTGGTGGAGCGGGAGATAACGCCCTGCTCGATGGACCAGGCCATGAAATCGTAACCGGAATCACCGCTCCAGAGGGTGCCGTCGCAATCGAATACGGCTACTTTGGGTTTGCTGTTGAGAACAAGATTCTGGAATTCCGCTGCCGACCATTTGCGGATATCAACTTGCGCGGGGCTCAATGTTTCCTCACTGTATGCAAAATATGCCAACTCTAATTTTCCCTGAACGGGCCACATTTTGCACGTGAAGGTTCGAAGAAGAACCCAGATGGACAAATGGGGCAAAGGCTTGATGGCGCGGAACACTCGATAAAATGGGTCAGGAGATGAACCATGGTACGCGTTGCAAGGAAACGCGAATTTCTGATTTTCGCACGGTTTTTTCTTGCCTTGTTTTGTGCCGTCGCGCCGTGCCGGGCGCAGTTTTCGCCCGAGGCACCCCCTGGAAGCGCGCTTTCGATTCCGACGGACCAGCTGATTCAGCCGGAGGCGTTAAACCGGTTTCTGGTTGAAGCGAACTCGGTGGGTCCGGTGATTTTGCAGGTTGGATCGCGGGTGATGTTTCAGCAGGCCCACATAGCGGGGTCCGCATACGCCGGACCGGGGTCGCAGGCCGAAGGCCTGAAACTGCTGGAGAGAAAGGTGGCAGGGCTGGCGAAGGATCGATGGATCGTGCTCTATTGCGGCTGTTGCCCGTGGAACCGCTGTCCGAATGTCGGCCCGGCTTACCACCGGCTTCGAAACCTTGGATTCACCAAGGTAAAGGTGCTGTATATCGCGAATAATTTTGGCGCTGACTGGGTGAACAAGGGATATCTCGTCGACCATGGCGAGTAGAGAAGTTGTGGGCGCGCGGCGGCGGGTGAAACTGGGCGTCTTGTTGATGATGTGCATTGCAGCGAGCGCTCTGTACGCCGCAACGCCGCGGGTTTCGCTCCTGCACAAGGTGGCGCCGGGGTTTACGCGCAAGGATTTGACAGGCAGGCCGGTTGCGCTGAGCGCGTATCGAGGCAAAGTCGTGCTGCTGAATTTCTGGGCGACGTGGTGTGGTCCGTGCGAGGCGGAGCTGCCGCGCTTTGCGCAGTGGCAGAACCGGTATGGTCCTGCAGGATTGCAGGTGATCGCCGTTTCGATGGACGACTCACGAGAACCAGTTCGGAGATGGGAGCGACGTCTTCATCCGAGCTACCCGGTGGTGATGGGCGACGCGAGACTGGGCAAACTGTATGGCGGCATTCTGGGGCTGCCGGTGACATTTCTGATCGGTCGCGACGGGAGAGTGGAGGCACGGATCGCCGGAACCGCAGATCTGGATGCCATGGAAAAGGAGATCCAGCGGCTGCTGGTGGAAGGGCGCTGATGGGCTCGGATGACGCGGGGTGGCGAAGCGAACGGGGGCATGCCCTTTCAGTAGAAATATAGAAGCAGATCCTTCGCTCCGCTTACCCCATTGACGACTGGCGTCGTCGATGGGGCCCCAAGCGTGCTCCGCTCAGGAAGGCAAATCAGATAGGCGACGTATGCGGCCCGGCTAAAGCCGTGCCCTTGTTACAAGACACATGTTCCCTCAAAATGACAGGGTTTGTTTGCATGCGCATGCGGCTCGGCTAAAGCCGTGCGCATCTTACAAGGCTCTAAAACGTAAGAAACTTCGCGCCGGCCCGATGGGGCGGCGGGGACTCCTGGAGCGGCGCGAGCCCCAGGGTTTCACCCTGGGCTATTCTCGCCGGGCCCCGCTGGGCCTTCCAAATTGCATCCGAGCAAGCTCCACATAGACGAAGAACTTGCCTCGGGGGCTGAAGCCCGTCATCATCTAACGATCGTTTCGGCACGGCTAAAGCCGTGCCCTTTCAAAACAAATGCAGAAGCAGATCCTTCGCTCCGCTTACCCCATTGACGACCGGCGTCGTCGATGGGGCCCCATGCTTGCTCCGCTCTGGAAGGCAAATCAAATGGGGACGCATGCAGCCCGGCTAAAGCCGTGCCCTTGTTACAAGGCTCAAAAACGTAAGAAGCGCGGGTCCCAAGCGTGCTCCGCTCCGGATGACAGGGATCTTTTGGATTCGTATGCGGCTCGGCTAAAGCCGTGCGCTTATTGCAAGACACATGCTGCGCTCAGACGACACGAGATGAAAGGGACAAGTAACTAGGGAGTCATTCTGCGCTGGGCGAAGCCAAAACGTAACGTCTGGCCCACGGAAACAGCAGATATCCTTCGCTCCGATTACCCACGCGCTAAACCGCGCGGGTCAGTCGGGGTTTCGGAGTATGGGCAGCCGGTTCGTGCCGGACGATGACGAACGGCCCAACCAATCGTGTTGCCGCTTTTGATTCCGTGATAAACGAGGTTCGGTCATGCGGGCACTTAAGTCATGGCGGAGCGCAGCGCGGGGATAATCGACGATGTGGGCGCTCAAAACAACCTCGCGCTTTTGAGGGAGTATCAGACGTATCTCCGCGTGGAGAAAGGGCTTCGGCCGTTGACCTGCGAAGCCTATCTGAGCGACCTGAACATGTTTGCGGAGTTTCTGGAGGGCCGGCAAGGAGTGCTGCTGGCGGCGACGCAGCAGGATGTGTCGGGGTTCCTCGAGAATCTGAGGACGCACAGCGTGGACGCGCGGTCGTCGGCGCGCAAGCTGAGTTGTCTGCGCGGATTCTATAAGTGGCTGCTGCTGGACCGGCGGATCCACCACGACCCAACGGTGAACATCGAGTCGCCCAAGACATGGAAGGTGCTGCCCAAGTCGCTGGCCGAACCGGAGGTGGCGGAGATGCTCGAGCGCGCGGCGATGGCTGCGAATCATCCGCAGGCGCTGGCGACGGCGCTTAGGGATTGCGCGATTCTGGAATTGCTCTATGCGGGCGGGCTGCGCGTTTCGGAGGTGGCTGGGCTTTCGACGGGCGATCTCGCACTCGATACAGGCCGCGTTCACGTGCTGGGCAAGGGTGACAAAGAACGGATTGTGCCGCTGGGTCGGACGGCGATAGCGGCGCTGAAGCAGTATCTGCGCGAAGGGCGGCCGCACCTGGCGCGCATTGTGAGTTCGCGCCGCAAGGGACAAGCGCGGAACGATGCGGGGAAGGCGAATGCATCCGGCCGCGAAGGCTCGTGCCTGTTTCTCTCACTGCGAGGGATGCCGCTGACGCGGCAGTGGATCTGGCACCTGGTGAAGGCGTCGAATGGCGCTGCCAGCCCGCACCGGCTTCGGCACAGTTGCGCCACGCACATGGTGGAGCACGGAGCCGATTTGCGCAGCGTGCAGGTTTTGCTGGGCCACGCCGATATTTCGACCACGCAGGTGTACACGCACCTTGCTTTGGGCCGGTTGAAGGCCGTGCACCGGCAGCACCATCCGAGGGGGCGAGTGCGGCTGCAGCCAGATGAGTTTGGTCCCGACCAGGAGCCGCGGACGCCGACTTTGCACCTGGTTCAGCGCGAGGATGTAGAGGACCAACCGCGCCGCAACGCCGAGCAGAGTCCTGAGAAAGAACCGGCATGAGCGCGGCACAGCCGGGGAAGCTCAACGAGCTGGTCGCGAGCTATCTAAAGGTGCTCGCGAATGAGAGAGCCGCGTCGACGCATACGCTGCGGGCGTATGCACGCGAGCTTGAGGGATTCATCGCCTTTCTTGCGGATATCTACGGGAATGAGCTGGAACCGAAGGACATCGAGCATACGCAGATCCGGGCATATCTTGGCACGTTGTATGAGCGGGGATTGTCGAAGCCTTCGGCGGCACGCGCTCTCGCGGCAATCCGAAGCTGGTTCAAGTGGCTGGCGCGGGCCGGGCACGTAGAGCAGAATGCCGCGGCGCTGGTGGCGACTCCCAAACTGCCGAAGCATCTGCCGCGGGTTCCATCGATCGAGCAGATGAATCATGCGGTGGATTCGGTGAAGCCGAACGCGGCGAGCTGGCCCGCGCGCGACCGGGCCATCATGGAACTGCTATATGGCTGCGGGATGCGCAACGCCGAATTGATGGCGCTCAACGTAGAGGATGTCCATTGGGCGAATGAAGCGATCCTGGTGCGCGGAAAGGGACAGAAGGAGCGCTATGTTCCGCTAGGCGATGCGGCGGCAAAGGCGCTGCGTTTGTATCTTGCTGAGCGCTCAGCACGGATTGCAGCAGCGCAACCGAGGGGTCCGGCGACTCCAGCGCTGTTCATCAACCTGCAATTGCGTGGGCTGGGCAAGCCGGGCGGCCAGGCACGTTTGACGACGCGGAGCGTAGGACGGATTGTGAAGCGCATTGCGATGCTGAGCGGGCTGTCGTCGGAGGTGCATCCGCACACGCTGCGGCATGCGTTTGGGACACACTTGCTGGAAGAGGGCGCGGATCTGCGGGCGATCCAGGAGTTGCTGGGACACGAGCGGCTGTCGACGACGCAGCGCTACACGCAGCTGACGTCGGCGCAGTTGACCGAGGTGTACGATCGGACGCACCCCAGGGCGCGGTGAAGGGGAGGCGCCGGGAACATCCCGGCCCAGCCTACTCGCATCGCAACGCAACGACAGGATCGATGTGCATGGCCCGCCGGCTCGGAATGAGAATCGCGACGAGGGCCACGGCCAGCAGAAAGAGCGGCACTGAAACGAACGCGATGAGATCGTGTGTGCCCAGACCGAACATCATGCTGGAGAGCACACCGGAAGCGGCGGCAGACAGGCCGACGCCAACAGCTCCACCGATGAGAACGGGGCGTATCGCCTGCCAAAGCTCGTGGCGCATGACGTCGGCGCGTCCGGCTCCCAAAGCCATGCGGATGCCGATATCGCGGACCGACCTGCTTACGCTATAAGAGACCATTCCGTACACGCCAATCGAGCAGAGCAGCAGGGCCAGGGTGCTGAGCGCACCTGAGAGAGCCGCCACGATGCGCGATGGTGTTCGCCAGACTTCGAGGTAATCCTCGAGCCGGGTTACATCGACCAGCACTCCGGGATCGATTGCATGCGCGGCGTCGCGAATGCTGCTTGCCACATCGGTGAACCGTGTTGAATAGCGAACCAGGATGTAGGTTCGAGAATCGTCTTCCGGTCCGGAAGGGTAGTAAAGATAGTTGGAAGTGGATTCACCGAGGTGGGCTACCTGGGCATCTTTCGCCACGCCGATGACGGAACCCTCCCGGCCTGAGCTTTCGCGCAACACTTTTCCTAATGGGTCCTGATTCGGCCATAGCCTGCGCGCAGCCGATTCCGTGACGATGATTCCGGGCGCATCGTGTTTTTCTGCCGGCGCGAAGCTGCGTCCGCGCACGATGGGAATTCCAAGCAGAGAGAAATAATCGTGCGATATGTGGTTGTATTGGACGAGGACTGGCTCAGGGTTGCCGGGAATCGTGTATTTGTCGACGCTGAAGTCATGGCTGAGCGGCGCGCATTCTGCCTGAGCCACTTCGGTCACACCGGGAATTGCGCGGATCCGCTCGCGAAATCTTTGCATGAACTGGGTGGCATGCGGCCCGTCATAGCCCTGTTGCTCAAGATTGAGGAACATCGTTGCGACACCCTTGATCTGAAAACCAGGATCCAGGGTCTGTGCGTGGTGGAGGCCGCGCAGCAGCAAACCGGTTGCAACCAGGAGCACGGTGCAGATGGCGACCTGAGAACCTACCAACACGTTGAGCAGGAACCGACCGCTTCTGCTGCCGGTACCCCAGGCCGTTCCTTGACCTTTCATGCTGCCGTTGAGATCGGGCCGCGAACTGCGCAGCGCCGGCACAAGGCCGAATGCAATTCCCGTGAATAGGGATAGCAGGAGGGCGTACGCAAGCACGCGAAGATCCGGAGCGACGTTGACCGCAATCGGGGGGAAGTCGTGCGGCAGGCGCGACGTGACCAACCGGAAGAGCCAGGCAGAGGAACCGAATGCAACCAGCGATCCCAGCGCGCCACCAGCGATGGAAATAAGAAGGCTTTCTGTCAGCAGCTGGCGGACGAGGCGCCATCTTCCAGCGCCCATCGAAAGGCGGAGCGCGATTTCTCTTTGTCGCACGGAAGCGCGCGCCAGAAGAAGATTGGCGACGTTCGCGCAGGCGATCAATAGGACGAGAGCAAACGCGGCGAGAATGACCGAGGCCACGGGAACCAAATATTCACGCTGGTCGGGGCTGGAGAAGAAGGTCGCAGGGTGAATGGCGAGCGAGGTGGTGCGTCCGGGGTGGCGCCGATCGATCCGCGCGGCGATGACGTCAAGGTTGGCGCGCGCCGCCGGGATGGTTACACCCGGCCGCATGCGGCCCAGCAAAGCCAGCCAGCTCATATTGTCCTTTGAAAGCCGATCGATGCCGGGCTCCAACGCTTCCTGCATCGTCACCGGTATCCAAAAAGCGCTCGCAACGGGTTCTGTTCCGGTGAACCGGGCGGGGGCAATCCCGACGACCGTAAAGGCTGTCCGATTGAGAACAATTTCCCTGCCCACCAACGAGGGATCCGCGCCGAATCGGCTGTGCCACAGATCATCGCTTATGACCACCACCGCGCTTCCGCCGCGACTCGCGCACTCGGAATCCACGAAGCCCCGTCCCCGCGCGGGATGCTCCATCAATACGTCGAAGTAGTTGCAGGAGGCAGCGGTCCCCAGGACTTGTTGCAATCCTCGGTCTCGAAGTGTGGCCTCGACGTAAGGCTCATACGCCACGAGGCCCGAGAAGACATCGCTATGATCGCGATAGTCGAGGTATTCAGAGAATGAGAACCAGCTCGAATCGTTGTGGATCAGTCGATCGGGTTGAGTTTGGAAATGGAAGACCTGGTTGAGGCCCACCAGGTCGCGCGGCTGAGGAACGGGAAGCAAGCGAAGCGCCACGCCATTCAGGACCGAGAAAATACCGACGTTCATTCCAACGCCAAGTGCGATGGCGAGTACAGCTGCAATCGTCAACCCTGGACTGCGCCACATGGTGCGGACACCGAATCGCAGGTCTTGCAGGAGTTGCTCCAGCCACTGCACGTGCCACACTCTCCAGGTCTCCTCTTTGACGCGCGCCACGTTGCCGAACTTTCGCAACGCCGCATATCGCGCCTCGTCCGGGGACATTCCGCGGTCGATATTGTCCTGGGTTTCGCTTTCGAGATGTTCGCGAATGGCCTCTTCGAGGTCCGCCAGCATGCGTTTGCGTCGCGTCATGCTTCCTCCTGCCCGCCGGGACTGAGAATCTGCGCGATCGCGCGGGCGAGTTTGTCCCATTTGCCGGTCTCGACCGTCAGTTGCTGCCGGCCCCTGGCCGTGAGTGCGTAGAATTTTGCCCGGCGATTGTTTTCCGAGGCTCCGTCCGTGACAGAGATCCATCGCCGTTTGATCAGCCGGTGCAGGGCGGGGTACAAGGATCCTTGTTCCACCTGGAGCACATCGTCGGACCTGAATTCGATGGCCTTGGCGATGGCGTGCCCGTGCATGGCGCCGCGCTGCAGGGTCCTGAGGATCAGCAGATCCAGCGTTCCCTGAAGCAGCTCAACGCGCTCTTTCTGTTCTTTAGTAGACATTCTAGGTGACGATACCGCGCTTCCGGTAGAATGTCAAGGTGAGAGCGTGGAGCAGGTCAACATGCTTATTCTGTTCTTTTGAGTAGACATTCGGAGCAGTGCAAGGGCTCATGTGCTGCATGAGCCCTCGTTGAAGGTTGTTGCGCTCAGGGAACCGGGATTCCGGCCGGAGTTACGCCGATGGATGACAAGAGCCAATTCCCGTTGACCTTCTGAAATGAGGTATTGGTTCGGATCTTCACTTTGGCCGTCCACGGCGAAGTCGAGACGTCGTAGTAGTGGCACTCCCAATACCCCGTTGCGGCGTTACCGGTGATATCGAAGGATGTGCTGTAGGAAGGGGTCAGCACAATGAGCTTGTTTGCCACCTGGAACGATCCAGCAACCCATTTGAAGTATGTGCACAGCGTACCGCGATAGGATCCCGCTGAGCCTGTGGTTTCGGGGCACGACGACGGATCGTCCGGATCTCCCCTGCCGATGTAGTAGCCGTCAATTGCGCCGAAGCCCTGGACATTGAGCACTGCGTTGGAAGTCCATAGAGAAAGCATGTCACGGATTCGTTGTGTGATGATCTCGGACGAGTCTCCGTTCACGGGGTCGTGAACTGTTGCGTAGCGATGGAATGCCGCCTGGACCTTGTAGAGCTCAGCTGTTTGTGTATTGTCCTGGTTGCCTTGCGCCGCTGCCATGCCAGGAATTGCCAAGCCGAGCACCAGTGCGACCAACATTGATGCGAACCTGCAATTGTTTGACCTCATGTCCTTTTCCTCCTCCGCCGGGGAAAACGGCATTCTCGAAGAGCCACGCCTTGAAGAACCGGAGCCGACGCATCCCTACGAATCCGCCGACCCCGGGCCCGGTCAAGGACATGTTTTTTCGACAAATGCCGTTGCCGGCTGACACGGAGGAAACGGCAACAGCGCGTTCCTGGGCAATAGAGGTCCGGTGATGGCGAGGTAAAGATTCTATGACCGCGCAACTTCCTTTAAAATCGGCGATTTCCGTGCTAACACTGTCTGTACTCCCTCTTCACTGAGGTCCCGGGTCCCGTCCTGTGTCTGAGCCAGTATTTCAATTCGAGGAGTTCGAACTGCACTGTGGACGTTTTCAGTTGCTTCGAAAGGGACGACCGCTGCGTGTCGAACCCAAGCCTCTCGAGTTACTCATCCTGCTGGTGTCTCGAAAGGGACATTTGGTCTCGAGGCGGGAAATCGTTGAGAAACTCTGGGAAAGCGATGTTTTTGTCGATACCGATCACAGCATCAACACCGCGATCAGGAAACTTCGTCATCTTCTGCGAGACGACTCAGAAGACCCCAAATATATCGAGACTGTTACGGGAATGGGGTATCGATTTGTCGCAGCGGTTTCGGTTGCGACCCCGGTTTCACCCGTTGCGCCGGTTTCAGCGGTACCGCCCCTGCCGCCTGAGGCCACGCCCGAGCCTGGTCCGGCTGCTGCGTCGCGCCCACGGCGGAGGGCACTGCTCTGGTCTATCGGCGTCGGCGCGTGCCTCGTCATCGCGCTTGGCAGCGTAGTCCTTTATCGATGGCCTCGCCGGCGCCTCGAGGTCAGGTACACGCAGCTAACGGATTTCACGGATTCGGCGGTGGCGCCTGTTTTGTCTCCGGATGGGCACATGCTGGCCTTTATCCGCGGCGGCAATGCATTTCTCACGTCCGACCAAATCTACGTCAAGATGCTGCCGAACGGAGAAGCCAGGCGGGTGACGGATGACAGCCGGCCGAAATACGGGCCGGCGTTTTCGCCGGATGGGTCGGAGATTGCGTACACGGTGATGGAGGCTGGCCCCATGTTCAACACCTATGAGGTGTCAGCACTCGGAGGTGAGACTCAACTTCTGCTGAAGAATGCTGCCGGGCTGGTATGGCTGGACTCGGGACGGTTGCTCTTTTCCGAGATCAAGTCGGGAATCCATCTGGGGCTGGTGACGGCAACGGTGACGCGCGCTGGCCTGCGCGACATTTATTTGCCGGCGCATGAGCGGGGCATGGCTCACTACTCCTACCCATCTCCGGATCGGCGCTGGGCACTGGTGGTGGAGATGAAGGGGGATGCAGATTGGGGTCAGTGCCGGCTGGTTGACCTGGACGGGCAGCATGAGCAGCGATTGGTTGGACCGATGGGGGCGTGCACATCCGCAGGATGGTCTCCGGATGGCGAATGGATGTATTTCACCGCCTGGATAGAAGGGAAGAGCCACATCTGGCGACAGCGCCTTTCCGGAGGAGCGCCGGAGCAAATCACGTTTGGGCCAACGGAAGAGGATGGGCTGGCGGTTGAGGCTGACGGCGGGGCTCTGATCACTTCGGTGGGAGTGCAGGAGAGCGCCATCTGGATTCAGGACGGGAGTGGGCAGCGGCCGCTTTCATCGGAAGGTGAAGTGGCTAGCTCGCCTTCCCCCGCTTTCAGTCCGGACGCCAGGGTCCTCTATTACCTGCTGCGGCGGGGAGAGGGTCCGGATGCGGAATTGTGGCGCACGATGGTGGACTCGGGGAAAAGCGAGGCTGTGTTCCCCGGAATTTCGATAAGGGACTTCGATCTGTCGCCGGAAGGCAAACAGGTGGTATACACGACCGCTGCGCCGCACGGAGCAACGCAGTTGTGGGTGGCGCCTGTGGACCGAAGCCTGGCCGCGACGGAAGTGAGCATTTCTGGTGTGCGGTCGCCGCATTTTGGCCAGCGCGGGCAGATCTTGTTTCAACTGGCAGAGGGCAGCAAGAATTACCTGGAGCAGATCGATCCGGACGGATCGCACCGTTCCAAGGTGATGCCGTATCCCATCGTGGATTTTCAAGGAGTTTCGCCGGGCCGCCATTGGGCCGTAGCATTGCTCCCCAGAACACCGGAAGAAAGCTTTCCCGCGGTCATGGCAATTCCCTTGGACGGCGGAAATCCACGGCACCTTTCTACGAACTACTGCGTTCCCAAGTGGTCGCCGGACGGAAAGTTTCTTTTTGTTCCGGTGGTGGATCCCTCGCGAA
>Ga0209579_10000877_pt1 | contig 26914 bp, 28 predicted proteins | sample Coa_R1_2_FD_187152 | JGI IMG/M metagenome (GOLD analysis project Ga0209579, IMG submission 187152) | Surface soil microbial communities from Centralia Pennsylvania, which are recovering from an underground coalmine fire - Coalmine... | ecosystem: Environmental > Terrestrial > Soil >... | reverse complement strand
ACGATCCAGCCGGGCTCCGACACCGGGACCCGGTTGCGGCTGCGCGGCAAGGGCATCCAGCGGCGGCGTCAGGGGGCCGCTGCGGCGGGCGACCAGTACGTCACGCTAAAGGTCGCGATCGGCGCCAGCGGCGATGCGGAATTGGCCGAGTTTCTCCGCGGCTGGGCCGAAAAGCATCCGACAGAGCCGCGCCGCGACATGGCCGCCGGCCTCAGCGACAAGGCGACGCCATGATCGGAATCGACGAATTGCTCCGCCGTTGCCGCGGGCTCGACCGCATCGAGCTGGCGCGCTGGGTCGAGAACCGCTGGGTGCGGCCGGAGGAGCCGGGCGAGGGCGGCGGCTGGCAATTCCACGAAGTCGACATCGCGCGGGTCGAGCTGATCCTCGACTTCCGCCGCGAATTCGCGATCGACGACGAGGCGATGCCGGTGATCCTCGGCCTGATCGACCAGGTCTACAGCCTGCGCCGACAGATGCGCCGGCTGTGCGACGCGCTCGAAGCGCAGCCGCCCGATATCCGCGACGCAATCGGCCGCGCCCTGCCGCCGCCGCGCCGCCGAAGCGGATTGTAAATATTAGTCGGCGTGCACCGCTGCGAAGGACCCGAATCGAGCCACCGCAGACTTCGATCATTTCCGCCCCTACCTTGAAGCCAGCCTGCGGGTCGATCGCCGCTGACCGGGTCGGTGGCGGCCCCGCGATGCCGCGTCAGCCAGGCGGCAGCGGAACGGCGAGATAACAGCCGAATTCCCTGGCGAAATCGACTGAGACGCGGGCGTGCACGCGGCCCTGGCGGTCGAGCAGCTCGGCGTGATCGGCAAGCGGCACGATCGCGCCATGCCAGACATTGGGGTGGATGTAGAGGCCGCTCCTGCCGTCGCACCAGAACGCGGTGAAATGCTCCGGCCGCACATCGTCGCCGGGCAGCGCGAGCGGCACGATGAAGCTCTCGCCGTGCAACGGGAAGAACAGCTGGCCGCCGTCCGGGTGGTAATTCGCGCGCCAGACCAGCGCCTCCCGGCGCGGCTTGGCGCCGCCCTCGCTCGCCGCCTCCTCGGGCCAGGTGCTCCAGGCAAAGAGATAGCTGTCGCCCACCGCGTTGTTGCGGGCGTAGAGGGTGTCGCCGCGCCACCAGAACTCGAAGATGCCCTCGGTCACGCCGCCCTGGTCGCCGGAATTGGCGTCGACCGGCCGCCAGCCCTGCGGCGGCCAGCGGACGATCTCGATCGGGAAGCTATCAGGCTGCTCGACGAGGCAGCCGTAGCCCTCGAGAGCCGCCGCGCTGGCGGCGACCAGCTCGGTGCGATGCACCCGCCGCACGCCGGTCGTCGGCACATAGGCGATCTCCGCTGCGATCCGTGCCGGGTCGAAATCCTGCATGATTGATGCTCCCGTTATTGATGCTCCCGTTACTGATGCTCCCGTTACTGATGCTCGCGTTCAGGCGAGCCGCGCGCGGATCAGCGCCGACAGGCGCTCGGCGGCGATGACGATGACGAACGTCACGATCAGGTACAGCGACACCAGGCGGTACTGAAAGAGGCTCATCGCCGAGAACAGCTCGAAACCGATGCCGCCGGCGCCGACAAAGCCGAGCACCAGCGACGAGCGGATGTTCTCGTCCAGCCGATAGAGCGATATTCCCGCCAGCGAGGGCAGGATCGATGGGATGACGCCGTGGGTGAAGACCTGTACCCGCCGGGCGCCGGTCAGCGAGAGGGCATCAATCGGCGCCATGTCCATATGCTCGATCGTCTCGGCGAAGAGGCGCCCCAGCATGCCGATCGAGTGCACCGAAAGCGCCAGCGCGCCGGGAAACGGCCCGAGCCCGACGGCAGTGACGAAAAACAGTGCCCACACCAGGTCGGGAACCGCGCGGGCAAAGCCGATCACGCCGCGCGCGGCATAGTAGAAATAGCGCGACGGGGTCACGTTGGCGGCGGCGATGATCGCCAGAGGCAGGGCCAGCACGACGCCCCCAAGCGTCCCGAAGACCGCGATATCGACGGTCTCGAGCGCCGGCCACCACACCAAATCGATCTTGGCGAAATCGGGCGGCGTGGCGCGCCGGACGATGTCGGCCATGCCGTAAACGCCGGTGATCAGATCCTGCGGCCGCGCGTGCACGACGACCGCCGACTGGATCACGATCAACACGAGAGCGAGCAGCATGACCAGCCGCAGCGCGAGGCCGAACGCCCCGGCCCAGCTGCGCTCGGCGAGCGACGGGGCCGCCGCGAAGCTCACGCGGCCTCGCTCAGATAGAGCCGGCGCACCGCCTCGCGCGGCAATTCGCACGACGGCAGGTCGAAGGCGATCCGCCCGTCGCGGATGCCGACGACGCGATCGGCGTAGGTGTAGGCCAGCTCGACCTGATGCAGCACGCACAACACCGCGAGGTTGTCGTCATGCGCCAGGTGGCGCAGCAGGCGCATGATGTCGCCGGCCGCTTCCGGGTCGAGGCTGGCCACCGGCTCGTCGGCGAGCAGCACCTGCGGGCGCTGGGCGAGGGCGCGCGCGATCGCCACCCGCTGCGCCTGCCCCCCCGACAGCGTCGCGGCGCGCTGCCCGGCGAGCGCGGCAAGCCCAACTTCGTCGAGATGGCCGTAGGCGGCGCGACGCTCGGCGGCGGGCAGGCCGCCAAGCGCCGTCCACAGCCCGCGATGGCGCCCGAGCGCGCCGGTCGCGACGTTGGCAAGCACGCTGCGCCGTCCGACCAGGCTGGCGTGCTGCCAGATCATCGCCAGGCTCAGCCGCGCCTGGCGCAGCCGCTCGCCCGACAATGGCGCGAGGTTGACCTCGCCGAGCCAGATTTCGCCCTCGCTCGGGCGCAGCATTCGCGTGATGCAGCGCAACAGCGTCGTCTTGCCGCTGCCGTTGCCGCCCAGCACGACCACCAGTTCGCCGGCCGCGACGGTCAGGTTGAAATCGGCCAGCGCCAGCTTGCCGTTGGGGTAGCGCATCGCCAGGCGGCAGACCCGCAGCATGGGGCGGGCGGGCTCAGCTCAGCTTCTGCAGGTCGATGTGCAGCGTCTTGACGAGGTCGCGGATGCCGTTGTAGGCGCCGTCGGTCTGCGGCACCAGCCGGGTGATGCCGGCCCCGACCATGATCTTGCGGTCGGCCGGGTCGAGCGACGACAGATCGAGGTTCTGCAGCACCTCGGTGACCTTCGCCTTGAAATCGGCCGGCAGGTCGCCGCGCACGGTGAACGGGTCGGTCGGGATCGGGTCGGATTTCCACAGGAAAACCAGGTCGCCATCCTTGTAATGGCCGCGCTGCTTCGCCGATTCGAGCTGCTCGCTGTTGAGTTCGCCGGCGTCGACCTTGTGGTTGTAGAGCGCCTCGAACGACGAGGTGTGGCTGCCGGCGAAGATCCCCTTGATGTCCTTGTCTGGGTCGAGGCCGCCCTTGCTCAGCCCATAGGCCGGGAACAGGTGGCCCGAGGTCGAGGCCGGGTCCGCGAAGGCGAAACTGCGCCCCTTGATGTCGGCCACCGTCTTGATGCCCGAGGCCGGGTAGGTGACGATGCTGGCCCAATAGGTGTCGGGCTTGCCGTCGGCGGTGCCGAAAGCGGCGACCGCCTCGGCCTTCGCGACCTGATGGGCGAGCACGTAGCCGAGCGGCCCGAATTCGCCGATCTCGAGCTTGCCGTTGCGCATCGCCTCGATTTCGGCGTTGTAGCTGGTCGCGACGAAAACTTCGACCTTGCAGCCGAGCTTGTCGCCGATCAGCTTGCCGAGCTTCTGGTAGATCGGCACCAGGCGCGCCGCCGTATCGTAGGGTTCGACGCCGAAGCGGACGGTGCCGTCGCCCGGGCAATCGGCCGGCGCGGCAACGGCTGCGGCGGTATTCGCAATCCCCAGGGTGACGACCCCGGCGACGATCCATGCGACGATCCATGCATAGCCTCGCGGCATCTCGTTCTCCTTCTGCGGCAGGGGTTGAGGCGGCGGGGGCCGACCAAAACCGCGCCTGTTAAACATCCGGTCGATGAAGCTATCGTGACGAATGGATGACGATCGTGGGTCGCGCGGCAAACGGCCGGCCGTCGCCGCGCGCGAGCGGCAGGTGTCATCCGGCTGTCACAATGCTCGGATATCTGCTCGGCGCGTGACCTCGTTTTCGCTCGACCAGGCGGCGCTTCCCACCGGTGCCACCAGGGCAACCGGAGCCGCCCGAGCCCTCGGCGCGCGCCGGCAAGCGGCTTTCGTGCTGCTCGCCCCCTCGTTGCTTTTCCTGTTGGGGTTCACCTATTGGCCGCTGTTGCGGGCGGTCGGCGACTCGTTCGTGGTCGGACGCTTCGCCGATCACCATGCGCTCGGCTTCGACAATTACCGGCGGCTGTTCGGCGATCCGCATTTCGCGCGCGCCGCTTGGAACAACGGGGTTTATGCACTCGGCACGATCGTGCCGAGCCTTTGCCTCGCGCTCGTATTCGCGCTGGCGCTGCGCCAATCGACCCGGCTCAACGCCGCCCTGCGCACGCTCCTGGTGATGCCCTTGCTGATCCCCTTGGTCGCGGCGGCGGCCTTGTTCAGCTTCATCCTGCTGCCGGGCGACGGCCTACTCGATTTCTACCTCGCCCGGTTCGGCATGGGCATGGTCAATTGGCTCGGCAATCCCGACTTGGCGCTCGGCTCGGTCATTGCGATCACGGTATGGAAGAACACCGGCTATTACATGCTGTTCTTTCTCGCCGGGCTGGCCGCGGTGCCGCAGGATCTGCTTGACGCGGCGACAATCGACGGCGCCGGCGCCGTGCGCCGCTTCCGTGCGGTGACCCTGCCGCTGCTGGGGTCGACGTTCGGCTTCGTGGTGCCGATTGCGCTGCTCAACGCGCTGACCCAGATCGACCACATCATCACGACCACCCAAGGCGGGCCCTCCGACGCGACCAACCTCCTGCTCTATTACATCTATCAGCAGGCAGCGCAGAATTACGATTATGGGCTCGCTTCGTCGGCCACGGTGATCAGCGTCGCGGCGCTGCTGGCCTTGGCGGTTATCTCGTTCCGCACCCTCGAGCGCCGGGTCCACTATGAAAGCTAGCGGGCGCGTGGCCGTGTCGATCGTTGCCGGCGCCGCGGCGGCGCTGTGGGCGGTGCCGTTTGCCTGGATGGCCGTCGCGTCCTTGCGTCCGGGCGTTCCCGCCGACATCGCCTCGCTGACGCCGGCAGGCCCGTTCGGGTTCGGCAATTTTGCCGCGGCCTGGCAGAGCGGGAATTTTCCGCTGTGGTATCTCAACACCCTGTTGCTGTGTGGCGGCATCCTCTGGGTGCAGCTGGTGACGGTCAGCGCCGCCGGTTACGCCTTCGCGCGCCTCGACTTTCCGGGGCGGGACGCGCTCTTCGTGCTGTTCCTGGTGCAGCTGCTACTGCCCCCGGCGCTGTTGATCGTGCCGAACATGACGACCCTCGTCGCGCTGCACCTTTACGATACCTTGCCCGGGGTCGCGGCGCCCTACTGCGCCTCGGCCTTTGGCACCTTCCTGATGCGCCAGACCTTCCGGGCGATCCCGCGCGACTACGAGGAGGCGGCGATGCTCGATGGCGCCGGCATCGCGGTGCTGATCCGGCACGTTCTGTTGCCGCTCGCACGCCCGGCGCTGGTCGCCTTCGCGATCGTCTCGGTGACCGCTCATTGGAATGAGTTTCTGTGGCCGCTGATGGCGGTGTCCTCGCCCTCGAAGCAGGTCCTGACGGTCGGGCTCGCCTCCTTCGCCTCGGGGTCCGAGGCCGGCTCCGCCTGGGGCATTGTGGCGGCCGGCACGTTCCTGGTTGCGGGTCCGCTACTGGTTCTGTTCCTGGTTTTTCAGCGCCGCTTCGTTTCGTCGTTCGTCTTCTCGGGCATCAAATAACAGGGGGAGAAAGACATGGAGCCGATCACACGACGCACCGCGCTTGCCGGCGCCCTGGCGATCCCGGCGGCCGCGGCACTGGCGGGGACGGCGCGCGCCGCTTCCCCAACCGAGATCGAGATGTTCTTTCCGGTGCCGGTCCAGGGCATGCTCGCCAATGAGATCAAGAGCCTGATCGACCGCTTCAACACGGAACACGCCGAGATCAAGGTCACCGCTGTCTATACCGGCAGTTACGACGACACCAACCTTAAAACGCGCGCCGCGATCAAGGCCGGACGCCCGCCCGGCGCGGTGATCATGTCGGCCAATTTCGTCCGCGAATACGTGATCAATGGCGAGGTTGACCCGTTCGACCCGCTGATTGAGAAGGACGGCAAGAAGCCGGCCCTCTACATGGACGAGTTCTGGGCCGCGCTAAAGCCGAACGCGGTGATCGACGGCACGGTCTACGGCATCCCGTTCCAGAACTCGACGCCGCTGCTCTACTACAACGTCGCGGCGTTCAAGGATTCCGGGCTCGACCCCGACCGTCCGCCGGCGACTTGGGCCGACTGGATCGCCGCGGCGAAGGCCCTGACGAAGCCCGACGGCCAGCGCTGGGGATTGATGTTCCCGGCCACCTACGACTATTGCGGCTGGATCACCAGCGGCCTGGTCATGTCGAACGGCGGGCAGTACTTCAACCACGATTACGGCGGGGAAGTGTACTACGACACGCCGAGCGCGATGGGCACGCTGATGCTGCTCGACACGCTGGTCAATCAGTTGAAGGTGGTGCCGGCCGGCGTGTCGGACGCCAATGCGTGCACTGGCGCATTCTTCGCCGGGCGCACCGGGATGATGGTGCTGTCGACCGGCTCGTTGAGCTTTGTACGCACTAACATGAAATCGCCGTACCGCGTCGCCTTCATGCCGAAGAACGTGCGCAACGCCGCGCCGATTGGCGGCGCCTCGCTGATCCTGCCGAAAGGCAACTCGGCGGAGCGCCAGGCCGCCGCCTGGACGCTGATCCAGTGGCTCACCAGCCCGGAGATCGCCGGCCACTGGAGCCGCTTCACCGGCTATTTCGCGCCGCGCAAGGCAGCCTACGACCTGCCGGCGATGAAGGATTATTTGCAGCAGCATGCCGACGCCAAGGTGGCCCTCGACCAACTGGTCTACGCCGTGCCGTGGTTCGACACCTACAACACGGTTGCGGTCCGCAAGGCGATGGAAGACCAGGTTCAGGCGATCCTGTCGGGCAAGACCAAGCCGGCCGAGGCGGTTGCCGCGGCACAGAAAAGCGCCGACGAATTGCTGCGTCCCTATGTCGAGAAGACGGCGCTGCGGGCCCTCGGCTGACCGCCAAGTTCGCGCGTCAGGTGGGGGCCTGCGGCCGCGTGTCGCGGTGCGCCGGGTAGACCTCCTCGATCACATCGTCGATCCAGTGCTCGGTGAGCCCCGGGACCTCGACGATGGCGGCGCGGCATTGCCGGCCGAGGAATTCGTAGCGCACCGCGCCGAGGCGTTTGTCGCCGGGCATCGGCGGCAGGATGCCCGGCCCGCCCAGAAACGCAGCGGACGGCCCCCAGATATAGCGGGTTCCGCGATGCGTGAAATCGCGCGCCTGGTGCAGGTGGCCGCTGGCGATCAGCGCCACCCGATGACGCCGCCCGAGGGCCAGGAGCTCGCGCCGCGCGCCCGGCCGCACCGACCAGTAGCCGGTATCGCCCTCGTCGGGGTTCTCGATGAACAAGGGGCGGTGCAGGAACCATGCGAAGCGCCGGCCCTTTGCCGCGTCCATCACGCTTTGAAGCCAGGCGAGCTGCACGTCTTCGTCGGGTTCGCCCGAGCCCATCAACATCGCGTCGAGCCCGATCAGCCGCCAGCCTTCGATATCCTCGAACCAGCGGTCGCGCCCGAAATGGCGGATCCACCGGGCCACCCGCTCGGCGTTCACCGGCTGGTGCCGATGGTTGGCATCGCCGACATCGTGGTTGCCGGGCACTGCACGAAAGGGCACCCCCAGCTGGTTCAGCAGCCCGGCGCAGTGCTGCAGGTCCGCTTCGCTGTCGGCGCCGTCGATCGTCACGTCCCCGGTGTGGATGACAAGTTGCGGGCGTTCCGCCGAAATCCACGCCGCCAGCGGCGCCCAGTTGACGGTGAAATGCGATTTATGCGGGCTGAGATGCGTATCCGAAATCTGGATCAACCGAAACAAGGTCTGCCCCACCCGAATCGCCGCTTGATGCGGCGCCTTTATCGCGCGCGTTGACACCCAAGTAAACCCCGGTCGGCGCCACAGCAGCGATATTCAACTCGGCACAAACACAGCAATAATGCGGCTCGCGAGCGTTCGTTTGCCGTTGTAACCGAATTGAATTTGAAGCTCAACAAAACTGCCATGACGATCTGCTACGGCGGCATTGTTTTAGGAGGCAGAGGGAGGGAGAGTGCAGCCCACCGCCCAATCCAAATTCAGCGGCGCGTTCTTTAGCGGCTGGCGCCGCTTTTTTTACGCCTCGCGGCGGCTCCCGCGCAGCCGCGGCGCGAAACCCCTTGTCGAGCAAAGAACGGCGTCGCGCATCGACCCGATCGCATTGACGATCATGGCAGTGGACCGGCTAGGTCCGGCAAGGCTGCGCGCGGTCTTTCACGGCGTGCCGGTCACCATCGCGGCGCCTGATGCCGAAACCGTGGAGATCTTCCGTGCCGCGCTGGCGCAAATGGCAAAGGTGCGGCCGACCGATCGGCTCATTAGGGTGGAGCTCGCCGCCGAACGGCAGCGGGTCGGGTTGGCGACAACCTCGCGCCCGGGTCGCAGCCTCTAATGCCAGTGTCGATGCGGCAGGCCACGGCGATCTGGACCGAGCACGCCCTATTCTTTCGCCACTGGCTCCAGCGCCCGCTGGCGATTGGGGCAGTGCTGCCGAGCGGGAGGGCGGTGGCGCGCGCGATGGCGCGCGAGCTGCCGGCACCGCGCGGCGGCGTGGTGCTGGAGCTCGGCGGCGGCACCGGCGCCCTGACCCAGGGGCTGCTGCAGGCCGGCTGCCGGGCCGACGAGTTGATCGTTGTCGAACGCGAGCCCGCGCTGAGCGCGGTGCTGCGCCGGCGCTTCCCGCTGTTGCGCATCCTCGAAGCGGACGCGCGCGAGGTTGGCGCCCTCCTTGCCGAATTGCGGATTGCGCCCCTCGCCGGCGTCGTCTCGAGCCTGCCGATCAAATGGTTCGACCTCGCCGACCAGCGCGCCGTCATCGACAGCTGCTTCGCGTTAATGGGCCCGGACGGCGTCTTCCTGCAATTGACCAACGCGCTGGTTTCGCCCCTGCCGATGCGCCCGCTCGGCATCGTCGGCGTCGAAGTCGCCCGCGTGTGGACGCAGTTTCCACCCGTCCAGATCTGGCGCTATCGCCCTGCGGCCGCGGCGGGAGGCGAGCGGTGACGGGCGGCACCCGTTTCGCCGATTACCGCACGATCTGGATCTCCGACGTGCATTTGGGCACGCGTGGCTGCAAAGCCGAGATGCTGCTCGATTTCCTGCGGCAAAACGAGTCGGGTCGGCTTTACCTGGTTGGCGACATCATCGATGGCTGGCGCATGCGGCGATCGTGGTACTGGTCGCCAAGCCACAGCGAGGTCATCCAGCAGATCCTGCACAAGGCGAAGGCCGGCACGGAGGTCTTCTACATCCCCGGCAACCACGACGAGTTGCTGCGCGACTACGTCGAGCTCGAGGTCAGCGGCATCAGGCTGGTCAGAAAAATCGTGCACGTCACCGCCGACGGTCGGCGGCTCCTGGTTGTTCACGGCGATGATTTCGACGGCGTGGTGCGCTACGCGCGCTGGCTCGCGCTGCTCGGCGACTGGGCCTACGACCTGACGATCCGCCTCAACCACGCATTCAACCTGCTGCGCCGGCGCTTGGGTTATCCTTATTGGTCGCTGTCCGCCTACCTCAAATTCAAGGTCAAGAACGCGGTCCAGTTTATCGGCGAGTTTGCCGAAGCGATCGCGACCGAGGCGCGGCAGAGCGGCGTTGATGGCATCGTCTGCGGCCACATCCATCACGCCGAGATCCGCGATGTTGGCGGCGTGCTCTATTGCAACGACGGCGACTGGGTCGAGAGCTGCACCGCGCTGGTCGAACATTTCGACGGCACGCTCGAGATCCTCAACTGGACCGAATTGCGCGGGGTCGATCTGTTCGATTTCGCCATTCGCAAGCAGCCGACGGTCGAGGCGGCGCTGACGTGAAGCTGCTGCTGGCGACCGACGCGTGGCCGCCGCAGGTAAATGGCGTCGTGCGCACGCTGAGCGAAGTAAGCCGGGAACTCTGCGCGATGGGCCACACCGTCGTCACGGTGCACCCCGGCTTGTTTTACTCGGTTCCCTGTCCGGGCTATCGGGAAATACGCCTCGCCCTCGGCACGCGTCGGCGGATCGCAAACATCATCGCGACCGCGGCTCCGGATGCCATTCATATCGCTACCGAAGGCCCGATCGGGTTGGCGGTACGGCGCTGGTGCCTGGCGCACGGCTGCCTGTTCACGACCGCCTTTCATACCAGATTTCCGGAATATCTCGCCGAGCGCGCCCTGTTGCCTGCGTCCCTGACTTACGCTCTGCTGCGCCGCTTTCATGCGCCGGCGGCCGCGGTCATGGTGGCGAGCGAGCGCATAGGGCGGGAGTTGGCATCGCGCGGCTTCGCCCGCCTGGCGCCCTGGGGCAGAGGCGTCGACACGGCGCTGTTCGATCCGGCGCGAAAGGGGACGCCGATCGATCTGCCGCGGCCGATTTTTCTGTCGGTGGGTCGCGTCGCGCCCGAGAAGAACCTGCCGGCCTTCCTGTCCCTCGATTTGCCGGGCTCGAAGCTCGTGGTGGGAACCGGCCCGCAATTGGCGGCGCTGCGGCGGCAGTTCCCGCGGGCGCATTTCCTCGGGCGCCGCGACAACGGCGCGCTCGCCGCGCTCTACGCCGCGGCCGACGTCTTCGTCTTTCCGAGCCGCACCGATACGTTTGGCCTGGTCGTTCTGGAGGCGCTTGCCAGCGGCCTTCCTGTCGCCGCCTATCCGGTTCCGGGTCCGCTCGATATCGTTGGCGACAGCGGCGTTGGCGCGCTCAACGAGGATCTCCGGGCTGCCGCCCTGGCTGCCTTGGCAATACCGCGCGAACGCTGCCGCGCCTACGCCCTCAATTTTACGTGGCGGGCGTCGGCGCTGCAGTTCCTCGCAAACTTGCAGCCGAAAACAATTTCGGCCGGTTAGACCAGGCGATCGAGACATTCACGAGCTTGTTTATCAAGAACCGCACGTGATGTGGGGGATTTGGTGACTGTCAGGCTGACGCCTTCCAAGGGCCGGCTCGCAACCTGCCATCATGGTTCGCCACGGCCACGGTGGTCACGATGAGCCGTCACGATGCTTAACCTTGACCGATAGCTATGAAGTCCGAACCCGATTGATTTTCCTGCTGGTAGCCGAACGGCCGGAATCGGCGCTAGGCCACCGCGACTGCACACCCGGCGAACGTCTCCTGAGCGATCCGACCGCGGGCGCTCAGCCGGGGCGGCGGGGCCGTCGCAAGTTGCCCCTAGTCGCTTTTCCCGATATTGATTAGCGATACTGTGCTTGTCGGCTTGCACGCCGCTCCCTAGACTGCGGCGGATGCCGCGGAAGACGATGCAGATACGGGTGGCCGTGCCGCGGAGCGACGTCCACGCCGTTAGCCAGGCGCACGTCGAGGCGGCGGCAGAGCGGCACCCCTCACCAATCGAACGTCGATCGCTTGCCGAGAAGGTTCGCGCGGAACTGCTGAGCCGCATTCTCGACGGCACCATCCGACCAGGAGAACGCATCATCGAATTGCGGGTCGCCGAGGAATTTGGCACCAGCCAGGCGCCCGTGCGCGAAGCATTGCGCGGGCTTGAGGTACTTGGCGTGGTCGAGGCGAGCCGCAACCGCGGCGCCCGCGCACGCGTTCTGAGCAGCCGGGAGTTGGCAGAAATTTCCGATGTTCGCGCGGAACTCGAAGGCTATGCGGCAAGCCTCGCGGCATCGCGGTTCAAGGGTAATACTGCTGAACTCGAGGCCCATGTCGAAACGATGCGCCGTGCTGCGACGGCCGGGGATGTCCGTCCGTTCGCCGAAGCGAACACGGACTTCCATCGGCTGATTGTCGAAACCGCCGGCAACGCGACGCTGCTCGACATCTGGTCTCAGCTCGACGTGAAGGCCCACACCGTCATGAATGTCCTGCGTAGTCAGCGTGACCTGACCTTGGTCGCCAACTCCCACACGCCGATCGTCGACGCGCTCAACGCCGGCGATGCGCAAGCGGCGCGGCGCGCGGCCCGAACCCACGTTGTCGGCAACAAGCTGCGTCAATGAGGTAGCCCCAGGATTATCGATAATCGATCTTGTGACGGGTGATCGGCGCTGTTAGCGTGGTGCGGCGTCGCTGCGAGGCCGAAGAAGGTTCAGGGGAGGAGAAGATGCTGGATTTCTTACCGAGGCTGCCCCGACGCACTGTATTACAGGGCATCGGGGGCGCCGCGGCTGCCGCGTCCTTTGCAAGGCGTAGCTTCGCTCAGGCCAAGGCTCCGGTTCATCTCGCGTTCTGGACGTTCGACAATCCGCAGCAGCGCCCGTGGCTGCAGAAGCGCATCAACCAGTACACTGAGAAAAACCCTAATGTATCGGTAGACTTTCAATGGTTCCCGTTCGGCGATCTTGGCAAGAAGATCAGCGTCGGCTTTGCCACGGGGACAGCGCCCGAGGGGTTTGTCAGCCAGGACTGGTTCATGCCGCTCTGGCTCGACAAGAACCTGATCCTGCCGCTTGATATCCAACGCCTGGGCTATGCCTCGCTCGACGCTTTTCGCAACGATTTCGCGCCCGCCTTCCTGTCTGGCGCGATCAAGGACGGCAAGGTCTACGGTTACCCGCTGTGGTTTTACGGTTATCCCAATTACTTGAACACCAAGCAGTACAAGGAGGTGGGGCTGGACCCCGAGAAGGACGCGCCAGCCACTTGGGACGAACTGGGCGAGGTCGCTCAGAAACTCACCGTTCGCGACGGCGACAAGTTCGTCCGGCAGGGCTTCAAATTCGCGATGCACGCAGCCGCGTGGACGGTGATCCAGTTCAATCCGATCCTGATCGGCGCCGGCGGCGCGTGGTTTGACGCGAATGGCAAGTGTGTGGTGAATAGCGCGGCGGGCGTCAAAGCGATGACCACGCGCGCCTCGATCGCCCTCAAATATCATGCAGAGGACCCCGCCGACAGCATCGCGACGAACCCTCTGCCCCAACTGGATTGGCTGAAGGAGCGCTGCTCGATGTTCTTCCAGCCTCCTTTGCCGCCGGTGCTTGTCGAGAAGGAAAATCCCGCAATGGCGGCTGGGCATTACTATCGCCCGACGCAATATCCGGGCTACATCGCCGGCAAGGGGAATTCGTCGACCTATGGCTTCAACCTCGTCATCAACGCGAGCGCGCCAAAGGAGAAGCAGGAGGTATTGCACGATCTCTACCGGTTCATCCTCAGCGATCCGGTGGACGCGTGGAAGGCTGCCGCGCCGTTTCCGCTGGCGCTCAAGGGCAACTGGACGGAGGACCCGCTGGTCAAGAGCTTTCCCAACGTCGAGGAAATCCTGAAGGCGCGGGACAATGGCGTGCCGCTGCCGCGATGCCTCGTCTATAACGAGATGGCCGATGCGATGCACCGCGCGGTGCAGCGCATCCTCCTCGAAAAAGCGGACATCAAGGCGTCGCTCGATACGGCTGCGGCCGAGATCGACCGCGCCAACGCGGCCTACAAGAAGGCGTGAGATCTCTTCCGACCGCCGACGGTTCGGTCCGGCGGGACCAGGCCGCGGCCGGTTCCCCGCCAGTCCCGCCGGCGACTGAACGGTCTCGGCGGCGGCCTCGGCGGCTTCGCCTCCAACATCGGCATCGCGTCCAGCTCTGGGGCATCGGATTTATTCTGCCGACGGTTCTCTTCTTCGCCGTATTCAAATACGGGCCGATGCTGTGGGCGATCGGGCTCAGCTTCACCTCATACGACATGGTTTCGCCACCCCATTTTGTCGGGATCGAAAACTACCAGGACTTGGTTGGTGATCCGGTCTTCCGCGAGACGCTCGTCAACACGCTCGTCTACATCGGTGGCTCGACCGCGCTGATCACCGTGATTGGACTGGCCCTAGCGCTCGCAATCAACACGCGAGTACCGGGCGCGCGTCATTGCATGACCATAATGTTTCTCACCAACCTGATGCCGATCATCGCCGTGTGCCTCGTCTGGCGGTTCCTCTTTCATCCCTATGGGCTGGTGAACCAGCTTCTCCATTTTGTCGGGTTTGGACGCATCGACTGGCTCACCGGCGCCGGAACCGCCATGCCGGCGATCATAATCGTCACGGTCTGGCGTTTTGCACCATATTTCATGGTCGTGTTCCTGGCTGGGCTTCTCGCCATCCCCGCCGACTACTACGACGCAGCGCAAATCGACGGCGCTAACGCATTCCGGCGATTCTGGCACATCACTCTGCCGCAGCTCAGCCCGATCATCTGTTTCGTGATCGTCGTCTCGGGCCTGCTGTGCGCACGCATCTTCCTGATGCCCTACATCATCACCGGCGGCGGTCCCGGCAACGCTACTCGCGTGCTGTCGATGCTGGTCTACGAGACCGGGTTCTCTTATCTCAAGATGGGCCGCGCGGCCGCGATCTCGGTGGTGCTGTTCGCGATTTCTCTCTTGTTCACCATCGGCCAGATGCATCTCTTCGCCCGCAGCGAGGAGACCTTCCGGTGACCCGGCGGCGCACCTTTGCCTTCGTTGGCCGCTTTCTGAAGCTCGCGCTGCTCGCCGGTCTGACCCTCCTGTTCATTCTGCCGATCCTGTGGATGACGACCACCTCGTTCCAGGCCGGCGACAAGATGTTCAAATTGGACACCGAGTGGATCCCCTCGGTTTGGCACCCCGAGAACTACAGCAACGCCTTAGCCGCCGCGCCCTTCGCGCGCTATTTTCTCAACAGCACGATCGTCTCTGCGGCAATCATGGCCGGCAACCTGGTCTTTGGCACGCTGGCAGGCTACGGATTGGCAAAATTCCGCTTTCCCGGCGACCGCATCGTCCTGCTCGTGATCCTCGCGACGCTGATGCTGCCGCTGGAAGTGACGCTTGTGCCGACCTTTCTCGTGATCCACCAGCTCGGGTGGCTCAATACCTACCAGGGCATCGCTGGCCCCCTGATCATCGACGCCTTCGGCATATTCCTGATGCGGCAGTCGATGATCTCGATCCCTTTGGATTACATCGAGGCGGGAAGGATCGATGGCGCGAGCGAGCTTCGGATCCTTTGGAAAGTCATCTTGCCGCAGTGCCGGCCGGCTCTCGCGATCCTCGCGGTCTTTTCCTTCCGCGACAGTTGGGACCAGTATCTCTGGCCGCTCACCATAGTCTCGGTCGATCGCCTGCGCACCTATCCGCTCGGCCTGGTCCAATTTGGCCAGGATTACGGCAATCCGCCGACCGAGCAGATGGCCGTCGCGGTCATGGCGACGATCCCGGTCTTTCTGCTTTTTATCGTGCTGCAACGCGCAATCCGGCGCGGGTTCGGTTTGAGCGGTCTGAAATAAATGCTCGCCGGACAGGGACAGCCGGTGGCAGTGCGCGACCCGGGTCGCCATGATGGTGCGGCAATTGAGAACCGCGCGCCGGAGCAATTCGACCGATTGCGAGGGCGGCGTCTTGCCGTCGATCCCGACCGTTACCGTGATGCCGTGGACGCCGGAGGGCGAACTGACATTTACGATCTTTGCCTTGGCAATGCTGCTGTTGGGGACAATCGCCAAATCGCGGCGGCCGGTCAGGATTTGCGTTGCCCGCCAGTTCATTTCGATGACCCGGCCCTCCGTTCCGCCATCGATATTGACCCAGTCGCCTGGCCGATAAGGCTGGCTGAAGCTCAATACGATGCCGGAGAAGACGGAACTTAGACCGGCTGGCCGATCAGGTGACGAAATCGCTGGTCGTCGCGGATGTCAGCGGCTCCAGGCCACGTTTCCGGCTGCTCGACACGACCCGCGCCTACGCGCTCGAGCAGCTTGACGCGGATGGCGAGCGCGAACGGCTCGCGCACCGCCACGCCGAGTACTACCGTGATCTTTTCGAACTCGCCGAGGGTGAAGTGGCGGCGCGGGCGGCGGACGAATGGCTGGCGGATTACGCTCGCGAAATAGACAATCTGCGCGCCGCGCTCGACTGGGCGTTCTCGCCCATTGGCTCGGGCGCGATCGGCATCGTGCTGGCGCCGCCTCGGTGCCGTTGTGGGTCGACTTGTCGATGATGGCCGAGTGCCGCCGGCACGTCGAACGCGCCCTCGCCCGGTTGGGTTCAGTGGCACACGTCGATCCGCGGCGGGAAATGCATCTGCAAGCCGCATTTGGCGCGTCGCTGAAGGGCTGAGTTGGGTGGAAAGCAGCCACTCAGCCAAGATAGAGCAACTGCCCACCTCGCCCAAAGACCGTTCCGCGGTCTCAGTGAAGGCCTACGCCAAACCTTCGACGTCGACGACAGCTTGGGCGAACGCCTGCGGCGCCTCCTGAGGCAAATTGTGCCCGACGCCACCGTTGATTAGCCGGCTCGCGTATTTGCCCGAGAATTTCTTGGCGTAGGAACTGGGCTCTGGGTGGGGTGCGCCATTGGCGTCGCCTTCAAGAGTAATGGTGGGCACGGCAATGACCGGCCCCCTCGCCAGTCGCTTTTCCAGATCGTCGTATTTCGCCTCGCCTTCGGCCAAGGCGAGCCGCCAGCGGTAATTATGGATCACGATGGCGACATGATCCGGGTTATCGAAAGCCACCGCGCTGCGGTCGAACGTGGCATCGTCGAAATTCCATTTCGGCGAGGCGAGCTTCCAGATGAGTTTGGCGAAATCGTGCCGGTATTTCTCGTAGCCAATGACGCCGCGTTCCGTCGCGAAATAATACTGGTACCACCACTGGAGTTCCGCCCGCGGCGGCAACGGCGCCTTGCCGGCTTCTTGGCTGCCGATCAGATAACCGCTCACGGAGACGAGGGCCTTGCAGCGCTCCGGCCAGAGCGCCGCGATTATGTTGGCTGTCCGCGCGCCCCAATCAAAACCGCCGATGATCGCCTTCTCGATCTTGAGCGCATCCAGCAACGCGACGATGTCGAGGGCCACGACCGACTGCTGACCGTTCCGGAACGTGTCGCTCGACAGGAACCGCGTTGGGCCATAGCCGCGGAGATAGGGGACGATCACCCGGTAGCCGGTTGACGCCAGCAACGGGGCGACATCGACAAAGCTATGAATGTCATAGGGCCAGCCGTGTAGAAGCAGTACCGCGGGCCCGTCGGCGGGTCCGACCTCGGCATATCCGACGCTGAGGAGGCCGGCGTTGATCTGCTTCAGCGAGGCAAACGAGGTGTTCGTTCCCGGCTTTACCGCAGGCAGAGGTTTCGCGATCGCAGCCCTGCTCGGGCCGACCTGGGCGGCAGCGATAGTCGCCGCCGCAACCCCTAAAAAGCGCCGCCGACTAGGGTTGGTTCCCTCGGTGGTTGCTATCCTACCCATCGATGGCTCTCCTTGGTTCGAGAGGCTCGCGCGAGTGAAACCGCTCTGCTTGCATAGTTCAATGAGCGAGCTCTCCTCTGTGCAGCAGCTTGTCACTCCACCTGTATCTGTACGGGTTTGCGCACCGCCGTCGCAGACCCCGGGGCGATGATCAGATAGCGGCGCGGCGCATCCGTTCCGCCCTGAACGACCTGGCGGATCGGTCCGACCGCGTTGACGATCGCCGAACCGCTCGGATTGGTCTTGAAGCTGGCCAGCGGCTCCACATCACCGGAACCATCGGGGCGGCTCGCCAGGGCGAGAACATAGGATTGCCTTGGTTCGAGGCTCGTGACCGAGGCCTCCAGCACCTGTGTCAGTCCTTGATCGAACAGCGTCACGCTGGTCGGTGCCTCGAGGTCCGCTGCCGGTTTGCGGCCGGCTGGCGCCAACGTCAAATGCGCCGCCTGACCGGCGACGTTGAGTGGCTGTAGCCCCTGCAATCCATCCCCTTCGGGCACAGCATTCGGTACATAGACGATCGCCTGTGGGGCCTGACCGATCGGGACGGTCGCGATAACCCTGTTGGTCAGGGTATCGATCGCAATCATCCTGTCGTCGTTCTCGAGCCCGACATAGACAAGGGTGCCGTCACCCGACGGCCAAATCCCATGCGGCAGCTTTCCCACGGGAATGATTGCGACCCTGCTGAAATCATCGGTGCGGAAAACCTGAATTTGATTGAGGCCGCCAACCGTGACGTAAGCAAACTGGCCGTTGGCGTTGCGCACAATATTAACGTGATTGGTGATCGGACCGGTGTCGAGCGTCCGCGTCAGCGCAAAGGGTGGCTTCGCGTCGAAGACCTGTGTCTGACCGGTATCCTTTAGCGTGAACCAGACCTGCGAGCCGTCCGGGGTCGCCGCGATGTTTGGGCAGAAGGGACTCGCTTGCTGGACCTTCGCGACAATTGTGTGATCGGCGACCGACACGATGTCCGTCTCGGGGTTGAACGACGAGCACACATAGCCGTACGAGCCGTCCGGCGAGAAGATCTGCATTCCGGGACCGTTGGGCAATATAATCCGCGTCTTCTCCCGGTAGGTCGCCGCATCGAGCACCGACACATAGTTTTCGCCGCGGACGGTAATCCAAACCTCTTTGCCGTCAGGCGTGAAGAAAGCTTCGTGCGGCGAGCGGCCGACATAGGTGACGTGCTTGATCGCATTCGACGCTGTATCGATAAACGTAACCGAGTTCGACCCAATCGACACGACGGCGAGCGTGCGGTGATCTGGCGAGAAGCCCATCCCATGGACAAGAAGTTGCCCGATGTAGAGCGGGCTGAAATTGGCCGGCTGCGGATCGCCGAGCCGGATCACGCCGAGTAGCGCGTTCTTGGCAGGGTCGATGACCGAGACGGTGTTAGAAAATTGCTCGGCGGCGTAAACGCGGTCGTGGTGGCTGACCGGGATGTCCGGCAAAGAGGCCGCCCCGGGGACTTGCCCGGCCCATGCGCCAGCGCTGGCCCCCAGCAAGGCGCCGCTCAACAAGGCGGCGGCGAATGGCGCGCGGATCATTTATCACTCTTTCGCAGGTTCACCGTGGGAGTGGTGTCTCGGTTGTCAGGTCCGGCGGCCGGTCGGGGAGCGCGACCGACCGCGGCAAAGACTGGCCAAGCGCCACCCGCATCGCGACGATCTCCTGCTGCTGTTCGACGATTATCTCTTGCGCGATCCGCCGCAGCTGTTCGTTGTGCCCGTAGCGCAGCTCCGCTTGCGCCATGTCGATCGCCCCGTGGTGGTGCGGGATCATCATGGCAGCGAAGTCACGATCGACGTCGCCGGATGGCTTAATCTCCATGCCGACCAACATCCTTGTCATCGCTCCGACATTCTCGGAGAGGAACGGAACTTCTTGAGGCGGGGACGAACGGAACGCCGCCGTGCAGAGCGCACCGATGTACTGGGCGAGGGACGGCGCATCGCTTGGGTTCGCAGCGAATGCCGTTGCCACAGCGAGGAGACCAGCGACAACCGCCCAAGCACTCAGGCGTAATAGCGAAAAAGGGCAAAGAAGCATTGTGGGTCCTCGCCGACACCCCTGACGACCTTTATGCGGCACTAGTCACGAAGCGTCGATATTAGTTGACGTACAGACATCTCGCCAGCGCTGGGCGTCGGCGGCCGGTGCCAGCACGTTTCATGGTCCCGCTTCGGCCGCCCATGGGCCGGGGTGTTGAGCCGTTGCGGGAGATCACGCGGCGGAGGTCGGAACGCCGACCCGACCATCCTCTGCCGCGGTCAGGAAGGACGGCTTTGGGCCGCACCCCGCAGCGCGATCAGGCTCACACCAGTACGGCCGCTTCCGACGCGTTGCCGTCGCCACCCCGGGACACGGCAAACTCAGACCCGCATTTTGCTCTGACGCTGGCGAGGGCAAGCCCAATGGCGAATTGGCTGACCTGTCTGCCGCAGTTAATTGCAGGTTGGCCTGCCCGCGGATCGTTCTCCACAACTGATGGTCTCGGCCTGATTGACGAGCGGACGACGTTTGGCGATATCGAGTTCGCGATCGATCCGCGCGTCGACCGTCGTTAGCGCTTGATCCCGGACAGGCCGTTCTGGATCCCGGCCATTGCCCAGGGAGCCCACGGCAGGGTGAAGAGCTTGAACCCCTTCTCGACATAGAAGTTCGGGTCCATCCCGGGCGGGATGAAATACATCGCGGCGACGACCCCGTGCTTCGCGGCGGTTGCCGCGATCTTGTCGAGCGCCCGCTGATAGTGGTCGCACTGGTAGTCGAGCGGCACCCCCAGCTCGATCGAAAGATCGGACGGGCCGACCAGGAGGACGTCGACGCCGGGGACCGAGGCGATGGCATCGAGGTTCTCCAGCGCCTGGTTCGTCTCGATCATCGGCAGGATAACGAGCTCGTTGTTCACGGTATCCATGTAATCGCGGTAATTCTTGAACTCGCCCCACTCGCCGCGCACCCCGGCGTTGCTGCGGTTGCCGAGGGGAAAATAGCGGCAGGCGCGCACGGCGGCCTCCGCCTCCCCGCGGGTGTTGACCATCGGCACAACGACGCCTCGCGCCCCGGCGTCAAGCGCGAAGCAGATCTGATAGGCCTGGTTCGCGGCGACGCGCACCAGCGGCGCCGCCGGCTTGCCGCGCATCGCCTGGATCGACGGCTGCAGCTGCTTGATCTCCCAGGCGGAGTGCTGGGTATCGAACAGCAGGAAGTCGTACCCGGCGTCGGCCAGGATCGACACGTCGACGTTCGGTGTCACGGTGGTCCCGACGACGGTTCTGCCTGACGTGATGGCGTCTTTGATGGCGTTCATCTGGCGTCGATCCCTCCCAAAAGTAGCTTTAGCCCCGGTTCAACCGGCCGACGTGATGGGCGCGTGGGCGCGTGGGCGCGATACTATCACGTTGCTCCGGTTTCGCGGCACGTGCAACAGCACGGTTCGGCAAGATCGGCGCGCGTGTCCGACCACCGCGAGGCCCTGGACGGCAGCGAGGGTCCTGCACGATTAGGTTGCGGTGCCGTTGTGGCAAGCGCGCTGCTTGCTTGTCGGCCCGCTGGAAAGTCACCATGATCCGCGTCGGTTTTGGCCCAAGGGACGGGCCGAAGTGGACACGGCTAGTGGAGATCGAAGCGACATGAAACGCAGCACCGACCGGATTCTCACGACTCATACCGGCAGTCTGCCGCGCGCCGCCAAGGTGATCGAACTCTTGCTCGCCGAACAGAAAAATCGCGGCGCGCGCAAGGCCGAGCTCAACGCCGCGGTCGGCGATGCGATCGCGCATGTGGTGCAGAAACAGATAGAAAGCGGCATCGATGTCATCAACGACGGCGAACAGGGCCGCACCGACTATACCGTGCACGTACTCGACCGGCTCGCCGGATTTGACGGCGAGAGCACGCCGCCCCTCGGCACCGGCGATCCAGAATTTCCCGAACTCGCCCAGTTGCTCACGCATTTCGCCTCGCCGTTTCAGTATCGGCCGTCCTGCACCGGCGAGGTGACCTGGAAGGATTGGGACGCCGCGCAAGCCGACATCGATTTGTCTAAGGAAGCGATGCGCGGCGCGAAGGCAGCCGAATTGTTCATGACGGCGCCGTCACCCGGACAGATCGCACGCTATCTCAAGAACAAACACTACGAGACCGAAGAGGCCTACGTGTATGCGCTGGCGGATACGATGAAGCGCGAATACGAGGCGATCGTCGACGCGGGCTTTGTCCTGCAGCTTGATTGTCCCGACCTCGCGATGCTTCGCCACACCGTGTATCTCGACAAGAATATTTCCGATTTCCGCAAGATCATTGCGGTAAATGTCGCTGCCCTCAATCGAGCGGTCGCCGATATTCCGGCTGACCGAATGCGCATGCACGTGTGCTGGGGCTCAACTATGGCACCGCATCACACCGACGTGCCACTCATGGACATCATTGACATCGTGCTTTCGGCAAAGCCGATGGCGGTGTCTTTCCCTGCCGCCAACGCGCGGCACGAGCACGAATGGAAGATCTGGCGCGAGGTGAAGTTGCCCGCCGGAAAGGCGATCGTTCCGGGCGTTATTGATTCGACGGTGAACACCGTGGAGCATCCGGAGGTCGTCGCCGATCGTATCCTGAATTTTGCCAACGTGGTCGGGCGCGAGAACGTTATTGCTGGAGTCGATTGTGGTTTCGGAACCTTCGCTGGCCGCGTTCAGGTTGATACCAAGATCGTCTGGCTCAAACTGCAATCGCTCGCCGAAGGCGCCCGCCTCGCCTCTGCGCAGCTATGGGCAAAGGCGGCTTAAGTTAATGGGCCAGTGATCAGCGGCTTGAATTCCCGTTTCTGCCCGATTGGTATATCGGCCAGCCGCGCGCCCTTGAGGAGGCGATCGATATAAGTGCGCTTGCCCCAGCAAGCTTGCCCTTTTCGATCGCAGCGTGCTCGTGCCGGGCTCGCGCGCGACCTGTAAAGTGGAACTTCGCCCAATCTTCCATTGTCCGGCGAAAATCGCAGGCGTTGCGGGCGACAAACACCGGAACGCCGCCATGATCCTCGGCAGACGCGCTGCTGCCATGAGCGCTAAGGAAGAGGGATGCTTGAATGGTTAGTTTCGGCGCGTCCTGCCGATTCCCATGCACCGAGCGAAGGTTGGCTCACCGCAGACAGCGGTCGTCGGCCTTGGCGGTCCGGCCTTCCCTTTGTGCCTAGATCGGCGCGTGCTTTCCGTCGACACCCGCCTCACGTTCCCAAGCCCGCGCGACTTGATACAGCGTCGCCTCGGCGAAGTAGCGACCAACAAATTGCACAGATAGCGGCAAGCCGCTGGCTGAGAGACCCGCCATCATCGCCAGCGCAGGGTGGCCGGTGACGTTGAACGGTGTGCGCGCCTGCCGCGGATAGGTCCGCTCGATCTCGACCGCGTCATCGATACGGCAAGCCGGATCCATCGCGCTCGCGCAGACCAGTGCGTCGACCTCGCGCAGCGCCTCCTCGACGGCGGCGATCATCTCGAGGCGTCGGCGGTTCGCCTGAACGTAGTCGCCGGCGCTCATGAATGCGCCGGCCATCAGGCGGCGGCGCGCCAGTTTACCGTAATCGCCGGGCCGGTCGCGCAGCCATTGGCTGTGAATCGCCCATGCCTCACTCTGCAGGATCACCCGGTTGACGGCGCCGAACTCGTCGAGCGACGGCAGGCGAACGTCGCGGATTTCCGCACCGAGCTCTCGCAACGACCCGGCCACATTCTCCAGCCCGGCGGCGACCTCGGCGTCGGCTGGCGTGTCCTCGGTGTGGAAGTGGCGGACAAAGCCGATCCGCATGCCGCGCACCCCGCGCTCGAGCCCGGCGGCGTAATGTCCGTCCGGCGCGGCGGCGCTGCCGGGATCGAGCGGATCGTGGCCGGCGATGACGCCTAGCATCAGCGCGTTGTCGGCGACCGTGCGGGTCATCGGCCCGACGTGGTCGAGCGTGAAGGAGAGCGGGAAGACGCCGCGGCGCGGCACGAGGCCATAGCTCGGCTTGAGACCGACGATGCCGCAGGCGCTCGCCGGATTGCGGACACTGCCGCCGGTGTCGCTGCCGAGCGCCAGCGGGAACAGCCCGGCCGCCAATCCCGAGCCTGACCCGGAGGATGAGCCGCCGGGATGGTGGTCGCGGTTCCAGGGGTTGCGAGCCGGCGGCCACGGCAGGTCGAAACTCGGGCCGCCGATCGCGAATTCGTGGGTCGAGAGTTTGCCCAATATGATCGCGCCGGCGCCGCGCAGGCGCCCGACACACACCGCGTCCGCCGTCGCGATGTTGTCGATCAACACCTTCGAGTGGCAGGTCGTCGGCAGGCCGGCTACATCAATGATATCCTTGATCCCGACCGGCACCCCATGCAGCGGCCCACGGCGGCGGCCCGCCGCAATCTCGCTTTCGGCGGCCTTCGCGGCGTGCATCGCCGCGTCGGCGTCGAGCCGGATAAAGACGTTGAGTTTCGGGTCGAGCCGGCCGATCCGGTCGAGCAGCGTCCGCGTCAGCTCGACCGGCGAAAGCTCGCCGGTGCCGATCGCGTGCGCGGCGTCGGTCGCACTCAGCCAATGCAGGTCGGTCATAGCCCGGTCCCCGCCTTCATCGGCGGCCAGGGTTCGGCGCGCGGATCCGCCGGGGCCTTCATCCTCGCCATCGAAGCGCCGGCCTGGACAGCCGCCGCCTCAATGTCCTCCGGGTATTCCGCCAGCGCCTTGTCCAGCCCGGCGCGCCGCGCCAACAGTTCAATCGCCGCCTTGTCCATGATCCCCGCCCTCCGCAGGTCGATGCTACCCTGATTGGCCCTTTATATTGCAGGATAGGTTCGGGCCTTCACAAATCCTCAGGGAGACCGCAGATGAGCCGCGCCCTCGACGGCATTCGCGTCATCGACTTCACCCACGACCAAGCCGGTCCTTCGTGCACCCAGATGCTGGGGTGGCTCGGCGCAGATGTCATCAAGATCGAGCGGCCGCCCTACGGTGACCGGGCGCGGCGGTTGTGGAACGCCGACAACCCGAACGTCGACAGCTATTTCTTCCTCCTGCTCAACAGCGGCAAGCGCAGCACCGTCCTCAACCTGAAGACCGAGGAGGGCAAGGAGATAGCGCGCCGCCTGATAAAGCAAGCCGACGTCGTCGCCGAAAATCTCGGTCCCGGGGTCATGGAGCGGCTGGGGCTCGGCTACGACGACGTGAAAAGGCTCAACCCGCGCGCGGTCTACGCCTCGGTCAAGGGGTTCGGCTCCTATGGGCCCTATAGCGCGTTCAAATGCTTCGAGCCGGTGGCTCAGGCGACATCCGGGGCGATGAGCGTCACCGGAGAAGAGGACGGACCGCCATTGGTCAACGGCGCCAATATCGGCGACAGCGGCACCGGGATGCACCTGGCGATCGCCATCCTCGCGGCGCTGGTGCAGCGCGGCCGGACCGGGACGGGCCAACTCGTCGAGGTGGCGATGCAGGAGGCGGTGCTGAACCTGACCCGCGTGAAGTTCACCGGCACCCTCGCGACCGGCAAGCCGCTCGCCCGCAGCGGCAACAAATCCGCGACCGGCGGCTACTCCGACCTAATCCACTGCGTCGGCGAGGGCTCGAACGATGGCGTTTACCTTATCATTCCGCCAGACAACGGCGAGATGTTCGAGGCGGTGGCGCGGGTCATCGGGCGCCCGGACCTCCTGACCGACGAGCGTTTCAACAACCCGCCGGCGCGCGCGAGCAACGCGGCGGCGCTGACGGAAATCATCGAGGGCTGGACGCGGCTGCGCGACAAACGCGCGGTCATGCAGGCTTTCGCCGAAAAGGGCATTGTCTGCGGCGCCGTGCTCGACACCGCCGAGGTACTCGCCGACCCGCATTTGCGCGAACGCGGCACCGTGTTCGACCTCGACCACCCGACCCGCGGCAAATACTCGATGATCGGCTGTCCGTTGCGCCTGTCGGATTCCCCGTTCGAGACGCACGCGGCGCCGCTGATGGGCGAGCACACCGAGGACGTGCTGACCACGATCGCCGGCTACACCGCTGAAGAGGTTCGGCAGTTGCGCAACAACGGCATCATCTAGCCTGAAAAATTCACCGGGTCGCGCGAAGGGGTTGGCGGGAGCGACATCAACCGTTGGATTCGTGTATGGTTTGGCTTCTCAGACCGGATCAACCGAAGGCAACGGAGTTCGCGCCCGGGCATATGAGGTGGTTGGAGCGATCGGGGCCGCTGGGGCGCCGGGCGGCGATCTCGACGATGCCTGCGCCCGCGCCGGGCTGGACAAGATCAAGGACCAACTGAAGTAGCGTTCACGCGCGTGGCGAGGATGGCGCGATGAGAGTGGGGATATCGCTGACGAGCAATCATCCAGATGCGACCGGTCCGCGCCAGGGAGCGCGCTGGATGATCGAGCGAGCAGCGGCGGCACGCCGTGCAGCGCTCAATTCTCTATTTGTCGGCGATCAGCACGTGTCGCCCACGCCCTATTATCAGAATACGCCGATCCTTGCGCGGCTTCTCGCGGAATGGGGCGAGGCGCCGGCCGGGTGCCTGTTCCTCCTGCCTTTGTGGCACCCGGTGCTGGTGGCCGAGCAGATCGGGACGCTCGCGGCCATCGCACAAGGCCCCTTCATCATGCAATGCGGGCTTGGCTGGGGCGACGCCCGGTTCGCCGCCGTGGGCGCCAACATGAGGACGCGTCCTTCGGTTTTCGAGGAAGCTCTCGACATTGTCCGGCGCCTGCTGGGGGGTGAAACGGTGAGTTCCTCGCGCCGATTCCAGATCGCCGAAGCGAGCCTTGCGCTGCGTCCGGTCGAGCCCGTCGAGGTCTGGATCGGCGCCAGCGCACCGCCGGCTATCGACCGCGCGGCACGATTGGCGGAGGGTTGGATCGCAAGCCCCGGCCTCACCCGCGAAGAGGCACGCGCGCAGGCCGACCTCTATCGCGAGCGCTGCGCTGCTTACGGAAAAGATCCCGGAGCCGTCGTCTTGCGGCGTGACATCTATGTCGGCGAGTCGTCGTCGGAGGCAAAGGCGATCTTGCAGCAGGCGCTGGCCCGGAGCTATCGCGGTATCCCGGCAGAAGCCCTGATCGCAGGCTCGGTCGATGAAGTCGCGGATCAGTTTCACTCCTTCGGGAGAGTCGGGTACACGGACATCCTCGTGCGTCATCTGACCAACGATCAGCCGAAAGTCCTGGGGTCCCTGGAGCGGCTGGCAGCGGTACGCGCAGCGCTGGCCTAGGTTCCAGACTCAATCATAACCACCAGATAACGATGGCGGCGAGGGTCACCGCGGCGGCGAAGTTGGCGGCGAGCTTGTCGTAGCGGGTGGCGATGCGGCGCCAGTCTTTGAGGCGGCAGAACATGCGCTCGATCAGGTTGCGCAGTTTGTAGGCCTGCGGATCGAAGGGATAGCGGTGCTTGCGGGTCGGATTGTTGGGGATGACCGGCCTCGTGCCGCGCTCGATCAGGA